>ENA-OSEO01002332-OSEO01002332.1-sediment-metagenome-genome-assembly--contig:-NODE-2332-length-27488-cov-8.397432_pt1 | contig 27488 bp, 28 predicted proteins | sample MGYA00237883_ERZ534232 | MGnify/ENA metagenome assembly ERZ534232
CTGGATGCCGCAAACAGTGAGGTCGACATGGTCCTGACCGTCGGCGGATCATCAGCCGGATCCGAAGATTATACGAAACATGCCGTTGAAGCGCTCGGCCGAATCCTGGTTCACGGCGTCACCATCATGCCCGGAAAGCCGGTTCTGATCGGCGATATAAAGGAAAAACCGGTATTCGGAATCCCGGGATACCCGGTTTCCGCCATTGTTGCATTTGAACAGTTCGTCGGCCCGCTGATACGATTCATGCTGGGACAGCCTGAAAAAGAACGAATCACCGCTCAGGTGGAACCGACACGGAAAATCCCCTCGAAACTCGGCCTCGAAGAATTCATACGGGTAAAACTGGGTGCCGTCGGCAATAAAATCGTGGCCATTCCCCTCCCCAGGGGTGCAGGCTGTATCACGACCTTAACCGAAGCGGACGGCATTATCCGAGTCCCCAAAAACCGGGAAGGCATCAATCCCCATGAACCGGTCGACGCCGAACTCCTGCGTCCATTGTCGTCCGTTCGCAACACCATCGTTGTGGTGGGAAGCCATGACAACACCCTGGATGTTCTCGCCAATCAGATCCGGGCCGGGCAGAAACACCTGACGCTCTCCTCCAGCCATGTGGGAAGCATGGGGGGCCTGATGGCCATAAAAAAGGGGGCGTGCCATGTGGCCGGATCCCACCTTCTTGACACACAGGACGGTTCGTACAACATATCCTATGTCAAAAAGTACCTGCCGGATATCAAGGTAAAACTGGTAAACCTCGTGTTAAGGGACCAGGGCCTCATCGTGCCGCCGGGTAATCCCAAGGCAATCCGGGGCATCGAAGATCTCGGTCGTAAAGACATTTCATTTTTAAATCGCCAGGCCGGTTCCGGCACCCGAATTCTCCTGGATTACCGGTTGAAACAGCTGGGAATCGATCCGTCCGATGTCAAAGGTTACGAAAACGAAGAATTTACACACATGTCTGTTGCCGTCGCCGTGCTCAGCGGCGCGGTAGATGTGGCCCTCGGTATTTATGCGGCCGCCAGGGCGCTAAAACTCGATTTTATCCCGGTGGTCACGGAACAGTATGACCTCATCATTCCGGAAATATACTTCGAAACGGAAAACATTCGGATTCTGCTTGAAACCATTTATTCGTCGGCGTTCAAAAAACAGGTCGAAGCCCTGGGCGGATATCACACGGAAAAGACCGGGCAGATCATCCATGAAACAAAATCATGACTGATGTTGGATCCCTCTTTCCTCTTTTCTCTTTCCTGATTTCTGTCCTAAAAGTTTTGGGTATTGAATCGCAGGCGGAGAAACTTTATCGTTTGGTATGGAGATCACAATGAGTGAGAAATACAAATTAATAGACCATACCGCCGATTTCGGCATACACGTTTTTGGTTCCAACGCACGGGAGCTTTTTGCCAATGCCGCGTGGGCCCTCTTTGATGTGATAACGAATATCGACACGTTAAACGGAGATGACTCCTGCGATGTCACGGTTTCGGGGACTGACTGGGCCGATTTGATGGTCAACTGGCTCAGGGAGATTTTGTTTCTGTGGAACGGCAGGGAACTTTTGGTAAAATCCGTGGAGATTTTGGCTTTGACAGAAAACAGACTTTCGGCCAATGTCCACTTCGATACATTTGTTCCGGATCGCCATATCATCAACACAGAAATAAAAGCGGTAACCTATCATCAGATCTATGTAAAGAGCGGTCCTTCCGGGTGGGAAGCCGGAATTATTTTCGACATCTGACAGGGTTTATTGTATCTGTTTAGATCTTTGAAACACATCTGTTTTAAGGAAGCTCCGGGTGTGCTTAAATTTTTACTGGAAGCTGTTTGAGTGGATTACGGCTCGTTATGAAAAAACCAATTCGGATTGGCTCGAATGTGATCATATGGTCTTAAAACCAAAACCATTTTCAGAAGCAAAAGCCGGTTTTTTCATTACGAACCGTTATCTACGAGTTCTTTCAGAAAAAATTTAAGCATACCCGGAGCGACTCACTTTCAAAAACCTAACCTCTTACAATATTTTTTTATTTCGTGCTTTCGTCCTTTCGAGTTTTCGTGATTGTTTTTTACTTTTTCCCCAAAAACCACAAAAAAGCGGATATAAAAACCCGTGTGTTATTCATTTTTAAAGTCTCAATGGCTCAACCCGGACAAACCGGAACGCAAAGAATATTTTTATCACGAAAGCACGAAATTTTTAAAACACGAAAAAGAAAAAGTTTATTTCGCTGCACCATCAAGGTTCAGCGCTTTCATCAACATTTTCATGTCCTCCCAGACCTCTCTCTTTTTTTCCGGATTACGAAGCAGGTACGCAGGATGATATGTCGGCAACACCTTTATTCCCGTGTAATCGTGAAAACATCCCCTGAGTTTTGAAATCGGAATTTTGGTTTCAAGGAGTGTCTGGGCGGCAAAAGTTCCCAGCGCACAAATCATATCCGGTTTTACGGATGCAATCTGACGTTTCAAAAAAGGGACGCAGGCCGCTATCTCGTCATCCATGGGGTTTCTGTTTCCGGGAGGGCGGCATTTTATAATATTACAAATGTAAACCTGTTGCCGCGTGTATTTTATGGCTTCGATGATCTTGGTAAGAAGCCCTCCCGCAGCACCAACAAAGGGTTCGCCAAGCTGGTCTTCATCATACCCCGGCCCTTCACCCACAAACATGAGCCTCGCATTGGGGTCACCGGCACCAAATACGATGTTTTTTCGAGTCTTCGAAAGTCTGCACCGTTGGCAGTCACCCAGGTCCATCCGGATGGCTTCGAGTGTTTCGCTAAAAGTCACCGCTTTGCGCCCCCAGGCTTCGATCCTGTTAAGACTTTCTTCTGAACATTCAAACCCCCGGCATCCGCTTTCCGCCAGAAATCTGAGGAAGGTTTTTATATCCTCGATCGTGGTGTTGAGCCCTGATTTTAATAAATGGGGATTAGATTCAAAACAAGTCATAACATTTTAACGATACGATCCAAAAGGAGATTTGCGACATCATCCTTTGGCATTTGGGCAAAATTCTCTTTGGCCCCACCTTTATAAAAGAGTGTCCCTGAATTTGTGTCAGCCCCGAAACCGGAATCCGGATAACCCACGATATTCCCGACAATGATATCCAGATTTTTTTCTTCCAGCTTTTTTTCTGCATGCCGTTCAAGGTGTTCCGTTTCCGCTGCAAATCCGACGAGAATCCGTTCCTTTTTATTCCTGCCGATTTCTTTTAAAATATCCTGGGTCCTTTCCAGGGACAAAACCAGTTCATTTTTTCCCTTCTTGATCTTCTGCTTAGCCTGCTCCTTGGGCTTGTAATCGGAAACCGCCGCTGTTTTGATGATAATATCGGAATACGCCATATTCTCGAACACGGCATCGGCCATTTCCCCGGCGGTGTTGACCCTGAGCACGGTTACATTATTGAGGTCCGGAAGGTTTGTCGGACCGGTAATCAGGGTGACCTTTCCGCCCCTTCGCTCGGCTGCCCTCGCAACCGCAAAACCCATCTTGCCCGAAGAAGGGTTGCTGATAAACCTGACAGGATCGATAGGTTCTCTGGTTGGGCCTGCGGTGACAAGTATTCTCTTATCTTCCAGGTCTTTCGGTGTAAGATAGGAAATCGTTCTGTCCAGTATGTCTTCAGGTTCAGGAAGACGACCGGGTCCTGTGGTCCCACAAGCCAGTTTCCCGGAACCCGGATCGATGACAAAATACCCGTCAGACCGGAGGATTTCCAAATTTCTTTGCACTGCATTGCTTTCAAACATATGTGTGTTCATTGAAGGGCAGAGTATCACAGGGCATGTTACCACCAGCATAAAGGTACTCAGGGCATCATCGGCTATCCCGTTGGCCAGCTTGCCGATAATATTGGCGGTCGCCGGTGCAATCACAACGGCATCCGCTTCATCAGCCCATTCAACGTGCCTTATGGATGCATCATTATTATTCTCAAACAGGCTCGTACATACGGCCTGACGTGACAAGGCTTCAAAGGTTAACGCACCCACAAACGCCTGGGCGTATTTCGTCATGATGACCCTGACATTCGCACCGTCCTTGACAAGCAGCCTTAAAAGCTCAACACTCTTGTAAGCTGCGATACCGCCGGATACACCCAACACAATATTTTTATTGTCGATAACGCTTTTCATATTTAATCCCAGGTTAGCCGGTTCGAAGTTCGACGTTCACGGTTCAGAACGCTTATTATTTGTCATTCTTTGATCATTGAGATCCTTGAGATCGTTGAGATCGTTGGCCCGTTATGCCGGTTCGCCCGTAATTGAATACCGGCCAACTGGCTAACCGGCTAACCGGCTAACCCATTATTTTCTATTTCCTCTTTTCTATTTCCTTTGAGCTTTGAACTTTCAGCTTTGAACGGTGAACCCGGAACCGCTCAACTTAGATGTCCAGGTCACCGGCTATTTTTGAGGTAATTTTTAAATTTTTTGAGCTTTTGCATCCTGTTATGGGCAAGCAGAAGATCGACCCACCTGCCCAATAAGCTTTCAAGACGGTCCGATTTTTTTTTGAAACGTTTTCTCTCAATTTCAGAAAGCGCATCCATGAGATCCTGACGTCCGGGTTCACATTCCAATAGATATTTATAGATCTCAGCGGCTTTTTCCAAATTACCCTGGTCAGCATGGACTTTTGCCATTGTCCGGGTATAAAAGACATTGTCCTTAATCATTTTCTTTTTTGGCATCTCTGTTCTTTACTTTAATGATCACTTCGTCTTTACCGATGACACCCAGCTCTTTCCGGGCCACATTTTCAACATATTCGGGATCATTCTTCAGCCGCTCTATTTCACGACATAATGAAAGATTCTCCTTTATCAATTCCTCATTTTTTAAAGATAAATTTTCTTTTTTCATTTTCAGCCTATGCAGATCCGTAAGGCCTTTTTCACCGAACACGATAAACAACAGCAGCAAAAACATTGTCATTACTGCCAATGCAAGCAATATGTTTTTATTCAAACTCACGCTCTACCCATCCCTTTTCTGGCCATGGCCAAAACCTTTTCCAGTTCCCGGCTTTTAAACATCAATGAAAGCGTACCATATAGAACGAGACCGAGGACGATGCTTCCCAATAGCCCAAAGAAAAGGGCGACCAGGGTCCCGCCATCGGGTGGAATAATGAAGCGCGCCGCCGCCCAGACAGCAGCACCCATGATCCCTGAACAGATCACTGTTTTATAAACCGACGCCATGATCGTTTTCAACCCTAATATCCCGAGTTTTGTCTTTAACGCCCGGACAAGAAGTCCGAGGTTCAACATCGAGGCCAAAGACGTGGAAAGTGCAATCCCTCCATGTCCCATCGGTCCCATGAGCATTACCCCAAGGATAATGTTGGCACAAACGGAAATTAGTGCCGTCAGTACCGGTGTTTTTGTATCCTGCATTGCATAAAATGTCGAAACCACAATCCGTACGGCTGAAAAAGCCCATAATCCGATACTATAGTATAAAAGGGCGTATGCAGTCAAATGGGTAGTTTCTGCATCAAAAGCGCCCCTTTTGAATAACAATGCGACAATCGGTTCCCTTAAGACGATCAGGCCGACCATCGAAGGTATGGTAATGAAAAATATCAGTTTCATTGCATATGAAAAGGTATCCCGAACCGCCTGAAAATCCTTTTTCGTTGCCTGCCTGGAGATACTCGGCAGAACGGCTGTGGCTGTTGCGATGGCAAATATTCCGAGGGGAAACTGAACCATGCGGTCGGCATAATATAGATACGAAACGCTCCCCTCGGGAAGCAGTGAGGCAAGAAGCGTCCCCACCAGGATATTGATTTGATAGACAGCAGCGCCGAATATGGCGGGGAACATAAGCAGGCCGATTTTCTTGAGACCGGGATGGAAAAAATTTGCTTTGTGCCAAAAGTAGAACCCTTTTTTGATCAAAAACGGCACTTGAAGCGCAAGCTGCAAAATACCGCCGATGACCACACCGACGGCCAGGCCGGTTACAGGGTTTGCCATATGCGGCGAAATTAAAAAAACCGAACATATGATGGAAATGTTCAAAAAAACAGGCGCAAGGGCCGGTGCAGTGAAATGACCGAGAACATTAAGGACCCCCATGGAAAGTGCAACCATTCCGATAAAGAAAATATACGGGAACATCATCCGCGTCAGAAAAATGGTGATCGACAATTTTTCGGGTGAATCGGTAAAACCGGGCGCAATGATCCGTACGATCAGCGGAGACAATAAAATACCTGCAATTGCAACGACAACAAGCAATACCGAAAGCAGCCTTACGGCGGACCTTGCCATTTCAAAGGCTTCGTCTCTCCCCTTGTTTGTGAGCGTTTCCGTAAAAACAGGAATAAATGCAATGCTTAAAGAACCCTCGGCAAAAAGCCGTCTTAAAAGATTTGGGATTCTAAAGGCTACAAAAAATGCATCTGAATTGAGTCCTGCACCAAAAAACCAAGCAATGACGACATCTCTAATAAAGCCCAAAATACGGCTTAATAACGTTGCCGACCCAACAACACCCGCGGCCTTTGTTACGCGTTCATTTTCATTATCGTCTTGTTTTTTGAAAGGGTCCATGGCTCACAATAAAGAATCCTGGCCCATCAAAGATCCCGTATTACGGGGAAGGATCAGGCTTTGATTATCCCCATAGGGGATTCGCTTTACTTTATGTTAATTGACTTACTGAAATTCCAAATATCAAATCCCAAATATCAAACAAATCCCAATGACCGAATTTCGAATATCCAAACAATGTCGGCTTGGAAGGTTTTGGTCATTGAGTATTTGAATTTGAGATTTATTTGTAATTTGGTGCTTGGGATTTGTATTTTTATACATAATTTTCCAAGGCAGAGCCGTCTTGCCTATAACTCCCGCGATGCGGGGGTTTTATAGTGCGGAATAAAATTCTCTTGACATATTATCCATAAATTTATAATTTAAATTTTTTCAACACCATAATGAAAGGAGTATATAGAAATTGGCCAATCATAAATCTGCACTCAAACGCACACGCCAGAACGAGATAAAGCGTTTACGCAATAAATCCGTAAAAACAAAGGTAAAAAATATTGTCAAAGAGGTGCGGCTTGCTGTGAGTGAAAATTCGAAAGACGCGGCATTGAAAAAACTCGATACGGCAAAATCTAAAATTGATAACGCAGCCAAAAAAGGGGTGATTCACAAAAAGACAGCATCTCGCAAAATTTCCCGCCTCTCAAAACTTATAAACACCATCTCCGTATAACCGGCAAAAAGCGCATCGTACACCATGAAAGCTATGGCAAACATGTTCCGTGCGATGCGCTCAAACAGGTAACCTTTTCAAAAATTTTCCGTCATACGATTGTGGATTTTTTCGGCCAGTCTTTTCGAAAGGGTTTCGAGAGCCCGGCGCTTGTTCATCTCGGTAGCCTGTTTGTCCGTCGACACATTATATTCCTGGAATTCAGAAATGCTTGATGCGGACCATATTACCCCGTCATCCGGACCTGTTAACTTTAAATTGACGGTAATTTCGACCCGCCTTGCGAGCGGGCTTTGCTGGCTTTGACGTGAAATGGTCGTGATGCGCTCGGATTCAATAATACCGGCAAGAACTGCATCTGCCGCTTCGCTGTTCTTTTTTACGGTTCTCCCTTTCCGGGTAAACTCATATATCAGATCATTTGTAACCGTAAACTCCAACCCGGTCTCTGTGGTACGGTTCTTAAGAATTTCTACGGCAATTGTCTGTACTCCCCCGGGAAGATTTCCGCCGCCTGAAAACCGATATCCGCAGGCCGAAAAAAACAACCCGACAAAAATGACTGCCCAGATATATCTTTTGCGATAAACAAAGGCTGTTTTAGCTGTAATATCCATCCATTAAACCACAATATTAACAAGTTTCTTTTTGACCACAATAATTTTTTTAACGGGCTTGCCGTCAATGAATTTTTGGACCCTCTCGTCTGAGAGCGCCATTTCTTTTACGGTATTATCATCCGCATCCGCATCAATGTGGAACCGGCTTCTGAGCTTGCCGTTGACCTGCACCACGATCAAGAGTTCATCTTTGACCAGTGCGTCTTTCCTGTATGTCGGCCATGACGCCAGCAGGATGCTGGTGTCAAATCCCAGTGCCTCCCAAAGCTCTTCGGCAAAATGAGGAACAATGGGCGATAAAAGGAGTGCAACGGATTCCACGGCAAGCCGCATGACCTCGACGTTTTGCGCGTTCTTTTCATCAGGATCGATCCCGTACATGGTGTTGACGAGTTCCATGACTGCACTGATAGCGGTATTAAAGTGAAATCGGTCTTCAATATCTGTTGTCACTTTTTTTATGCTTGCATGGGTCTTTTCGAATAGACCCCGGAAGCTGCCCCACAGTTCATCGGGACTCCCGTTAAAAGACCTGGCATCATGAATCGAATCCATCCAGTTCAAAACCAGGCGCCAGACACGGTTTAAAAAGCGATATCCGCCCTCAACCCCCTGTTCACTCCATTCCAGATCTCTTTCAGGCGGGGCTGCAAAAAGACAGAAGAGCCTGGTTGTGTCCGCTCCGTATTTTTCCAGCAGAATATTCGGATCGATGACGTTCTTTTTCGATTTCGACATCTTTTCAACCCGCCCGATCGTCGTATCCTGGCCGCATTTTTTACAACGCCGGTCCGTATCGGTTCCTTCAACGTCTTCCGGTAGAAGAAAACCGTGTTCCGGACATGAGACGGTCTCTTTACAGACCATTCCCTGGGTCAGGAGCCGTGTAAAAGGCTCCCTATATTTGACAAGTCCAAAGTCTTTGAGCACGCGGGTATAATACCTGGAATACAGCAGATGCAAAATTGCGTGTTCAACGCCGCCGATATACTGATCCACAGGCATCCAGTAATCCACGGCTTTGCGGTCAAACATCGCCGTTTTACAGTTCGGGCTGCAATACCTTTCATAATACCAGGAAGATTCCACGAAGGTATCCATTGTATCGGTTTCCCTTCCGGCCTCGGTACTGCCACAGGCCGGACAGGTGGTTTTCGCAAAATATTCGAGGGTCGGTAACGGAGATTTACCGTCGTCGAGTAGATCGGCATCCTCCGGAAGCACAATGGGCAGATCCGTTTCAGGTACCGGAACGATACCGCATTTTTTACAATGAATGATGGGTATCGGGGCGCCCCAGTATCGCTGCCTTGAAATTCCCCAGTCTCTAAGCCTGTAACTTGTGGTTTTCTTTCCGAGGTCATTTTTCTCCAGATAGGAAGCGATCGCGTCAAGTGCATCAACATTATCCATGCCGTCAAACTGACCGGAATTCATCATAATCCCTTCACCGGCATAGGCTTCGGTCATTGTGGCGGGATCGAGATCGGCATCATAAGGTTTTACGACCACAACGATATCGAGCCCGTACTTGCGAGCAAATTCGAAATCCCGCTGATCATGCGCCGGAACAGACATAACGGCCCCGGTACCGTATTCCATCAGCGCAAAATTGGCCGTATAGATCGGCATGCGAATACCGCTTAGCGGGTTAACACAGTATGCACCTGTAAAAACACCCTCTTTTTCGTAACTTTCCACGGCCTTGACCGATCGATCCTGCATGGATATACGGTCGACAAACTCGGAGACTTCTTTTTCCCGGGAAGTCCCTTTGGACAGTTTGACCACCAGCGGATGTTCCGGCGCAAGGCACATGAACGTCGCCCCGAATACGGTATCCTGCCGTGTTGTAAAAACCGGTATCTTTTCATCCGTATTTTCTATGGGAAACCGAATTTCCGCACCGATACTCTTTCCGATCCAGTTCTTCTGCATCGTGATAACCTTATCCGGCCACCCGGGAAGCTTCTCACAATACGACAAGAGGTCTTCAGCATAATCGGTGATACGAAAAAACCATTGCCAGAGCTTCTTCTGTCGAACCTGCTGCCCGCATCTCCAGCACAGGCCGGCTTCCACTTGTTCGTTGGCGAGTACGGTCTGGCAGTGCTCACACCAGTTCACAAAGGATTCTCTGCGGTAGGCCATCCCTTTTTCATACATTTTTAAAAAAAGCCACTGTTCCCATTGATAATATTCAGGGCGGCAGGTTGCGATTTCCCGGTCCCAATCATAGGAAAAACCGAGACGCTTCAGTTGAAATCGCATGGCATCTATATTTGCATAAGTCCACTTGGCCGGGTGGCTTTTATTGGCGATGGCGGCGTTTTCCGCCGGCATGCCGAATGCATCCCATCCCATCGGATGAAGGACATTGAATCCCTGCATTCTTTTATACCTCGCAACAACATCCCCGATGGTATAATTCCTCACATGACCCATGTGGATATTGCCTGAAGGATAAGGAAACATCTCCAGCAGATAATACTTCTCCTTATTCGGATCCTCCTCGACTTTAAAAAGCCTTTCCTTTTTCCAGAAATTCTGCCATTTGGCTTCTATTGTCTTTGGTTCGTATCGTTCATCCATTTTTTTTCTTTTTTTACCTCAATTTGGCGTTTGTGTTCAAACACTGACATTTCATGCCATAACACCAACCAAATAGCAAGTCATAAGAAATCGTTTGACTTGTAGATGACAATTTCATATGCATTAAAAGAGCAAGTGCTTAAGATTAAAGCTTGTTTTTGTTTGTAAACAACCCTTTGCCCCTGATCGGCACAACTCAATATCCATAAAAAGGTTTCTATCTCATGAGCAGCAATATTCTTATCAATGCCATAGATCCCGAGGAATGCAGGATTGCAATCGTCAAAGACATCAGGCTCGAAGAATTTCATATTGAAAGTTCCGGAAGAGAAAGCATCCATGGCAACATTTACAAAGCGGTCATCTCCCGTATCGAGCCAAGCCTGCAAGCCGCATTTGTAGATTTTGGTGCAGAACGTCACGGTTTTTTACAAAAAAATGAAATCCACAGCGACTATTTTCAAGACAACCTCTCAAAGGACAGGTCCTTGTCAAAATTGGTCAAACGCGGCCAGGAACTTCTGGTACAGATTGTAAAAGATCCTTTCATGAAAAAGGGCGCCATGCTGACCACATATATATCTCTGCCGGGTCGATATATTGTGCTGATGCCAGGGAGCGACAGCCGGGGAGTTTCTCGAAAAATAGAAGATGAAGCAGAGCGCAAGCGCTTAAAAAATCTTGTCAGCAATCTGAAGTTGCCGGAAGGTTTCGGTATCATTGTCCGTACCGCAGGTATTCTCTGTAACAAATCACACCTGTCAAAAGATTTAAATTATCTTTTACGCCTCTGGAAAAACATTAAAAAAAATGTCCGGGATATAAAAGCGCCCGTTCTGCTTTATAAAGAGCAGAATCTTGCCCTAAGATTCATACGGGATTATTTCACGCCCGATGTCACCGAAATCCTCATTGATGACGAAGCCGTATACCATGAGATTAGGGATTTTGTTAAAATCATATCTCCGAAACATAAAAAAATCGTCAAACATTACAAAGGGGACAAACCGATATTCACCAAATTCCAGCTCGAAGACCAAATTTCTTCGATTTACGCCAGTCGCGTAAAACTGAAATCCGGCGGCACGATCGTCATCGCACAGACCGAAGCGCTTGTTTCCATTGACGTCAATTCAGGCAAGGCGACTCAAAAAAAATCCATTGAACAGACAGCGCTTCAGACCAATATTGAAGCAGCCGAGGAAATTGCACGTCAGTTGAGGCTCAGAGACTTGGGCGGCCTTATTGTCATAGATTTCATCGACATGAAAGATGCCAAACACAAATCAGAAGTTGAAAGGGCCGTAAAAAATTATCTTAGACATGATAAGGCCAAAACAAATATCGGCAAAATCTCAAAATTCGGCTTGATGGAGATGTCCAGACAGCGAATTCGGCCCTCTATAGAGTCCAGCAGCTTCGTGCCCTGCGATCATTGTAATGGAAAAGGAATGGTCCCCTCCACTGAAATGCTGGCCCTTGACTTTCTCCGCCAGCTCCGCCTTAAAACATTAAAAGCTGAAATTTCAAGCGTCAAAGGAATCGTCCCCCACAATGTTGCAGATTATCTTTTAAATAAAAAACGCAAGGAAATTATTGATCTGGAAATTCGGCGAGGTCTTTCCATCACCATTGAAGGGGACGCCACAGTCATTCCGGGAATGAGCCGGATCGATTGTCACAATTAAAAAACCTCCCGGTCCCCTCAACAAATCGGGAGACGAACAAAAAGGAAATACGATGCCAAAAAAACCGATTGAAACATCAAATAAAGTCATCGGAATTATCATGATCTTCGTGGTGATGATCGGCGCATATTCGGGCTTCAGATATTTTTCAAAACATGGGTTGACGCCCGGCACTCAAAAGGCGCCTGAAAATATACAGGTCCCTTCGACCACCGCCCCCATGATCGATTACGACAAACTTGCAGAAGACAAAGAACTCAAAGCATTGATGGAAGAACGAAAAGCGAAATACGGTATGGAAAAGGGCGTTGATATCATTGCTAAATCAGATGAATCATTTAAAGTCGGCGATTCCACGGTATCCATGCAGGAAATTTTGGACAAGATTCGTCTAAAAAGTGGTGATATCGTCGAAAAGGACCTAAAACCACAGGATGTGACCGCAAAGGAAAAAATCGAATCCTTTGGAATTCACGTGGTTCAGCCGGGAGAAAATATCTGGAATATCCATTATACGTTTCTGAAAGATTATTTTGAACATAAAGGTGTCCAACTCTCTCCCCTTTCAGATGAACCCATTGAAGAAGGGCGCAGTTCGGGTGTCGGCAAAATTCTTAAGTTCTCGGAACATACGGTAAACATATACAATATAAAAGAACACAAACTGGATATTGACCTTAACTTAATCTTTCCCTTGACCAAAGTGGTCGTCTATAATATGGATCAAATTTTTGCATTTCTGGATCTCATCGACTATGAACATATTAACCGCATTCAGTTTGACGGCGAGACGCTCTGGATGCCGTCAAACTAAAGAACTGTTTGACCTGAGAAACAAATTACAGTATATCAGCCCCGTTTTCACCATTTATTGGTATGGCGGATGGACGATTAACCCAATAATGACGACAGGTAAGGAGGTTTTATCTTGATAAATATTGCGTATGCAATGGGCCAGAGTGGATCAGGGACAGGACAAGGGGCAGGCGGATTTGCATCACTTATCCCGATTGTCCTGATGTTCGTTATATTCTATTTTTTGCTTATCCGACCCCAGCAAAAGAAGGCCAAAGACCATCAGAAGATGATCAGTCAGCTTAGAAAGGGGGACCGCATTGTAACCAGTGGCGGGCTGCACGGTCGAATTACCGGGGTCAGCGATACAACAATGACTGTGGAAATTGCAGACAGGGTCCGTGTGAAAATTGCCCGTGGAAACATTTCCCAGGTGCTGCAATCTTCACCTCAGTCCCAGGACGCCAAAAAAAGCAAGGCTGATTCGAATTCCCCGACATAATGTTAAATCAGGCCTTCAAAGCACAACGGTGGGGACGGATCATCTCACCCCAGGCAGACATTTCCGAATCCATTTATTCAAAAGACGAACTTGGGTGAATGGAAACAACTTTTGATGGATTGAAAGGAAAGGATCATTGAGGAATCTTTCTTGGCGAGCTCTGGCAGTTTTCGGGGTTCTTGTTGTTGCGATTATTTATGTTCTTCCCACATTGAACCCATCCTTTTGGCCGCATAAAAAAATAAATCTGGGACTCGATCTTCAGGGCGGTATGCATCTGGTCCTTGAAGTCGATACGGATAAAGCCGTGGAAGGCACAATTGAGCGTTTAAATCAGGAACTCCGAAGCACTTTAAGGGATGAGCGTATTCGATATATTTCTTTGAATCGTATAGGAGGAAACCGGATATCGATCAAATTGAAAGGACAGGAAAATATTGATGGATTCGAAAAAATTCTCGACAAGGAATATAAAAATCTTCGTTTGCTTTCGAGATCAATGGATGATGATATCCTGACCATGGAGATCGATCTACCGGACAGCGATGCGGATCAAATCAAAAAAATGGCAACCGAACAGGCCCTTGAAACCATTCGAAACCGAATCGACCAGTTCGGGGTCAGCGAACCCGATATCCGGAGCCAGGGTGAAAAACGGATACTCGTCCAGCTTCCGGGTATAAAAGATACCGGGAGGGCCAAGGCACTCATCGGTAAAACCGCTCTCCTGGAATTTAAACTTCTCGATGAAACCCATGACCTGAATGAAGCCCTTAACGGAAACATCCCCCCGGAAAGCGAGGTTCTTTACGGGATTAATGAAGACCCCGCAACCCAGCGTGTTATCAAAACCCCTTATCTTATAAAGAAAAGAACCCTTTTGACCGGCGCCAATCTAACCAACGCACGGGTCGAGATTGACTCTCAGTATAACGAGCCTTATGTTTCCATTGATTTCGATAAAAAAGGCGGCAGGGATTTTGAAAGAATCACCGAAGCCAATGTCAAAAAACGCCTGGCCATTGTACTGGACAACAAGGTTTATTCCGCGCCGGTTATTCAGGAAAAAATCTCCGGCGGCAAGGCCCGTATTACCGGGCACTTTACCATGGAAGAAGCACGGGATCTCGCCATTGCCTTGCGAGCCGGCGCCCTTCCGGCTCCTGTTCGCATCCTTGAAGAAAGAACCGTCGGCCCGTCTTTGGGAACCGATTCCATTCGAAAAGGGCTCATTTCAATGTGTGTCGGCGGTCTCCTTGTCGTGCTGTTCATGATTGTATATTACAAGGGCGCGGGACTCATTGCAGACCTTGCACTGATTCTGAACATCCTCCTGATTGCCGGGGCTCTGGCCGGATTTCAGGCAACCCTGACACTCCCGGGTATTGCAGGAATCATCCTCACCATCGGTATGGCTGTGGATGCCAATGTTCTCATATTCGAACGTATCCGGGAAGAAATACACATCGGCAAGACACCGCGTGCGGCCGTGGAAGCAGGCTACGAAAGAGCGACCCTTACCATCCTCGATGCGAATGTGACAACACTGATCGCGGCGCTGGTCCTTTTCCAGTTCGGAACGGGCCCTGTCAAAGGATTTGCCGTAACACTCAGCCTGGGAGTGATCTCCAGCCTGTTTACGGCACTCATTTTGACCCGAATGGTATTTGACTACTATTTAACGAAACGCAAGATAAAACAGCTAAGCATTTAGTTAGGGGTCATACATGCAGTTCATAAAACCCGGCATTAACATCAATTTTGTGGGTAAAAGAAAAATCGCTTTTGTCCTGTCTCTGGCGATGATTCTCATCAGCATCGGTTCGCTTCTGATTCACAAAGGACCCAGATACGGCATCGATTTTGCCGGCGGAACCCTGATACAGGTTAAATTCAATGGTCCGACAAGCATAATTAAAATCAAATCCGGTCTTGCCGCCTTAGACCTGGAAGGATCTTCGGTCCAGGAATTTGGCGAAACAGACGAAAATGAATACCTTATCCGGACCGACAGATCCATCATGACCTCAGAGGAATTTTCCCTCAAAGTACAACAGGTCCTGGAATCCTCAACCGGAAGCGGCGCAACCGTTCGTCGTGTCGAGATGGTCGGCCCCCAGGTGGGTAAGGATTTGCGGGAAAAAGCCCTGTTTGCCATGTTTTTCGCACTACTCTTTATCGCCATATACATATCCGGCCGTTTTGAACTCAAGTGGGTTTTAAGCGGTGTCATTGCCGGCGTTTTGATGGGAGCGGTATATCTTCTCTCTATCTTCAATGTCAGCGTTCCTTATCTTATAGCGGCTGCACTACTTGTCACCCTTTTGCTCTTCTGGTTTCTTGAGCTGAAGTACGCCATGGGCGCCATTGTAGCGCTAATCCATGATATCACCATTACGGTCGGCATATTTTCCATGTTTAACAAGGAGTTTACACTTCCGATCATCGCCGCCCTTCTCACGATCATCGGCTATTCTCTCAACGATACCATTATCGTTTTTGACAGAATCCGGGAAAATCAAAAGAAATATGTTAAAAATCCTTTGGAAGTCATTGTGAACAAAAGCGTAAATGAAACCCTGAGCCGGACAATACTTACCTCCGGGACAACCTTTGTTGTGGTTCTGGCCCTGTTTGTTCTGGGAGGGGGAATTATCCATGATTTTGCATTTGCCATGATGGTTGGCATCTTCGTCGGGACATACTCCTCGATTTACGTTGCAAGTCCCATACTTCTTGCCTGGCAGGTTCGTGGAAGAAAATAATCAGTGGATGAAATTCTACCATGGTTTATCCTGAAAAGTGTTCCCGGGATCGGGAATCTTCTTTTCAAGCGTCTCATAGATCGTTTCAATTCACCCGAGCGTATTTTTGAGGCGACCCGAGAAGATCTTCAAGAGGTCGACGGTATAACCCCTCGTCTTATCACTTCAATAAAACAGCATAAAATAAGTGATTCGGTCAAAAAGGATCTCGACCTTGTCGTGCAGAAAGGATATAAAATTGTCACCATGACAGATACCGGTTATCCGCCCCTTTTACGTCAGATTCCCGATCCGCCGCCCTTCTTGTATGTTTTCGGCCACCTGAAGGATTCTGTTCGGAATATTGCAGTTGTCGGCTCCAGAAACGCGACCCGTTATGGCGTCTCGACAACCCACCGGCTGTGTTCCGACCTGGTGAAATTTGACATGACGATTGCCAGCGGCATGGCTGCAGGCATCGATTCGGCCGCACACGAAGGGGCGCTCATGGGCAACGGAGAGACCATTGCCGTTCTTGGTAGCGGTCTTGAAAGGATCTATCCGGAACAGAACCGAAATCTCTTTTATCAAATTGCCGAAAACGGCGCCGTTATTTCGGAACTCCCTTTAACGGCAGAGCCGGATGCATACAACTTCCCCAGGCGTAACAGAATTATCAGCGGTATTTCTCTGGGCACAGTGGTCGTTGAAGCAACAAAACGAAGCGGATCATTGATAACGGCACGCCTCGCCGCCGAACAGAACAGGGAGGTATTCGCGGTTCCCGGAAGTATCCAGTCGTTCAAAAGCACCGGGACGCACACCCTGATTAAACAAGGCGCCAAACTCGTGGAGCACGCTCATGATATCATGGAAGAGCTTTCACATATGATAAATACTACTGTCGAAAAAGACAAACCCGCCGATAATAAAATGGAAAGGATAGCGAAATTGTCATCCGATGAGGCACTGGTGTTTAGAGCGCTCGGGCCGTATCCTGTCCATATTGATGATATTGCAAGAAAGCTTTCCATTGAAGCCGGCAGGCTTTCGGGCATTTTGTTGAACCTTGAACTCAAAGGTATTGCACAGCAATCTCCGGGAAAATTTTTTACCATTGCGTAAAAGAAAATGAATGCATAATTATAAATAAGGAACAAATCGGATTATTCCTAACAAGTTAGCGTTTTTCAAGGTCTTGGATAGTGAGGTAATACTGTGACTAAACCCCTTGTCGTTGTGGAATCCCCAACAAAGGTAAGAACCCTAAAAAAATATCTCGGAAAAGAATACAATATTGCCGCTACCGTTGGTCATATAAAAGACCTTCCGGCAAAAGAAATTGGAATCGATATCGAAAAAGGCTTCAAACCAAAATACACCAATATCCCCGGTAAACAAAAGGTGATAAAAAATTTACGGCAGGCTGCCGGGGATTCAAAAGATATTTACCTTGCTCCTGACCCGGACAGAGAGGGCGAAGCCATTGCATGGCACACGGCTGATATCCTTAAAAAAGAGGGAAGAATATTTCACAGAGTGCTCTTTCATGAGCTCACGAAAAATGCCATCCATGATGCGATGCGCTCACCCGAAAATCTCAACCAAAACAAATTCGAAGCGCAGCAGGCAAGAAGAATCCTGGACAGACTTGTGGGATATCAAATATCTCCTTTGTTATGGCGTAAAGTAAAAGGCGGCCTCAGTGCCGGGCGTGTCCAGTCTGTTACGGTAAGAATCATCTGTGAAAGAGAGCGGGCCATTCAGGCCTTCGAATCTGAAGAATACTGGTCGATTACCGCCCATCTCGAAGGCATTACTCCTCCCCCGTTCACGGCAAAGCTGGTGAAACATAAAGGAAAACAAATAAAAATCCCGGATGAAAAGACATCAACGGCCATTATCGGCGAATTATCCGAAGAAAAATTTATCGTCGATAATGTTCAGAAAAAAACGGTAAAAAGAAATCCGTTACCTCCGTTTATCACCAGCAAACTGCAACAGGAAGCCATCCGAAAGCTCCGATTTTCCGCAAAAAAAACCATGCTGGTGGCACAGCAGCTTTATGAAGGCATAGAACTCAGCCCCGGTGAACCTGTAGGACTTATCACTTACATGCGTACAGACTCCACCCGCATCTCCAACGAGGCTGCATTAGAAGCCATACAACTCGTTCGAGAAAAATTTGGAGACGAATATGCACCCCAAAAACCGAATTTTTTCAAAAACCAAAAAAAAGTTCAAGATGCCCATGAAGCCATACGCCCCACATCGGTCTTTAATACTCCGGAAAAAATAAAGCCCTTTCTCTCAAACGATCAGTTTGCCTTGTATGAACTTATCTGGAAACGCTTTGTTGCTTCGCAGATGATGCATGCCCTGTTGAATAAGATCTCCATATCGATTCGTGCAGGTTCATATATCTTTACCGCGAGCGGTTCATCGGTTGCGTTTCCCGGATTTATGGCGCTGTATATGTCCGTCGATGAGCAGATTGAAAGTGAAAGCATGAAGAAAAAAGATGATCTTCCCGAACTCACCGAGGGCACGGTTTTAAAACTCAACCAATTGGAACCGAAGCAGCATTTTACCATGCCTCCACCGAGATTTTCGGAGGCGTCTTTGGTGAAAGAACTCGAAGAAAACGGCATCGGCCGTCCCAGTACCTATGCCGCCATCCTGTCTACAATCCGGGAAAAAGGGTATGTGGATCTTCTAAAAGGATATTTCAAGCCGAACGAACTGGGATTTATTGTTAATGATCTTCTGGTGGAGAGTTTCCCTGACGTCTTCGATGTCGAATTTACCGCGAAGATGGAAGATGACTTAGACCGCATAGAAACCGCAGAGGTGGATTATCTGCAAATTTTATCGCAATTTTACGGCCCGTTTAAAAAGGAACTGGATGCCGCTTCAAAAGGAATGCTCAGCATAAAGGGCATCGGTTTTCCAACAGACCTCATCTGTCCCCAATGTAATTCCCGCTTGCATATCAAGGTCGGTAAAAACGGACATTTTCTGGCATGCAGCAAATACCCAAAGTGTACCTTCACCCGGAACTACACCCGGGATGAAAAAGGTGTTGTTCATCCCGTTGAACCCTCTTCTGACCAAACTTCGGACAGGATATGTGATAAATGCGGCAAACCCATGCTGATTAAAGAGGGAAAATACGGTACATTCTATGCCTGCTCAGGATATCCGTCGTGTAAACACACCCAGTCCGCAAACGCAAACAACGGCGGTGAAAAAACCGGCGTGGTTTGTCCTGAGCCAAACTGTAACGGAGAGCTTGTTCAACGATCCTCCAAACGGGGGAAGATCTTTTACGGGTGCAGTCGCTATCCGGATTGTGCCTTTGCAACCTGGGACAAACCCGTGTCAAAAGAATGTCCCGAGTGCGGCGCCAAGTTTCTGCTGGAAAAAACAACGAAAAAACAGGGAACCTTTCTCGCCTGTCATACCAAGGAATGCGGGTTCAAACTTTCAATATCCTAAACTGATCGGTTCCAGGTTCAACCTGGGTTTATCATAAAAGATTCTCAACAAATTTTTTAAAATCATCAGATGCCAGACTCTGCCACAATGTTTCTTCCTCATGGGGCTCCAAGCAGATGGTGGGAGTCAAACCGTTCTTATTCATCACCTGAAAAAGACCGATAAAGTCTACATTTCCCGTCCCGATTGCCTGATGGGTATCTTCAGCCCCGTCGTTGTCATGTAGGTGAAGTTCCATTATTTTTTCACCAAGTGCTTGGACCCATTCCTTGAGTGGACTTTTTCCAAAAACATTATGATGCCCCACATCAAAGCAGAACCCAAAATTATCGGATGGGATCGCACTGAAAAGGGCGGAGTGCACCTTGGGGCTGTTCTCATAAACATTTTCCAGCAAGAGTTTAAAACCAAACCGCTCTGCAAGATGGACATGGGGTTCCCATGTCTCAACACTATTGGAAAGCCATTCTTCCCAATTTTTTCTATAGTAACAAGGATCATACCCGGAATGACACACAACATTGGCAGGTTCGAAAATAGGAATAATCTCAAAAAAACGTTCCAACCTTTTTCGCGTTGCCGCCAACAGCATTGCGTCGAGCCCTCCCGGAACCAGATCCATAAAAGGACCGTGCAATGTTATGCTTCGATTATTTGTCTTTAAAATGTCAGCAAGTTCTCTAAACGCTTTGTCCGATGTCATATCCAAAGCATCAGCGTCAAACCCGATTTCAGGATTTATGCCGTATTCCAAGATTAAAGGAAGGTACTCGCCCTCAAGCCTTTTGAAGGGAACGTTTACCTGTACTTTTGCGAGCAATCTTATTAATTTTTTTTGTTCTTCCATCATCTTTATTAGTTCGGTTCACCCTGAAGAATGATGAAAATGGCAACACCCCACAATACCATGACAATAACAATGCTGACCAATACCGAGGCGCTGCCGAGATCTTTCGCACGCTTGGCGAGGTCATGATATTCTGGAGACGCAATATCTACAACCGACTCAATTGCCGAATTCAACAGCTCTACGACAAGTACTGACATCGTTGCAAAAAAGAGCAGCCCTTTCCAAAAAAGAGATAGCGGCAAAAACAGGAGAACAACCAAAAGAACGATTGCGATACATACCTCTTGACGAAATGCCGCTTCATTGGAAATAGCGGCACGCAAGCCGTTCAGAGAATAAAAGAAGGCAGCCCAAATTCTGGCGATACCGGTTTTTGTCATTCGTTTGGGATTCATTTTCAAAAGGCTAAACTCTCACAACAACCCTAATTCTTGAACTCATAACCCAGAAGGAAAATAAATTTCCTGTCTTCTTCTGTTTCCGCATTTTCCGAAGGCTGATTGTCCCAGTCAAAATTGTATTGCAGCGTTGCGGTTAAGCCTTTGTAGAGAGGAAACCGTATTCCTGTCCGCGTCCTTAGAAACCAGTCATCTGCATCTTCAAGACCAATATACCCGCTATGATTATGAAAAAGCTGAATGAACTTATCGAAAAAATACTGATCATAATTGATGTTCCAATGGCCGGCAGGGTAGTCATTGTCCTGGGCTATATTAAAGTCCTCGTTAACCCAGGCCAGACCAGCGGATATGGAAAGATTCAACAGGGGTGTTTCGAAAAATTGATACCCGGCCCCTGTACCAAGAGTGCTTCTGAGATCAAGGTCTTTGAACTCATCATGTTCAAAGAGCGTGTTTACATAAAAATACCACTTCTCGCTAAGAAAATGGCTGTAATCCCCATAAGCCAGCCAGTTCTGCGCGGTTGTTTCACCACTGGCCTCTTCTTTGTTCAACTCGCCCCCCACTTTATAACGGTTCTCTTTCGTGCGTGCTACAAATTCGCCGTCAAAATAGTAGTTGTCCCTGTCGGTATTGCCCCTTTCGTTTGTTAAATTCACATTCGCACGTGCGGTTATGTTTACCGGCTTGACCGGATCGGGATTGATTTCTTTCACATCATCCATGCTGAATAAAGGAGATGATTCCAGCTTGTCCGCATCCAACTTTAGTATACCATCCTTTACTGTCTGTGTAGTTCCATTGAGAATAGTTTCATCTTTGAGAACGATTTTCACCACGTCATCTGTCCTGATACCGGTCACCTCCTGCCAAATGATAGTGACTTCACCGGCATAGGTGGTTTTAAGGATCAGCTTATCCGCCTGCATCCTGACGATCTGGCCGGTGAGTTTATCTCCGTTTTTCAAATGGACCTCATCAGCCTGACTGTATCCGGTTATGAAAAATCCTACGGTTACCATTATGAACAAAAGAGTTGGGTATTTTTTCATTACAGGCTCCTTTTGCGAAATGGTCGCAGTGGGAATGCCGGTCGCACGGCATCCCCGGCACAGATCCGTATATGAGGAACTACCTCATACGACTCCTGAACAACCTAAAGATCAAGCCTTCATTCTTAACAATTTTTCGACACAAAGTGAAGAATGGAGACCCGACCCGTTTTTTTCCCTTTTTATTTTTTTCTTTTGTCTTTTAAATAAATTGCCTTTGAGGGTCCATCGCCAACAGCCCTTTCTTGGATTTGGAATAGATTTGTTGCTGATGCAAGTTCCCCCAACTTTTTGTAACCATAGTTTCGCGGATCGAACTCCGGGGCCTGCTTTGCAATGTTACTGCCCACGGATGCAAGATGAGCCCAGCCGGAATCGTCCGAAGATGCCTCAACAGCGTGTCTTAATAAATCAACGAGTTTCGTGTCTTCCTTAAGTTCACTGGTTGTCTTGCGTTTTATTTTCTCACTATAATCATCTTTGGAGCGCAGCACTTCAGTGAAAATAAACTTATCACACGCAGAAACGAATGCTTTAGGGGTTTTTCTTTCTCCGAATCCATATACAAAAAGACCGGCTTCCCTTATCCTTGACGCTAGCTTAGTGAAGTCACTATCGCTGGATACGATGCAAAAACCATCAAATTTGCCCGTGTAAAGTAAATCCATTGCGTCAATTATCAATGCACTGTCGGTTGCATTTTTACCTGAAGTATACCCAAATTGCTGTATCGGCTGTATTGAATACTGTAGAAGAACTTCTTTCCACCCTTTAAGGCCTGACAGCGTCCAGTCACCATAGATCCTTTTTACATTAGCTGTCCCATACTTTGCGACTTCCGATAGTAGCCCGTCAACAATAGAAGGCTGCGCATTGTCTGCATCTATTAATACAGCCAATTTTTCGATTTTTCCATCTGACATATTTTGCCTCTTATGGTTCTAACGAGTTTGTAGAATAAGTGAAGCCTTTTAATAACAATTGGATCAATTGAGGTATGACCAAGATATCTGTTTTAATTTACATTTAAAATTTTCCAGAAATCCTTCTCTTTGTTCGAAAAGCCAGTACATCCAACGCCGGCAGTCCTTTGCAAATTTCAGTTGTTCCATGGTCACACCCATGACCGGAAATCCCCCACAACGGGCTTCTCAGGGGCAATGAAGTACGAATAGTCCCTTGAAGCCGCAAGGTTATGTGATATCGGGGTATCGTTTCCAGACTTTCCCGGTTGTATCACTGCTGGAAAAAATATCGATGTCAGGCAGTATTACTCGTTGTCGCTTTCTTCCTTCTCCTCACCGCGGCCATATTTCTCCTCCAACTGCCGCAAGGTTTCTTCAAGCACAGGAAGCCGCTGCTTGTCTTTTGGATCCGTCGAGTTTTTCTTGAGTTCAATCAACATTTTTAGATCCAGCACTTGAAGGGTGTGACTCCTGAAATCAATTTCCACGGTGTGCTCCAAGAGGTCCTCATAGGACCTTCCCCCTTCAATAACAGCCAATACATCTAACGGGCCTATCCGGGTCGTTAGGAGTACATTGCCCTTCCCCGATAGGTCACGCTCTTTCGGTTCAATCAAACTGTCGTCCAAACGACGATAAACAGCGTCAACCGATTTGAGAAAGGCGAGCAGTCTGGAAATATTTTCAGGGGATTGGCTGTGAACAATATCCACATCCATTGTTGTGACCGGGGCTCCCTGAACTACGGCTGCAAGGCCGCAGACCAGAATAAAATCGACACCTGCCTCTAGCAGCCCCTCCAGAACTTCACCCAGGCTTGCGTTCGTTGTATTTCTGCCGTCTATAGGAATCTCTCAACTCCAGAATTGTACGAAAAGTGCTGTCGTTGACCCGTAATCGCTCCTCGGGCGACATCCTTAAAAACATGGCCACCAATCCCTTATCTACGCCGGATTGATCAGCACCGTTTGTCTGGTCAGACATCTTTGGCCCTCTCTTGAATGTAATTCCGATCAGCAACGAACGGGGTGGTAAGATGCCGGGCGGCGACATATTAAATGCTTTGAAGGTATAAAGAAATTAACGGAAATGAAAAACCTTGCTAACAGCCTCGGTATGAGCCTGGTCAATATTCACCACTTGGTTCTGTGTCTTCAATTTGACTTCTATAAAAATCCAGAAACTCACAAGGAGACAAAATTTTTATTCCTTGCCGAGATGAATGCGGAAAATGGGCTAGATTGCCGGTAATTAAGCATCTAGCCTTTCCAGCAATAGACGCTTCGAGAAAAGGTTCATCATCCGGATCAGATAACCGATCCTTGAGTGGCACAGTCGAGACGAATTGACCGTATTGTTTAATGAAATCGAGCAACGTATTTATATGCTCTTTGTCGAATTGAAACTTTGGACGGTAAAGAACCTCCTGATACTCCAATAAGATTCTTGCATCGAGACACAAAACAGGTTTGCCTGCTGAAATCATCCTCACAATTTCCCCGCCAGGTCCAAATGGAGTGAGTAAGCCGGAAACGAGAACATTTGTGTCTAATACGATTTTCATTTTTGACGCTTTGCCCGTACCGTCTTAATTTCAGTATTAATATCATCCATGGTCAATTTGTCGGTCCCTTTGCCTACGGATTCGTATTGAATTGATGCAATAGCATCAGTTGTGCGAGCCCGCCGGAATGCGGCCAGAACGTGTTCTAGATTGTTTTCATTAATTGATGAAATGATGGCGATGGGCCTGCCGTTACTCGTTAGTATCATTTCTTTTTGGCTTGGCAACTCCTGCCATATTTGGGCTGATTTTGTTTTTAAATCTCTTATGCTAAGAAATTTCATGATATCACCTCCAATCGTGCTTCAATTATATGCACAATTGGGGAACAATTCAAGTTTATTTTCAATTAACGGTCGTGCTTACCGGCTGGTGCATAGCGGCAGCGAAGCTCCAGTCCGGGCACAGCACGTGGTTAACCGCCAATTATTTCATTCAAACCATCAATGATGAGAGCCAATTCTTCGTCAGATACTTTTGCTATCTTCTTGCCGATCCGCTTCGTTGAAAGAATTCTAATCTGGCTGATCTTTACCCAAGATTTTTTTGGAAGCTCGGTATCCAAAAGTTCCATGGTCAGCGGATAACCAGCCCTTTGTGGCTGACTGGTGATCGCTACAGCAATGACAGTACCAGATCTCTCATTAAACACATTATGGCTTAAAATAAGAACAGGGCGTAAGCCGCCCTGTTCGCTACCAATGACTGGATTTAAATCTGCCCAGTGTATGTCGCCCCTTAATATTCTGGCCATTCTTCCAACTCCGATGAGAAGCCTTCCTCCGCTAAGGATTGTTCGAAATCTGGGTCAAGCTTGGCGCACTCCTGGGCAAGACGACTTTTCTCTATGCGCATTAGTTTTTCGGTAACAGCCTGCTGGATAGCTTTGCTGCGGTTTGGAAAAAATTTGGTTTTAACGAGAATATCGAGCCGTTTAAGTGTATGGTCGTCAATTGTAATTGCGATTTTAGATGCTGCCATTTTAATCACCTCCGGTATGACAATACATCATACTTGGAGAGTTTGCAAGCATAATTTTACTGACGCCTAACGCCGACGGTAAGCAGCGGCCCGAATAAATTCCAATTTTGCACGGCCTTTGCTTAAAACCGCAATCTTCAAGCCGTCTGCTCCACTGTATTGTGTACGCCCGGCATGGGCGTGAACTTATGGGGTGAAAGTCCCCTATACGTGAATCCTGTTAATGTTAATGTTTTTAGTATATTAGCAAAAGTATTAGCCGACGGCAAGTCGAAGATCCCGAGTTTTTTTCGGGGGCGTTTCCGTGAGGAAAGGTCTGAAGGGCTGGAGCGAAGCGTAAGGCGAGCCGCAGGCGAGAACGACCAAAGGGAGTGGCAACCCCGCGAGCGCAAAGCTATGAGCTTAGGCTGTCCCGGACTTGATTCGGGAAACAGAAACAGCATATAAGGCCCAGTCTACGGGTGAGTTAGCACAACATAACGAAGCCCCGGATTCAGGAGATAGGGTAAATGCTGCGGCTGTGTAGCGAAAGTTCACCCCATTGAATTTCCCAAAGGGAAACCTATTCAACAGGGTGAACGTTCTTATTACACGAAATGCCCGTGGAAATTCGGCCAGACTAGCCATGCAAACCGGCATGACAAATCACTAGCTTAAGGATCAAGAGGGCATTCAAGTTCTGTCTGTTCATACGGACAGGTCTCCGGGTCGATCACAAAGGTGAAAGAAAGCTTGAGAACTGTATCGGCAATTTGCATAGTGATCTTTTCCTTTTTGGGGTGTGCTGAGAATACACGGTACTGATTTAAAAGAGCTACAAGAGGTTTATGTTTGCCAGGTAAAAGTTTTTTCAGTTCGGAAAACTTGGGCTCTTTGTATTGATTTTCATCAAATAATTGTACTAGTTGCCCGAGTGTTGCTTTAGCGAAAAAAGCTTCGTAAAGAGACTCATTATGTCTACGAACAATTTCGTTAATCCTTGCTTCGACAGCCGATACAGCCATAACCACGCTAGCATAAAAGCAGTAATTATTAAGGCACTCTATAGCCTCATCTAACCTTTCACATTCAAGGCAAGTAAAACGATTTAATTTATCAGATACGTCTCGCTCAATGAAAGCAACAGAATCCTTTATCATATTTATATGTGAATCAAAATCTGCTAACGAAAACATGCGTTCTGGTATGGTTAGGTTGTGACATTCATTCACAATAGCTGTAACTGCAAATGCATTGCAATCAAGATAACGTGCGCACTTAGCATATTTTTCAATATAAGCTATGACTGTCTGAACGGATGGATTTGCATTATAGCAATCATTATCAAGATGGACATCTTCATGTGTAAATGGGCACCACTGTTTTCTGTTGCGAATAAGGTCGCGCAGAATCTTAGAAAAAGCATCGAATCCTTTCATATAATGCAAAAGGGAATTTAATTTGTCATCTTGAAGATTCATTTTCTAATTTCCATGCCAACGCCGCTAATCAGCCGCGCGGTTTTTTGCGTCGGCTGAATTAGCCTTGTTGGGCCTTTCTCATCTTTGCATAAACTCCTCTGGGCTGTACCAGATAAGTTTAATTTCTTGATCTGGGAAGCCTGACCGAATAACCGGAGTTGGAAAGGGATCATTGAGACCCACAATCCAAGTATCTGTTCCGAAAGTCAATGAAAGAACAGTGTACAAATCGGCAATTTCAAGCAAACGATATTGATAACAAAAAACTTCTTCAAGAATACCTTCTGAATCGGCTTTCATCTGTTTGAGGTTTTTTAAATCCCCTGATTTGAAATAAAAAATTGGCCATAGACCTTCAAATTCGCCGAATCTCGAAAACCGCCGTGCCTTCAAGAATGGGTCTGATCTTGCACGAGCGGATTCCGATAAACAAACGAGCTCTATGCCTATCTTGCAGAGAAATCGCCCAATCATTGATAAAACTTCTGGGGTAAACACAAAATTG
>ENA-OSEO01002335-OSEO01002335.1-sediment-metagenome-genome-assembly--contig:-NODE-2335-length-27441-cov-6.977050_pt1 | contig 27441 bp, 18 predicted proteins | sample MGYA00237883_ERZ534232 | MGnify/ENA metagenome assembly ERZ534232
CCGCAGCCCGCCAGTGCACTTACCGGGTCAAGTGGTCGGACGTTCAACGCGTCTCGCCCCGACCAGAGGGAGCCAGCCGTGAGGTTGGCTCCTTTTGATTGTGCGGAATCACCGCAGCCCGCCAGTGCACTTACCGGGTCAAGTGGTCGGACGTTCAACGCGTCTCGCCCCGACCAGAGGGAGCCAGCGGCAAGGGGGCCCTCTTGCCTCATTCGGAGCCCGGCCTCAACAACCGACCTGCGGAGCGCGCTCAGCGAGCTGTACATCTAGCCGTCCTGTTTGCGCTCATCCAGCCCAATGGTTACCACCGGCGTCCGGTGGTATACTCTCTGCCATATGCCGTTTCACCCCAAAGATACAGGATAGAGGCTCATGCTCATCGATCTCCACGTTCACACCGATCGCTATTCCCTCTGCGGGCGCTCGTCGCCCGAGGCCATGGTCGCGCGCGCCGCAACTGTCGGCCTTTCGGCGCTGGTGTTTACCGAGCACAACGTACACTGGCCGCAGGAGGAGCTGGCGCAGCTCCAGAGTGCCTACCCGCAGGTGCGGCTCTACTGCGGCACGGAGCTGACCTCCGACGAGGGCGATGACTTTCTCGTCTACGGGCTGACCGACCGCTCAGTCGTGGAGGCTGGCATGACCGCGGCGGACATCCTGCGCACGGCGCATCGCCAGGGAGCTGCCGTTGTGCTGGCACATCCCTACCGCTATCGCGATGCTGTGCCGTCGGCCATCTTTGAGCAGGGGATCGACGCGATCGAGATCATGAGCACCAACATCTACAACTACTCCCACACCCGGGCAGTGACGTTGGCCTCGCAGATAGGCGCAGTCACCACCGCGGCCTCCGATGGGCACCACATCGACATGCTCGGCCTGTATGCGCTGGAGATCGAACATCTGCCTGAGGACGAGCGCGCACTCGCCGAGGTCATTCGCTCCGGTGAGATGGGCCTGTGGATCGATAGCGAGCGCATCCGGACACAGAACGAGGCGTTACAGAGCGAGATCCCCAATATCGAGCGGTTCATCGCTCAGGGGCTAACGAATCAGGTCTTACGCGAGCGACTGGATACTTTTGTCAATCTTACGGTGATCCAGGGGGTGCGCGATGGCCGGGACGTGATGCGCCCATGGCAAATCCCCGCCCCACTGACGGTCGGCCGCTAAAGACAGCGGGCGCTGCAGCACGACGCTGACAGACCCACGCTACGTCCTGCCAACAGAGACAAAGGGGTCCGGGAGCATGCGTTCGATCTCAGAAAGCCGGTATCCCATCCCGGGGCCGCGCAGGCTGGAGAGGTCGACCTGCCCCTGGCGCCTGCGGTATAACCCGGGATGTACCGCAGCCTCTGGCAACGACGCGCCTGGATAGAACTGCATCGCGTTGGTCTCGACACCCATGATCGTGCCGGCGTGTGCCGCCAGCAAGACGTGCGGGATCTGCGCCAGCATGGGATTGGTCAGGTCCTGCACCATGAGCGTCATACCGTGCGCCCTGGCCCAGGCCAGCGAGAGCAGCGCACCCGAAAGCGTCTTGCAGGTCTTGAGCGCGACGCCCGTCCACCCCAGCTCCCGTCCCAGCCGCACCAGGCGCCAGTCATGGGCGCTCTCGTCCATAAAAAGCGGCTTGCGGGCCGACACGGCGTGCACATCGATCCTGTATCTCTCCAGATCGTAGGGAAAAGGCTGCTCGACATACAGCAGGTGAGCGAACACCTCCGGCTCGTCCTGCAACAACCGGTCCAGGATCTCTGTCACATAGGCGGGATCGGTCACCGTACAGTTAAAGTCCGCGGATAGCCACCGAACGCCACCTTGCCGGCCGATCTGCCCCACCTTGACGAGCCGGGCATAGTCCCAGGCGGCATCATCCCCGCGCAGTTTCACCTTGAGACAGCGCAGGCCATCGCGCGCGATCCAGTCCGCCAGCAAGACGGGATGCCCGTCGTCTGGCTCGTCTCCCGTCAGATCCTCACGATCCAACGGATCCAGACCGCCCACCAGATGCCAGGCCACAAGCGCTTCGGCCCGTGGCCAGACCAGATAGTCCGCCGGATAGCGCCCCCGAAAGCATGCCTGTTCATCTGCACCGGATCCCATCAATGAGGCGAGATCGGCACTCATATGCGATACGTTGTAGGTCTGCCAGCAAAAGATATTCTGTAATCGTCCAAAGGCATCGTGGAGAGCAATATCGAAAGAGGCGCAGCATAGCAGCGCGGCCAACCAGGGGATTGGATCCTGGCCCGGCCTCGAAGCGTTGGCTGCTCCCAGGATGCGGGGCAGCACGTCTGCCTCGAAGCCAGCCCAAATCTCGATGGGGTGTCCATATACGTCGACGTCGCTCCACGCCGAGGCGAGCCGCTCAATCAGTTCCAGCAGAGCCCCGTAGCGTCTGGCATAGTCGGCGTTCCCCGGCCAAACCCATTGCACGCTGAGCGGCGTTTCACCCCAGCCCACCGCAGTCCTCCCCTGCCGGTCGCACACGGTCAGCGCCACCCGCACACAGGTGACACTGGTGAGTACCTCCGTACCGAACTTGAGCGGCACGCGCGTCTCCACAGGCAACAAGTAAACCCGAGCTCCCACCGGGCGCACATCACCTTGCCTCATCCGGCTCCCCCTCTCTTACAGGACGGGCCCATTGACGAATGTCTAGCTTCCGGCCACCAGCGCGATCCAGAGGTGCGGCTAGGCATCTGCAAGCAGATCACGCGCATAGGCAGCGTCCTCCGCAATCAGGCGATCAACCGCGCTGGCATCGCTGTACTCTGCAGTGAGGCAGATCACCCCCGCATAGCCCCGGTCCCGGAGCAGTCTTGCGACCTCATCCCAGCGGGCCAAACCGGTCCGCCCGTCCGTCCACACGATCTCCCAGGCCTGCCCGGCAGTGCCGCAGTCGCCTACACGCCGCCAGTACCCGTTCTTGAGATTCACCATCCCCAGACGCGGCGCGATGACGTCCAGCGCGTACTGCGGCGGCATGCCCGCCAGGGCCTCGTGCGCTGCGTCCCAGACAGCGACAAAGACTGCAGGGTCGAGGTCAGAGAGCAGGGCTCGCAGTCCCAGCGCATTGGGGACGAATGAACCGGCGTGATTCTGGATACCCAGCTTGACACCCACACTGGCCAGGGCAGGCCCCAGCCGGGCGTATCCGGTCCGCAATCTGATTTCCGCATCCGTGTAACGCTCACCGGGCCGGACGCGCGCCATGTCGCGGATCAGTGGGACGCCAGCGCGAGCGCAGGCCTCGATGATGCCGTACTCTGGGCTGGCGGCGACACTCGCGACAGCGACGCCGCCGTCTGCCAGCATGCGTACCGCATCCGGCAGCACGGTGATGGCGCGCTCCGGCACGACCTGGTACCCGGGCCGCACCGGCAGTTCGATCGCCTGGAAGCCGAGGCGACGTACCAGCGTGCCCAACTCGCCCAATTGCAGGTCCCGCCACGGCTTGGTGAACACTGAGAGCGTGTTGGTACCCATGGAAACCTCCAGCATCATCGGTTGCCGCTCCAGTGTAACACACTTGCCACGAGTCGACTCCTGAAACTGTTGGACCAGTACCGAACAAAGTCCCGCTGACGTTTGACACCCATCTGGTTCACCTGTATGATGCCCGCGAGCTTGTTGTCCGCTGCACAATGGCCCTGCCTGAAAATATAGCCAAGCACATCCCAGGGGGCCATTTTGTGTAAGCCCGGCATCCTCAGACCCTTGGTGTGTCCATTGGTGAGCCATGCCCGTAAGGCAGGCCGCCAACCATATATCTTTGTTCCAGGGGAGGAAAAATGCTTGTCTGGGAGATCGTAGCGTTAGTCGCTGGCCTGGCATCCGTTGGTGTTGCCGCCTACATCTACTTCTGGGTCGTGAGACAGGAAGTGGGCAACCCTGCCGTTGCCAAGTATTCGGAGCTGGTCCAGGAGGGTTCTGCCGCCTATCTCAGGCGGCTCTTTCAGGTGCTGGCCATCCTGGTAGCGGTGTTGACGGTGATCATGCTGATCGCCTTTGATTGGCGCCACGCGCTGGCCTTTGTCATTGGTGCTGCGTGCTCGGCGGCCGCCGCATGGGCCGGCATGGTCATCGCTACCAAAGCCAATGGGCGCGTCGCGTGGGCCGCCCGCACTGGCCTGCGGAAGGCCTTTTCCGTGGGCTTTTACTCCGGGGCAGTGATGGGGCTGGCCGTCGTGGGTTTTGCCCTCATCGGCATGACCATTCTGTACATGGTTTTTGAGGACCCAGACGTCATCTTGGGCTTTAGCTTTGGTGCCAGCACGCTGGCACTCCTGGCCAAGGCTGGCGGTGGCATCTATACCAAGACGGCGGACATCGGCGCCGATCTCGTGGGCAAAGTCGAGTTCCATCTGGTTGAAGACGACCCCCGCAACCCGGCGGTCGTGGCCGACAACGTCGGCGACAACGTCGGTGACGTTGCCGGTATGGGCGCCGACATCTTTGACTCGTACGTCGCCAGCGTCGTCTCTGTAATGCTTCTCGGGGCAGTCCTGCCGGAGTTCGCCGGCAACCCCCTGTTCGTACTGTACCCGCTGGTGCTGTGTGCTGCCGGCATCGCTGCTTCCCTCATTGGGATGTTCTTTGTGGGACGTTCAAAAGAGGATGAAGACCCCGGACGCGCCCTCAACATGGGGACCATCGTCACGTCCATCGTCTTTGCCGTTTTCGCCCTGGTTCTGGTCAACCTCCTGGACTTTGGTGCTAACACCTGGGGCGTGCTGTGGCCGGTCCTCGCTGGTCTGGCGGCCGGTGTCGTCATCGGTTTCACTTCTGACTATTTCACCGACATCGATCAGAAATCGGTCCAGAACACGGCTGCTGCTGCAGAGACGGGACCAGCCCTGGTGATCCTGGAAGGCTTCTCCTATGGCCTGCTGAGCATCGTTCCTTCCATCGTCGGAATCTGTATCGCGATGGTCGTGGCCTGGCTTTTGGCCGTGCAGTTTGGGGTGCCTGGCACCTATGGTGTCGCCATCGCGGCTGTCGGCATGCTCTCGATCACAGGCATGATCATGTCGTCTGACGCCTATGGCCCGATCGTCGATAACGCCAAGGGCTGCGCCGAGTTTGGTAAGGAACCCCCAGAGGTCATCGCTGTGTGCGACCGGCTCGATGCAGCGGGCAACACTGCCAAGGCTATCACCAAGGGTTTCGCCATTGGCGCCGCGGCACTGACAGTTCTGGCACTGTTCTCTGCCTACTCTGAGACGGTAGGTCTGGAAGTGCTCGACATCCGCAACCCGGGCGTCATCGTGGGGGTCTTTATCGGCGCCATGATGCCTCCGCTCTTTAGCGCCATGCTCATGCTCTCGGTGACCAAGAACGCTGGCGTCATGGTAGAGGAGATTCGCCGGCAGTTCCGCGACATACCGGGGCTCTTGGAAGGCAAGGTGCTGCCCGACAGCGCCGCGTGCGTGGATATCGCCGCCGCTGGTGCTCTCAAGGAACTGATCCTCCCGGCGATCCTGGCGTTGCTCACCCCGATTCTTGTAGGCTTTTTGCTGGGCCCGGCTGCCCTGGGCGGCTTTTTGGCGGGCACAATCGTGACCGGCATTCTGTTCGCACTGCTCATGGCGAACGCAGGCGGACTGTGGGACAATGCGAAAAAGTACATCGAAGATGGTGCGCATGGCGGCAAGGGTACGCCCGCACATGATGCAGCGGTCATCGGAGATACAGTCGGTGATCCGTTCAAGGACACAGCTGGACCGTCTCTCAACACGCTCATCACGGTGATGTCGCTGAGTGCCACGGTCTTTGCGCCGATCATCCTCAAGTACGCTCTGTTCAGCTTCTAGCCTAGAGTGCCGAGAGCCCGCCCCCTTTGGGGGCGGGCTCTTTTGTTCAGAAGCGAGATCGTTGACGGTCAGATCAGGGCTGCAGCCGCATGGGCCTGTCGGTGTCGTGCAGGTAGACGTCCCAATCCAGGTAATTCGTGAACGCTTCGTACAGCGCGTCTGCCACCTGCGAGGGGCTGATGGCTACGTGATGCTCGAAACCGTTGGAACAGATATAGTGCAACAGTTTCTGGAACTCGGGGACCTCCACCACACCGTAGCCGCCAAAGGTGTCCACCGGGTCATCGGTGATCTCTGCCTCGCCCATATAGGCACGGATGCGCCCATACTCATCATCGGTCGATACGCGGCAGTAGGTGAGCTTGGTCTGCTTGATCTTGCCGAACAGGGTGCCGTAGGTGTTCTCTTTTCCCACCGACCCGGCGATGATCTCCTGATAGTCCATCGTCGCTTCGCCGCCAAAGACGTCCTGCGGCAGGTTGCTGCAATGGAAGACCACGGCCTTGTCGGGGTCCTCACCATAGTTGTTGTTCCAGTCCAGGATCGCACTGGGCTTGCCAGAGGCCAGAACCATAGCATACATCCCGATCAGGCCAGCGATATCCGTCTCGCAAGCGCTGGGCTTGAGCGTGTTGCTCATCATGCTCATCGCGGTGCAGGGCACCACACCGTAGAACTCTTCCATCGATGTCCAGCACTGAACCGCTGTTCCGTCGAGCTGGTGCTCTTCGACAAAGGCGTCCAGGACAACACCCAGCTTGGCCTGCTTGAGCAGAGCTTCCTCCGGGATTCCCTCAGTGCCCAGATATCCCTTGATCGCGGCCACCTTGGCAACCACTTCGGGGGCATCATCCGCCAGCTTCCAGGCCTTGCCAAAGACCTCGGAGAGGTCGATGCTCTCGATAGAGATACCGGCCTTTTCCAGGAGCTTTTCGCTGTAGCGCACCGTGATAAAGGCCGCCGGACGGGCGCCTACCTGGCCAAAGCGCGCATGCCGCAGGCCGTTCACCACGCGACAAACCGCGCCAAAGGTCTGCAGGTCCTGCCGAAAGCTCTCCGACTCTGGGTCCACGGTATGGAGGGTGGTCAGGCTGTACTTTATGCCGTACTGCGTCATGTTGTTGCAGGCGGACATCTTGCCGCAAAAGCTGTCACGACGCCAGTTGATGTCCATCTTGGAGAGATCATCGGGCGTCGCCTGCACCAGCACGGGCACGTCCAGCCCAGAAAGACGAATCGCATCCGCGATACCGCGCTCCTCGCCAAAGTTCGGGAGCGTCACGAGAATGCCGTCGATCTCCTCGGCATGCGCTTTGAACAGCGCGGCGCATTTGACCGAGTCCTCAAAGGTCACCACTGCACCATGCTCTGTGTCATCAGGCGTCAGGCAGACGGCACCGAATCCCTCCTCCTCAAGAACCCGCAGGATGGTCTCCCTGCCCGTCTTGGCCAGATGTGATGGGAAGAACCCACGGTTACCAACGATAACTGCCAGCGTGGTCATAGTACATCCTCCTTCTAGTCAGTGAGCCTTACAACCCCATTATCGACAAGATACGGACGCTTGTAAACCGGTAGGGCAGCCTGGTAGCCTAATCGCCCCCGCCGCGCGCCGGGTCCCGGAAAGCCACATCGAGGGCACGTTTGGAGACACGTTCATAGATCTCTGCCAGCTGATCGCGAATGTTCTGCTTCTCCACAAAGGACAGATCGCCCAGCACTTTGAGCAGTTCGGCTTCGATCTCGGGGGGCGTGATACGGATCTGGATATCCTCCAGCCGGTTGTCCAGACGCCAGAATTCGTCCAGATCCGTGGGTAGCGCTCGCGGGTCGGTGATGGCTCCGGGCTCTGCAAGGCTCGGCGAGGGAAAAGCCACGCCGTCATACTGCTCGGCGCGTTGATCGCGCAGCGCAGACATGATCTGCTCTTTGGTGCGCCCGCGGATCGTAAAGAGGTGGAATGGGTCGCTATCGATCCGCTCGCCGAGCTCGCAGAAAACAGCCACCACGTGCCGGCAGGCGCTCGGCCACTCTGAGCAGGTGCAACCTGCGCCCAGATCGTGCATGCTCGCAGGAAAGAGCGATACGCCTGCCACCTGAAAGACCTCTTCGATATCCTCGGGCATCTCACCGTTGATCAGCTGCGCGGCATAGATCGCTCGTTGCCCCATGAGCGCGATAATGCGATCCCATTGTGCGTCGGTGAACACGGCAGTAGCCATCCGCACGCGATAAGGTGCGTGGCTGGCGTTCGCGCTGCTCTGCACTTCGGCCAGAACGAGCCCGGGCTGGATCTCAAGCTGTGTGACCCTCCCAGCCCTGGCACAGGCGCGTCCATCGGAGATTCGATTCGCATCCAGAACCTGAGCCAAAGACCGCATCCAACGCCCAGCCCACCAGCTGTGTTCACCACGTCCGTTGGACGACACGGCCCGTGCCGCTGACGTCGCGGTCTCGCTACAAGTCTCATCAAGCTCTACGTAATCCTCGGTCCTATCAGTAATGCTGCTCATTCCGTCTCCACGGCCTCTGATCGCAACGTAATCAAGTCGTACAACTCGTCAGTTGTCAGCTCTGTGACCCAATCATCGCCCTGGCCGATAACCGCATCCGCAAGCTCACGCTTGCTCTCAATGAGCGCATCGATACGCTCCTCCAGGGTACCCAGGCACATGAACTTGTGCACCTGCACATCCCGCGTCTGCCCGATACGGTAGGCACGGTCTGTCGCTTGATTCTCCACGGCGGGATTCCACCAGCGATCGTAATGGAACACATGGTTGGCCCGCATCAGGTTCAGCCCCGTCCCGCCTGCCTTGAGCGAGAGCACAAAGATGCTGGGGGCGTCACCGCCTTCCTGGAAACGCTCCAGCATGCGATCTCGCTGACGCTGCGGCGTGCCTCCGTGCAGGAAAAGCACCTCTTCACCAAAGGTATCCCGCAGGTAGCTCTGCAGCAAAAAGCCCATCTGGGCATACTGCGTAAAGATCAGAGCACGCTCGCCGACATCCAGAATCTCTTCCAGCATCTCCGTCAATCGATTGAGCTTGCCGGAGCGGTCGTGCACCTCAGAGCCATCCGCCAGAAAGAGTGCGGGATGGTTGCAGACCTGTTTGAGGCGCGTCAGCATCGTCAGCACCCTGCCCCGACGCTGCATCAAACCGTTCTCTTCGTCTCCCGGAAGCGAGGACATCCCACTCTGCACAATAGCCTCGTACAGAGTCGCCTGCTCCCGTGTAAGGTTGCAGTACACCTTGTGCTCGAATTTGTCCGGAAGGTCACGGATCACGTCGGGATCACTCTTGAGGCGGCGCAGCACAAAGGGACGCACCAGCTTGCGCAGCCGGTCTGCAACCGACGGATCCTGGTAACGCTCAATAGGCACGGAGAACTCGCGCCGAAAGCCTGCGCGAGAGCCCAGATAGCCAGGGTTCAGGAACGCCATGATGGACCATAGTTCAGAGAGCCGGTTCTCGACCGGCGTACCCGTGAGCGCCAGGCGAAAGTCAGCCTGAAGCCGGCGCGCGGCGCGAGCCTGCTTTGTTGCCGGATTCTTTATGTTCTGGGCCTCATCGATAATCAAATTGGCCCAGCGTACCTGCATCAGGTCCTCCAGGTCACGGCGCACAAGCCCATAAGTGCTGATCACGAGATCAGAAGCCAGAGCCTGCTCGACAAACGCCACTCCCCCTGCTCGCCCGGTTCCGTGATGCACCACAGTCTTGAGGTCCGGTGCGAATCGCGCCACCTCACGTTGCCAGTTGCCCACCAGGGATGTGGGGCACACCACGAGCGTCGGCGCTACATCCGGGTTCTGGTGCTTTTGATCCAATATCAGCGCAATCGTTTGGATCGTCTTGCCCAGCCCCATGTCATCTGCCAGACAGGCGCCAAAACCCCAGCGCCGCAGGAAGGCCAGCCATGAAAGACCCTGTACCTGGTACGGGCGCAATTCGCCTCTAAAGCCTTCCGGTGCCTCGACGAGCTCTAGTTGCGCTCTACGTGTCAGCTGCGCCATCAGGTCTTTGATCGAATCGTCCAGCCGCACGTCGGTGACTGGCAGGCCATCCAGTTCGTCCTGAGCACCGAGCGCCAGTGACAGCGCATCGCGCATCTTGAGCATCCCGCGCCCACGATGCTTTTCCCAAAAGGCGACGACTGAATCGATCTGATCGGGCTGCAGCAGCACCCAGCGGCCGCGCACCTGCACCAGTGGCGTCTTGAGTGCCGCCAGCCGCTCGAACTCCTCCCGGGAGAGCGTCTCATCTCCCAGCGCCATCTCCCAGTCGTAGGACACGATCGACTCCATGCTCAGGGAGCCGGAGCCGCGATCGTCCCCAGAGCCATGCAGCACGGCGCGCACACGCAGCCGCGTATCTGGCGTATTCCACCAGGGCGGTATCATCACGCCAAAGCCGGCACCCTCCAGTAGACGTGAGACCTCCCGCAGAAAGTGAAAAGCCTCCTGGTCCGTAAGCGTGGTGGCGTCGGGGGACTGGTTCTTGAGGCTGCGCCGGATCGCCGGGCACAGGTCCGCAGCGATACCCAGGCCCTCAAGCAATTTCTCCTGCGGGTTGTCAAAGCGACGGTTCAAGTAGCTGAGCACGTCACCGCGCTCCCGCCAGACTTCCCACGCCGGCACCATCAAGCTGGGGTCGTCGATAGCCTGCAAGAAATACCGCAGGGTCCAGTACGATGCGACCACGCGATCCGATTCGGGGTCATAAGCAGGGGGTTCCAGCCGAAAACAGAGGCGGAAGGACGAGCCACTCTCGCTCCTCGCCTTGTAGGTCCAGTTTTTCCAGGCCTGGTAGAAACGCCCGATCTCCGCGGTTTTGGCCTGCGGCACACGGACGTCAGCTTCCTTGCCCAGACTCCGCCACCACACCGAAGATACCGGGGCCGTACGATTGCTGATCATCTTCATGGCGCGGGCCCCGTGGTGCCCATCCTCAAAACCCCACTCGCGTACGGCGCTATCGACGAGGCTCTTCATGAAACTCTCTAGCACCGCCTGAGGCCGCAGAATCGGGGCATCATTGCGAGCATCGCGCTCGGGCAAAAGGGCTCGACAAGCAGGCGGCATGACGGCCGCCAGGGCATCAAAACGACCGTTATCGTCGACCCCGTCGATCACAGGCAGCCAGACCGCGCGCATAGAGCCGTTTTCGCCGGCCAGCCCGGGCAGAAACCGTTGGCGCGCCAACAGCTCTAGCGCGAACTTGGCCACAGCGCCCCAATACACCAGATCATTGCCCAGCCGGTTGACTGTGCGTATCTCCCGCTGTGCGAGGGGCAACGTAATAAGTAAGGGCAAGAGCTGTGCCAGCGGAACGCTCAGCCCTTCGATGCGCCAGGGCTCGATGAGCACACTCTCGTCGCCAAGATCGACCATCTCACGATAGAGCCAGCCCGCCGAGACAGGGGCGACACGCGTAGACGGAAGATAAGCCACCCTTGTCAGCCGCTGCGCCTTGTGCCAGGCGATGTCTGGCACCAGATCGGAGAGCAGGTCGGCGATCTCTATCGTGGTGGCCGCGTGGGGATGCCGGCGCACACGCGGACGATGGATACCCTCAGCCGTCTGGAGCGGTGCCTCTGCATCGCGTTCAGCCCAGATGAAGAAGAGCTCCTCAGCCGGGTCGTCGTCTCGCGCTATCCATGTTCCATGAAGAATCGACTTGTATCCGAGCAAGGGCCATTCCTTATCCTGTAGCCGGGATCTGCCCCGGAACAGACAGTTAGTATACGCCAAGTGGACCCCTGCGCGAAATCTAAACCGATGCCCTTGAATGATTACCTTGCGGGCGCTACAATGAGGTACGCTTATCGCCGTGGGAGGGGTATGTGATGCTCAATGCAGGGATAGTGGGAGCCGGAATACTCGGGTGTGCTCACGCAGAGAACCTGCGAGACCATCCTGACGTCACCGTCAGGGGCATCGCGGATATCCGGGCCGACGCCGCGCAGCGACTGGCGTCGCAGGTAGGAGCAGAGGCCTATACCGGGGTCACACACATGCTTCAGCATCGTCCGCTGGACCTGTTAGTCGTCGCCACTCCCGATCCCTACCACCGCGAGCCCACATTGGCTGCAATCGACGCAGGGGTACCCAACATCCTGCAGGAAAAGCCCCTGGCGACCAACCTTGCCGATGCCCGGGCGATCTACGAGGCCGTCGAGCGCAGCGGCACGCGCTTGTTCGTGAACTATGCCAACCGCACCGCCCCCATGGACATCGCCACGGCCTACACGATCCGCGAGGGCCTGCTGGGACAGGTCGTCTATGGCGAGGTACGCCTGGATGACCATATCTCCGTCCCCACGGCGCTCTGGGGAGCGCGGTCACGAGACTGGGCGGAAGGGTCGTCCACGGCACACTTTCTCCTGAGTCATGTCATCGACCTCTTGCGCTGGTACCTCCACCCCGCAGAGATCAAGCAAGTCTATGCGGTGAAACAGCAAACCGTGCTGGGCTATACGCCTGATCTCTACGATGCGATACTAGAGTTCGACAGCGGGGCTCGCGTGCGGGTCAAGGCCGAATGGATCCGCCACATGGACGAACTGGTCGAGTTCTATCTCAGCTTTTCCGGGGCAGAAGGAACGCTGATCTATAACAAGCTCCCCGGCTTTGGGGCAAGTGCCAGCTGGCGCGCCAACTTGGCCTCCCGCCTCACTATCGCAGATCTAGTGGACCACCAGCAGCAGCTCAGCACGGCCGGGGCCCACACGCGGGCGGTCATCGACCGCGGCGCCCCCGGAACCCAGCGCAGTCCCGGGGCAGAGGGTACCCTGCCTCTCGCCCTGGAATCCTACGGCCACAGCACGGGCAAACCCATGGCACTTGCCGACTACGTGATCGACGCCATCCTCACGGACACACTCACACCAGATTCATGGAAGGGCCCCGGAGCGCTGCCGACCCACGAGGATGGGTTCAAGCAGACGCTGGCCGTGATGGGAATCGTAGAATCAGCGGAACTCGATCGTGTCGTTCGTCTGGACCAACTGAGCTGACTGAAGGAGTCACCATGTCATTGAAGCATCTTGTCCCATCAACAGAGTGGTCGCTCGTAGCCTCCGGATTCCAGTTCACCGAGGGACCGCTCTGGCATCCCAATGGCTATCTCCTGTTCAGCGACATACCCGCAGACACGATCTACCGGCTCCAATCGGATCACACCTGTTCACCCTGGCGGCGCCCGAGCGGGCACTCTAATGGGCTGACGTGCATGCCAGATGGCCGTGTCGTCGCCTGCGAGCACGGCAACCGGCGCGTGTCGATCGGGGGCCCCGAAGGGGAACCCACCGCGCTGGCCAGCCACTACGGCCAGGCCCGTCTCAATAGCCCCAACGACGTCGTGGCGCGCAGTGATGGGAGTGTCTACTTTACCGATCCGCCCTATGGCATCACGCAAGATCAACGCGAGTTGCCGCACAATGGCGTCTACCGAGTCGCGCCCGACGGAACGATCGCGTTGGTCGTTCCCGACATGGGCCGGCCCAATGGCCTGGCCTTTTCGCCGGACGAGACGCTGTTGTACATCGATGACTCTGAGCGGCGCCAGATCCGCGTCTATGAGGTACAGCCTGAGGGGAATCTACTGGGCGGGCGGATCTGGGCCGACATGTCCTCGCCGGACACGGGCAGCCCAGACGGGATGAAGGTCGATCGCGATGGTAACGTCTACTGCACCGGCCCCGGTGGTATCTGGATATTTGACCCGGCGGCGGCGTGCCTGGGCATCCTGAGAGGGCCAGAGCAGCCGGCAAACCTCGCCTTTGGCGAGGCCGATCTGTGCACACTGTACATCACGGCACGCACCAGCGTGTACAGCCTGAGAATCTCGGTGCCGGGCCTGCCCGCCTGCTGACGCGTCCGGCACAACGCGAGAGGGGGGACACACGATTGGCGTGCGCCCCCGTATGCCGGACCTTCATATCCTTCGCAGCTGGCCAGCCACCCTGGCGCATCAGGCCGCGCAGCAGCGCTCAGGGTTTGATAACGGTCCCATCCAGCCGCCGGATCTCAGGCCAGTAGCCGTTGCCGGGCTCTTCTTTGAATGGGTAGCGTGCGGCCTTTTCCTCGTCGATGTCGACGCCCCACCCCGGCCTGTCGTTGGCCCACATCGCGCCGTCGTGCACCTCCGGTGTGCCCGGAAAGACTTCGCGCAACTCGTCGCCCATGAGGGACAGCTCCTGAATGCCGAAATTGGGAGACGCCAGATCGAGATGCATGTTGGCGGCATGGCCCACTGGGGAGACATCGCCGGGGCCGTGCCAGGCGGTGCGTACGCCCATAAACTCGCAAAAAGCTGCCAGTTTGCGCGCGACAGTAAAGCCACCGATGTCGCTGATATGCACCCGAATAAAGTCGATCAACCGGTCCTTGATCAAAGGCACGTACTCGGCGGCATTGACAAACAGCTCGCCCATCGCCAACGGCGTGCTGGTCTGCTGACGCACGATCGAGAAATAGCCGATATCCTCCGGAGCAAAGAGGTCCTCCAGGAAAAACAGCCGGTACTGCTCCAGGGCCTTGGCGAGCCAGACCCCGTCGCTCGCCGGGATTCGCTCGTGGACATCATGCAGCAGTTCCACCTCGTCGCCCAGCGACAGACGCAGATGCTCAAAGAGGGCCGGCACAGCCCGGATGTACGGTCCGGGTTCCCACGTTCTCGTCTGGCGGGCGTCCAGCGCAGGCAGAGTGGCTCCACCGCGGCTGCCATAGGTCGTCAGCCCTGGAATCGCCATCTGGCAGCGCACGTACCGAAAGCCCTGTTCCATGTACGCGCGCGCACGATCCTCTACCTCCAGAGCATCACGGCCGGAGGCATGGACATAGACAGGGACGGCCTCACGCACCTTGCCGCCGAGCAACTGGTACACGGGCATATTGGCGCGCTTGCCCTTGATGTCCCACAGGGCCTCGTCCAGGCCGCTGAGGGCGTTATTGAGCACCGGGCCGCTGCGCCAGTAGGAACTCACAAAGGCCGACTGGTACAGGTCGTCGATGCGATCCACGTCACGGCCGATGGCAAAAGGCTTGAGATAGGACTCGATCGCAGTGGCCACAGCCAGGGCCCGCTGCGTAAAGGTCGCACAACCAAGGCCATAGAGCCCCGGCTCGCTCGTCAGCACCTTGACAACCACCAGCCGAATGCCGGCCGGAGCTGTCAGAATCGTCTGCACGTCCGTAATCTTGACCGGCGGACACCCGCGCTCGCCCATCAGGCCCCTCCTCTTCGATCGCTGTTGCGCGCCCATATTACCCCTGGCACTGACAGCCATCAAGTCACCCCGGAGAATGCCAGTCTGCCGTTTTGATTGATGGTCCCCCTCACCTATAATCTTTCAGACACAGCGGATGCACCAGGAGACGTACAAATGCTAAAGACACACGACTGCGGCCAACTGCGCGCGGCAGATTCCGGAAAGACAGTGATGCTGGCGGGCTGGGTGCACCGGCGCCGGGATCATGGCAACCTGATTTTCGTCGATCTGCGTGATCGATTTGGCATTACGCAGTTGGTGTTCAACCCCGATATCTCCGAACAGACCCACACCGCTGCCTCTGACCTGCACATCGAGTATGTGATCCGTGTGGTCGGCCAGGTGCGAGAGCGTCCGGAGGGGATGCGCAATCCAGACATGCCTACTGGTGAGATAGAAATCGTAGCCACGGAGCTGGAGATCCTCAACACCGCCAAACTGCCAGTATTTCACATCAATCGAGAGAGCGAGGTGGATGAAGCGGTCAGGCTGCGGTATCGCTACCTCGACCTGCGCCGTCAGCGGATGCAGCGCAATCTCGTGCTGTATCACGAGGTCACCCGATTCATTCGTGAGCATCTCTCCGATCGCGGTTTTGTAGAGATCGAGACGCCCATCCTATTCAAGAGCACACCCGAAGGGGCACGTGACTATGTCGTGCCCAGTCGCATTCACCCGGGCAAGTTCTATGCGCTGCCTCAGTCACCCCAACAACTCAAACAGTTGCTGATGGTAAGCGGGTTTGAGCGGTATTTTCAGATCGCGCGCTGTTTCCGCGATGAGGACCAGCGCTCGGATCGCCAGCCGGAATTCACCCAGTTGGACCTGGAGATGTCCTTTGTCGATCGCGACGACATCCTGGCTCTCATGGAGGACCTGCTGATTGCTCTGGTCCCCGCCGTCTCGGACAAGCGCATTGCGACCATTCCCTTCCCCCGTCTGACCCACGCAAAAGCCATGGATGAGTACGGCAGTGACAAGCCCGATGTCCGGTTCGGCATGACGCTCGTGGACATTACGGACATCGCCGGCAAGACAGCGTTCACGGTGTTCAGCAGCGCCGTCGAGGCGGGCGGCCGGGTTAAGGCGATCGTGGCTCCCGGTTGCGCAGGCTACACCCGGCGACAGATCGATGAGCTCGGACAGATGGCCCGAGACCTGGGGGCGAAAGGCCTCGCTACCATCCAGATGCGCCCCGAGGGCCCGCACTCCCCCATTGCACGCTTTCTGTCACCGGAAGAGCTGCAGAGCATCATCTCGCTATGCGCCGCTAAAGAGGGCGATCTGGTCATGATCGTTGCGGATCAGCCCAGGGTCGTTGCGCAGGTGCTCGGGCAGATGCGCACCGAGTTCGGCAAGCGCCTGTCCCTGGTCGATGACAACGAGCTGGCCTTTGCCTGGATCACCGACTTTCCCCTGCTGGAGTGGGATGAGGAGGAGCAACGCTACACGGCAGTGCATCACCCCTTTACCGCACCCATGGACGCTGACCTGGCCATGCTCGAGTCTGCGCCCGAAAAGGTCCGCGCCAAGGCGTACGATGTGGTTGCCAACGGCTACGAGATAGGCGGCGGAAGCATTCGAATCCATCGCAGAGATATTCAGGAGCGGATGTTTGCGGCCATCGGGATGAGCACAGAAGCCGCACAGTCCCAGTTCGGCCACCTGCTGGAAGCCTTTGAGTTCGGCGCGCCGCCCCATGGCGGCATCGCCGCCGGCATGGCGCGCCTGGTGATGCTCCTGGCGGGCGAGCCAAACATTCGCGAAGTCACGGCCTTTCCCAAGACGCAGAGCGCAGTCGACCTCATGACAGACGCCCCGTCGTTTCTGACGCCGCGGCAACTGGCCGAGCTGCACATCCTGGTGAACGACACGGATCTCAAAAACTCCAGGGATAGCGATGCCTGACCCGACACGGGAGAAACAGCTGCTGGCGTTGACTGAAGCGATAGGCTTTGGCTTTCACAATCTCGCCTATCTCGACCGGGCGCTGACGCACAGCTCCTATGCCAACGAGAATCCGGGTGCAGAGACCGGCGACAACGAGCGCCTGGAGTATCTGGGCGATGCAATCCTGGGCTTTTTAGTGGCCGAGTGGCTATTCCGACGATACCCTAAAGCGCAGGAGGGAGAACTCACCAGCCTGCGTGTCTTTGTGGTGCGGTCCGAGAGCCTGGCCCGGGTGGGCCGCGAGTTGCTGTTAGGCGAGTATCTGCGCATGGGACGGGGCGAGGAGGCCACCGGAGGCAGGGAGCGCGAAGCCAATCTGTGCGCTGCCTTTGAGGCCTTGATTGGGGCAATCTACCTTGACAGGGGCCTGGAGACCACCCGCGCTCTGGTGGGGGCCCTGCTGGAGACCCGTTCTACCGAGATCGAGCAGCAACGCTCAATAAAGAACGCCAAGAGCTATCTGCAGGAGTATACACAGTCGGCGATGCAAATCACGCCGGCCTATGCTATCATCGCTGAGCGGGGTCCCGATCACGATCGACGCTTTGTCGCACGGGTGATGGTTGGCGACGAGATATGGGGCGAGGGATCCGGGCGTAGCAAGCAGGCTGCCGAGCAGGCTGCCGCCGCTGCGGCCATCGAGCAGCGGGGGCTTTAGCGGCGGGCGCTTGAGCAGCGGGCGCTTGAGCAGCGCCTTGTTCACCACCGACGACCGCAGTGCAGTGAAACAGGAATTGTAAGGACAGTATGCGCCTCAAGCGTCTGGAACTGTACGGCTACAAAAGCTTTGCGTCCCGCGCCGTCTTTGAGTTTAGCGATGGGATCACAGCCATCGTGGGCCCCAACGGCAGCGGCAAGAGCAACATCGCCGATGGTGTGCGCTGGGTACTGGGGGAGCAGAGCTATAGCAACCTTAGAGGACGCCGTACTGAGGACATGATTTTCGCGGGGTCCCGGCGTCGCGCCCGGCTTGGCATGGCAGAGGTCAGTATCACCCTCGACAACTCTGACCGGTGGCTCGACATCGACTTTGCCGAGGTCACGATTGGCAGGCGCGCCTACCGTTCCGGCGAGAACGAATACCTCCTCAACGGGACCCGGGTGCGCTACCGTGAGATCTCGGACCTGCTGGGAGCCGCAGGCCTGGCCGCCAGCAATTACATCGTGATTGGCCAGGGCATGGTGGACGCCGCCCTGGCGCTCACACCGGAGGCGCGACGCTCGCTCTTCGAGGAGGCTGCCGGAATTGCTCCGCAGCTGCGCAAACGCGAAGAGACCCTGACGCGCATCGCGGAAACCCAGCGAAACCTCGAGCGCGCTGAGGACATCATCAACGAGCTGCGGCCTCGGGCGCGCACCCTGCGACGACAGGCTGAGCGCGCCGAAGAACACATGTTGCTCGTGCAGGACCTCCGCGAGTTACAGCGCATCTGGTACGGCTATCAGTGGCAGAACGTGCAACATCGCGTGGCTCAAGCCGAGATGCTGCTGGTGAATGCCCGTGATCACCTGGAGGCACAGCGCTCCTTTGCCCGGGAGTTGCAGACCAGCCAGGAGACATTGAGGGAGCAGATCACCCAGCAGATGACACTCCACGACGCTTTGTCTGAGCGTCTGTCCACGCTGCGGGCTGAGGCTGATAGCATCAGTCGTGATCTGGCCATCGCGGGCGAGCGTGCCCGTCTATACACGCAACAGATCGAGTCTGCAGCCGGCGATCAGCAAGCCCTCTTGTCACGGCGCACTGTGCTTGACGAAGAGGTATCTCGGGCACGGGAGCAACTGGCGGAACACCACGACCACCACAAGGCCTGTCTGGCAGAGATTAGAGAGCTCCAGTCGGCCGTCGCCGCGGTCGATCAAGAACGCGAAGCGATCACCAAGAACCTCCGCTCGCTCGAGCAGGAGGTCGCATCGCGGGAACGCGAACTTGCCCAGCGCCAGGCGCAGAGCGAGCAGCTGGCGGAACGCAAGCGCGAACTGGAATCCGAGCGCGAGACCATTCGGCAGCGCAGCGCCCAGATTGCAGAACGGCTCGAGACCATGCGCGCCCAGGCCGCCGACCTCGAGGCACGCGAGCAGGCGCTGGATGCAGAGCAACGCAAATTGGAGCAACTCCAGGAAGAGGCAGAGAGCGCGCTGCTGGCATCTCGCGAGGGGCTGGTATCCCTGGAGAGGCGGGCCAGCGAAGCACGCAGCGAGAGAGATCAGATCCTGGGCAGACAGCGCTCGTTGCAGCGGCTGAGAGAGCAGATGAGCGATTACCATCCCGGTGTGCGCGAGACCTTGCGCGCTGCTGACTCGCTAAAGGGCATACGGGGCACGGTCGCCAGTCTCATGCGGGTACCGCAAGAGTACGAGCAAGCGATCCAATCTGCTCTCGGCTCCCGCCTGGAGAACATCGTCACCGAACACTGGGAGGACGCCGAGGCGGCGATCGCCCTGCTGAAGCAGAGGCGGGCTGGCTGGGCCACTTTTCTCCCGCTAGACTCGCTGCATGTACGTCCCGCCCTGCAGGCCCGGGCCATGGCAGGCATCGTGGGAGTGGCGAGCGAACTCGTCCGCTTCGATTCAGAGCTACAGCCCGTGTTCGACCTCCTGCTGGGACACGTCCTCATCGTGCAAGACCTTCCGGCGGCCCGCAGGCTCCTGAGGGAGCGCACGGGGGCCTCGCTTCTGGTGACACTCGAAGGCGAGACGGTGCAGCCCAGCGGTGCAGTCAGCGGCGGTACCAGACAGACTCAGACACGGCTGCTTCAGCAGGAGCGGGAGTGGCGGGAACTGCCGGCCCGCCTGCAGAGTGCGGAGGACGCCCTGGCGGAGGCGACCAACAGCGTTGCCGCGGCTCAGGATCGCATCGGCGAAATCCAGGCCTCGCTCCGCCAGCGAACTCAGGAGATCACGCAGGGACGCCGAGACCGGGAGCGCGCACACCAGGCCCTGCTCAAACACGGGGATGAACTGGTCCGTGCAGAGAGGGACTCTAGTTGGCTCGCCTCGCGCAGCACACAGATCGATGATGATCTCGAGCAACTCTCCCAGAGGCAGGAGGCGATCTCGCTGGCCACAGCCACCCTCAGCGAGCAGGGAGAGGCACTTGCCGTACAGTTGCGGGAATTGGCGACGCGGCGAGACGCAATCCAGGATGCGTCGCAACGTCAGCGCCTGAATGCGCTCGAGACTGAGGCCGAGGTTAGTGCGCGCACAGCGCGCAGCGTCACGGCCCTGTTGGAAAGCCACGTGCGCAACCTGGAGCAGATCGATCAGCAGATCGCTACACGTGAGGCCCAGCGCAAAGAACAGGCGGAGCGACTGCAGGATCTCAACAGCCAGCTGGCCCAGCGCCAGGAACGCCTGGCCGCCCTCGAGGCTCTCGTGGAGGAGACACGAGCACAGCTCGCACCAATCCACGCCAAGCGCATCGCGTTGGAGCGTGAGGAGCAGCGGACCATCCGTCAGCATTCGGACAGTCTGGATAGGCTGCACGAGGCCGAGACAGAGTATAATCAGACGGTGCTGGAACGAGATCGCGCGCGCGATCGGCAAACGAGCTTGAGTGGTGAGATCGAGGAGTCTCTGGGGCCCATCGACCTGCCCGACGTGACAGCGCACCAGCTGCGCCTCAATCTCGATGACAACGTCGTCGAGTTGCCGCGCGTCACATCGCTCCCCGCAGGGCTCAACGATGAGATTCGTCACCTGCGTGCGCGCTTGCGCCGCGTCGGCAGCATCAACCCCGAGGCGCCCCGGGAGTACGAGCGGCTGCTGGAGCGCCAGACCTTTTTGCAGGGGCAGGTATCCGATCTGCGGGGCGCTATCGCTTCATTGCATGAGGTGATCGAGGAACTGGATCAGGTTATAGAGCACGACTTTGGCGCTGCGGTCAAGCGTGTGGACCAGGGATTCGCCACCTACTTTGAGGAGCTCTTTGGTGGTGGCTCTGCGCGCCTGGTTCTCACCGACCCCGACAACATGGCGACCACCGGCGTGGACATCATTGCACACCCGCCCGGCAAACATGCTCAGCGTCTGTCACTGCTGTCGGGGGGAGAGAGAGCGCTCACAGCCGTTGCGCTGCTGTTTGCGCTGCTCAACGCCAACCCGGTGCCCTTTTGCATTCTCGATGAGGTGGATGCCGCCCTGGACGAGTCCAACGTTGGCCGCTTTCGTGACATGTTGCGCAGCCAGGCCAGCAGCGCCCAGTACGTGGTTATTACACACAACCGTCGCACCATCGAGGCCGCGGAGACCATTTACGGCATCTCGATGGAAGATCAGGGCGTCTCGCAAAGCATCTCGCTTCAGGTGGGTCAGGCGATCGCGAGAACAGCGTAGGATGCTGGGGCGATACGGCTAGCCTGCAGGAGGGGGCGGGGGGCTATCCTCCAGCTCGGACATGCGGGGCAGCAGATCCAACGACTCGAGACCGAAATACCGCAGGAACTCAAAGGTTGTGCCCAGCAACTCGGGGCGACCAGCCTGCTCCAGCTGACCTACCGTCTCGATGAGGTTGCGGGCGCGCAGCGTGCGAATGACGGCATCGGAGTTGACCCCTCGAATCGCCTCCACCTGAGCGCGGGTCACCGGCTGTCTGTAGGCAATGATCGCGATCGTCTCCATGGCGGCGGGAGAGAGTTTTGTTGTGCGGTCCATGCCTAAGAAGCGCGCAACGCAAGAGGCTGCTTCAGGAGCGGTCACGAGTTGGACGCGCACACCTACCCTCACGACCGAGACGCCTCGAGATGGCGCCTGTTCGATGAGCCAGTCCAGCGCCTGCAGAACCTGATCCGCCGGAGCGTCCAATGCGCTGGCCAGATCGGAAACACTGACTGGCTCGTCCGCCACAAACAAAAGCGCCTCGACGAGGCGAGCCAGATCGCAATTTGGTTGTGGCACCTGTTCCACGGCAGAATTACCCCGCTTCGCTGAGTATCCAGCTGACAACTTGACCCTCGCAGAATCGGTAGAGGTCGCGCATCCTGCGAGGGCCGTGAAGCAACAAACGACAGGCTACTTTTCTTTTTCCTCGTCCTGATCGAACGCCGCTTCGTCGCTGACCGGACGAGATGCGGCTCCCTGGGCAGGCGGGGCGACAGGCGCTGGCCGGGACATAGGCGGGATGAGGGGCTCGGGAGCCGGCTTGGCCTCGCCGCCGTTCTTCCCTCCGGTCGGTGCCATCGTGCCCCGCGGGAACGGTTCGTGGGCCACATTGACCTCCACCTGGCCGTGGATCTTGACGCCTAGCTGAGTCTCGATGATCTCGTGCGCCAGCTTGACGATATCACCTGTAACCGCGGGTACATTCACCGTCGGGCTGGTGTGCAGATCGATCGCCACCGATACGTCTTTGCCACGGCTGGTGATCCTGGGCTTGGCCTCCCTCACGCCCGGCAGCTCATCGATGCGGTATGCCAGGCTCTGTGTGAGCGATTCTACGCCGATGCGGGCCTTGCCGTTGCCCTCAGTCTTGATCCGAACCGACTTCTTGTGCGTTCTGCGTATCTCCAGGATAAGCAGGATCAGCAGCACGAGCGCGACGACGCCCACGGCTACCCTGTAATACATATTCCAGTTGGAATCCGAGAACACGATGCTCTCCTGCGCCCGAGTCAAAGTGTCGGCCCCAACCTGGAGCACGCTCTGCGGATTGACGAGCAAAAGTACTGCGAGAACCAACAATCCCAGTATGAGCAAGACCATCACAATCCGGTTAAAGACGTTCATAGGACTCTCCTTATCTGATGGCGCGATGCATGACATCACAACCATTATACACACCGTGCATTGGCACGTCCACCAAGACGCACGTCTTGCCAGGCCGCGGTTCGGTTGTCCACAGAAAAGCCTATGGTATAATCGTTCTTTGGAGGCAGTGCAATGGAACGAAAAAAGCGTTTGATGCTCATTGATGGGCATGCTATGGCCTACCGGGCCTATTTTGCGACGCCGCCTCTCACCGCGCCTAACGGCGAGCCGAGCAATGCGATTTTCGGCTTTGCCAGCATGCTGCTCAAAGCCATCGCAGACGAGAGCCCGGATTACGTCATCGCGACCTTTGACTCGGGCAAGACCTTTCGCCATGAAGAGTACGCCGAGTACAAAGCCACACGCGCCAAGATGCCCGATGACCTCGCTGTTCAGGTGACGCGCATCCAGGAATTGGCCGAGGCTATGGGCATCCCGGTGCAGACGCTCGAGGGGTATGAAGCCGATGATCTCCTCGGCACACTCTCCGCCCTGGCCAGTGCACAGGGAGTTGAGACGATCATCGTCACAGGAGACAGCGATACGCTACAGCTCGTCTCCGATGACGTGAACGTTCTGATGCCGCGTCGTACCATGGGCGATGTGCAGCACTTTGATGCTGCCGCGGTTAAAGAGCACTATGGGCTTGGCCCGGAGCAGCTGATCGATCTCAAGGCACTCATGGGAGACTCGTCAGATAACATCCCGGGCGTCAAAGGTGTCGGAGAAAAGACCGCCACTCGCCTCCTGAGCGAATACGGCACACTGGAAGCTGTGTATGAACACTTGGACGAGATCTCACAGACACGCTTTCGTAATGCGCTGCAAGAGCACCATGACGAGGCGCTAATGAGCCAGCATCTCGTCACGATCGTACGGGATCTGGACGTACCGCTGGACCTGGAGGCAGCACGTTGGGGCGTCTACGACCGCGAGCGTCTGATGGACATGATGCGAGATCTCGGCTTTCATTCGCTGGTCGATCGCCTTCCGGGGGAGGCGCCTGTTCCAGGCGAGCAGCTTACCCTGTTCTCCACCCCTACTCCGGTCCAGGCGGGTCAGCCGCGCGTGTTTGGTGACTACCGTATTGTCGACACAACCGCCGAGCTAGAGAGGCTTGTTGACAGGCTCAACGCAGTAGAGGTCATCGGCCTGGACACAGAGACCACCAGCACCGACCAGATGCAAGCACGCCTCGTGGGCATCTCCATGGCCACGGCGGAGGCAGAGTCCTGGTACATCCCCGTTGGGCATCAGCGGCGCCAGGACGAGCGGCAGCTTGACCTTCAGACGGTCACTGCGGCTATCGGACCTTTCCTGGCTGATCCGGCCAAAGGCAAGATCCTGCACAATGCCAAGTACGACCTGATCGTGCTCGAACGGCATGGCCTCCCCGTTCGCGGCCGGTGCGACGACACGATGCTTGCTGCCTGGCTGCTATCGCCCAACGGTCGCGGCATCAGCCTGCGCGAGCAGGCATTTCAGCGCCTTGCCATCGAGATGACCGATACGTCCGAAGTCATTGGCAAAGGCCGCGCCCAGACGACAATGGACAAGGTGGCCATTGAAGCCGTGGGCATGTACGCATGCGCAGATGCCGACATGACATTGCGCCTCCACGCGATCGTTCGGGGAGAACTCGTGGAGCGCAACCAACTCGAGCTGTATGACAAACTCGAAGTCCCCCTGGTGCCCGTGCTCAAAGACATGGAGATGCACGGGGTGCTGGTTGACGTGCCCTATCTCCAGGAGATGTCTAGGAGCATCGGGTCGCAGATCACTGAACTGGAACAGGACATTTACCGGCACGCAGGGCACCCGTTCAATCTGAACTCGCCCAAACAGCTGGGGGAGGTGCTCTTCCAGGAACTCAACCTGCCCGTGGTGCGCAGCACCAAGACGGGTCCCTCCACCGATGCAGCTGTCCTGGATCAGTTGCGTGACGCCCACCCCATGGTAGGGCTGCTGCTCGAGTACAGGAATCTGGACAAGTTGCGGGGCACCTATATCGACGCGCTGCCCAGACTGGTTCATCCCAGGACCGGAAGGGTGCACACGTCCTACAACCAGGCGGGCACGAGCACCGGCCGGCTCTCATCGAGCGACCCGAATCTCCAGAACATTCCGGTGCGCGATGAGATCGGCAGAAAGGTGCGGCGCGCCTTTGTTGCCCCGCCAGGGCATGTCCTACTGGGATGCGACTATTCGCAGGTAGAGTTGCGCATGCTGGCGCATGTGTCCGAGGACCCGCAAATGATCGCGGCTTTTGAACGCGACGAGGACGTGCACGCCACCACAGCAGCAGCAATCTTTGGGCTGGAACTCGACGACGTCACCTATGAGCAGCGTAGCATGGCCAAGGCGATCAACTTTGGCCTCATGTACGGGATGAGCCGGTACGGCTTGGCAGCCAGAACCAACCTCTCGGCGGAAGAGGCCGGTGAGTTCATCGATGCCTACTTTACCCGCTTCGCCGGCGTGCGACGCTATCTGGATGAGACTATCGCACAGGCCCGAGAGCGCGGCTATGTGGAAACCATTATGGGGCGCAGGCGCTACTTTCCCGAGTTGACGCAGCGAACCATCAACCAGACGGTCCAGAATGCGGCAGAGCGCGCGGCCGTAAACATGCCCATTCAGGGCAGTGCAGCGGATATCCTCAAGGTCGCGATGATTCGGTTGCACGAAAGGTTGCAATCCGGCAGCCTCGACGCCCACATGATCCTGCAGGTGCACGATGAGCTTGTGCTCGAAGTCGCTGAAGAGGATCTGGCAGCCGCTACGGACCTCCTGGTGGAAACCATGTCCAACGCTGCCCAACTGCGTGTTCCCCTCAAGGTCGACGTATCGGTCGGCAAGAATTGGATGGAGATGAAGAACGGATGATCGACGTCGAGCTCAAAAGCGCGATTGCTGCTGGGATCAAGCGGGCGCAGCGCCACGGCGATCTGCCAGCCTTTGACATACCCTCAGAGATCCCTGTGGAGCACCCCCGTCAACCAGAGATGGGCGACTATGCCACTCCCATCTGCATGCAACTGGCGCGGCTGGCGCGCATGGCCCCGATCGAAATTGCAAAAGTGCTGGTACGTCGCATGCGGCTCCCCGGCTTTATCGGGCAAGTGACGGTTGCGGCGCCTGGCTTTATCAACTTTCGGTTTACCACGGGCTGGCTGACTGCACAGGTGGAAACCATCCTCAACGCGGGCGACACGCTGGGCACTCTCGATCTGGGAGCCGACCGGAGCGTCCAGGTGGAGTACGTCAGTGCCAACCCCACCGGACCCCTCCACATGGGATCAGCCCGCAATGCAGTCCTTGGCGATACCCTGGCCGCCGTGCTGCAAGCCGCAGGCTATGCGGTGCATCGCGAGTACTATGTCAACGATGCCGGCAGCCGAATGCGCGTGTTCTACGAGACAGCCTTTGCCCGATACGCACAGGCGCTCGGGTGTGAAGACATTACGGTCCCGGAAGATGGCTATCAGGGTGCCTATATGGTCGAACTTGGCCGGCAGATCGCCGAGGCTCATGGGGCCACTTTTCTCGAGATGCCCGCCGACGAGGGCGCTCGCAGCGTCGGCAAACTGGCTCTCGACCACGTGATCGCGCAGATGCGCGAGGATCTGGCTGCGATGGGCATCCAGTATGACTGCTGGTTTTCAGAGCAGTCGCTGTATCAGAATGGGCAATTCGACAAGATCATGACGATCCTGCGCGAGGGAGGCTATCTCGACGTCCACGATGGCGCAGTGTGGTTCACAGCCACCCGTCTCGGCGGGGCGAAGGACGAGGTCATCGTCCGCTCCGATGGCACGCCGGGATACTTTGCCTCTGACATCGCCTACCACTATAACAAGTTCGTCGAGCGCGGCTTTGATCGCGTCATCGACGTATGGGGCGCCGACCACCAGGGCCATGTGCCCCGCATGCGGCACATGATGGAGGCCCTGGGGCTCGATCCCGACCGGCTGACGCTGGTGCTCTACCAGTTGGTCACCCTCAAACGCGGCGGCGAGATCGTCCGTCTCTCCAAACGCACGGGCGATATGATCACCCTTCGCGAGGTCGTGGACGAGGTCGGACCGGATGCCGTCCGCTACTTTTTGCTGTCCCGCTCCGCGGATAGCCAGATGGAGTTTGATCTCGATTTGGCCGTAGCACAGTCCGACGAGAACCCGGTGTACTATATCCAATATGCCCATGCGCGCATCTGTTCCATCCTGCGCTATGGCAAGCAGGTGGATGCTGCGAACGGGGACGTGTCTCTGCTCACCCACCCCGCAGAACTCGCGCTGATCCGGCGCATGATCCAGTTACCAGAGATCATCCAGCTCGCAGCAGAACAGCTGGCGCCGCACCATCTGGCCTACTATGCCTATGAGCTGGCATCTGACCTGCATGCCTTTTACCGTGATTGCCGGGTGGTCAGCTCCGATCCGGCCGACCAGGCGGTCGGAGCAGCACGCATCCGACTGGTACAGGCCTGTCAGGCCGTTCTAAAACGGGTCCTCGGCATTATGGGGATGACGGCACCTGAGGTCATGTAGCAGGCAATGGACGAGACCTACAGCGTCAGCCCGGAGGTAGACGTCGCGCATTGCTCGTATGTACTCGTATCTCGCCGACATGGACATTGTCTCCTGAACCA
>ENA-OSEO01002336-OSEO01002336.1-sediment-metagenome-genome-assembly--contig:-NODE-2336-length-27438-cov-5.051862_pt1 | contig 27438 bp, 25 predicted proteins | sample MGYA00237883_ERZ534232 | MGnify/ENA metagenome assembly ERZ534232
GGCAGCACCCTCGATATCTCCCTGGAGTTATTCGCGCCAAGTTACCAGGGTGAATACTCAGGCTACTGGCAAATCCAATCAGACAAAGGCAGCCTGATTGGACCTGCATTGCACTACACCATCAGAATACCTGCTCCGACTGCCACAAACACAGCTACCGCGACTGCTACTGCTACCCCCAGCCCAACAGCAACGGCCACTTTTACCGCGACCCCAACCGCGACTGCTACTGCTACCCCCAGCCCAACAGCAACGGCCACTTTTACAGCGACCCCGACTGCGACTGCAACTGCTATCCCCAGCCCAACAGCAACGGCCACTTTCACGCAGACTCTAACCCCGACTGCAACAGCGACCGCCACTGAAACCCCAACGCCTACGCCCACATCGACGACAACAAGCGCCCCTCCTCCTGATGAATCGATAAGCACACCCACCATTACTCCAACACAATCGCTGCTGCCTGTTCCCACTCAAGCATCTCCCGACACTATCCAGGTGAAGGAAGATTTCAAGCTTGACGCGGGAAAAACCCAAACTTTTACTGTGTCGTGTGAGGAAGTGGACGGTTTGGCAATCTCGGGTGGTTATTCTATTGACGGAGATGTTACTTTAGTAGGGAGCCGACCTGCGAAAAATGGCTGGGAGGTCACTCTGACCAGCCACACCAAAGCACGCAAAACTGTCAGTGTTTATGCCAATTGCCTGCTTGCTTTTAGCGGAAAAGTGCAGACCACGCATATTGAACAGATAGTTGAAGGCAGAAGATTTGCCGATATCAAGCTTGGGTGTCAGATTGCGGGCATGGTCGTGGGAGGCGGTTTTGATTTGTCCAAATCACCTGATTTAGTGGTGACAGGATCAAGGCTTGTGGGCAAAGAATGGGTAATCTCAGTAGTAAATCAAGGTCGCAATAAGCAAACTCTTGATGCTTACGCGCAGTGTCTGACAGGTTCGAATTTGCCTTCTCTCACGATTCGCAATGATGCTGTAAAGATCTCTGCAGGTGAAAACCAGATCATTACGTTGAATTGCGGCGCCATCCCTATTGGCGGTGGCTTCAGAATGCCTGTTGGTTTGGAAATCTTATCCAGCCAGCCTACCTTTGTTGGCTGGACATTCGAGGTAAAAAATAACACAGAACGTCAGCTGATTTTTATCCCGGAGGCAATTTGTGTGGGACCCTCGATTCAGCGGGATCAACAAGATAATCCCCTCAAAAACTAAAATTTGGAGTGTCTAAAGCTATTTTCTCGAGCTGGTTCAGTAAGAAAAGAAGGACTCCAAAGCGCCTGAAGGCTCAGATAAGCAGATCCTTGAGTTCTCGTTTCGGAACATGATGCACGCCGTCCGCGTCGCGGTAGTATTTGATGTCGCCATCCTTCCCAACCGGCTCTATCACACAAGTTTCAGCAGGTTTTCCCAGCGCAATCACATAGCTAATTTGATAGCTCTCATCCAAAACCAGAATTTGGCGTAATTTTTCCCGATCTACAGAAGCCACGATGCATCCGCCAAAACCCAGTTCAGTGGCGCGCAGCAAGATGGTCTGCATGGCAATGCCGGCATCCACTTCCGAGAACTTGCTGACAGTTTCATCCCCAAGAACGACGATGTAAGCAGTCGGTCTCTCACCTTCGGCGGGTCCTGACCAATCACTCAGGTAGGCAGCAAACTTCAGGCACTCGAAAACCTGAGTTGTTTCATTCTCTTCGAACACGAGCCGATACTTGAGCGGCTGACGATTTGCGGCTGAGGGGCAATAACGGGTAGCATCGATCAAATCACGCAGGACCTCCTGCGAGATTTTGACAGATTCATCAAAACGACGGTAGGATCGGCTTTTAATCAAGAGTTCAGTCAGCATGAGATTCTCCCGGAGTAGTTTTCTTCATTCGAAAAGTGAAGGCAGCGGCTGTTAAGAGCAGAAGCAAACCGCCAGCATCAAAAATGATAAACCGCAAAATGGATGCCCTCAAGGCAGTGTGCGCCAAGGGTATGGAAATCAACAGCAAGCTCTCCCCCACCAGCCCGATGGCTTGCATCAGAATAGCCTCCAGCAGCGACCGGCGATTGCGCTCAGGGTGAACAAGTGCAAACACGTAAGGCACCTGCCACATCACGAACAGAATGCCAATCCCAACCACTGCCGCCCGCCCAGGCTCGCCGCTGAGTTCAAATGGCGCCACGTATGGCAGGGGATTGAAAATATAAGCAAGCGCGCATTGGAGATTCATCGCCAAAACCAAAAAGATCAGCAAACGGGGTAAGAGCAGTCTGGCGAATTCTTTGTTTTTCATGATCGCGTCACAATACCCTGATCCACCTGCCAGACTTCATGCTCACGTACAAATTCCGGGGTGAACATTTCCAGGTCTGTGGCAGTGACAAAAGCTTGTTCCACCTGACCTACCACAGAAAGCAAGTCCTTCCGTCTTTGCGGGTCAAGCTCAGCCATGATTTCATCCAGCAGCAATACAGGCCACTCCCCTGTGCGCTGCTTCATCCAGGCTACTTCAGCAAACTTAAGTGTCAGCAGAGCGGTTCTGGTCTGCCCACGCGAGCCATAGTCGCCCAGGTCAATTTGATTGCTCAGGAAACGGACTTCATCGCGGTGAGGGCCGAGGCTGGTCTGTCCGCGTTGGATATCCGCATGGTAACTTTGTTTATAGGCTGCAAACAATCCGCGTTCAAGCTCGTCTGAATTAATTCCGGTTCGATCCAACGCAGTTTGCACGGGAAGCGCCATCTGCCCGGAAGGTTTTTTGAGTGGCTCATAGGAGGGTTGATAGTGAAATTGCAGGATCTCAATGTCGCGCGTCAGTCGCTGGTGGATGGGGATCGCTTGTTTTTCAAGCGTGGCAAGAGCAACAATGCGAGCATGCATAATTGAAGCGCCGTGCCGCGCGAGCAGATCATCCCAAGGCTCAAGTTGGGCTTTATCTCCGCCGATTTCCGCCAAAGTCTTCAGAAGGGCATTCCGCTGGCTGAGCGCTTTGGAGTAGGCCAAAAGATGACGGGCATATCCCGGCTCCACCTGCGAAAGGATATCATCAACATATTGCCGCCTATCAGCCGGAGCACCTTCGATCACCCGGGACATCTGCGGCAAAAAAGTAACCGCATTGAACTGGCCATAAATATCACCAATACGCTTCTTTACGCCATCAAGCAGGACTTGCTTGGAAAATCGCGGGGTAGCAGAATTGCTGGCAGCATCCTGGATCAGGCGGATTTCGATCGTATGATGGCGCCCAGCGCGTTCGAATTCGCCAAGGATCCGGGCAACCATGATCGGCTCCAGGGGAGCAGAAAAGTTCATCAACTGACGGTCGCTGGAAGCTGAAAAAGAGGAGAAGTTCGCCAGATAAGCGACAGCCTCAAGAATGGAGGTCTTCCCCTGGGCGTTATCACCAGTAAATAAAATCACCCGCCTGGGGAAATCCAGTTCCAGGCGGGAGAAAATGCGGTAGTTCGTCAGCGAGAGCCGGGTGAGGTACATTAATCCTTGATCTGTTCAGCTTCCTCTGGGGTTGGTTCAAAAACTTCTTCAGCCCGGTCAATGTAGAGCACGCCATCAAGATGATCAATTTCATGCTGGAAAATACGGGCAAGCCATTCTTCTGCCTCAATCTTCAAGGGTTTACCAAAACGATTTTTTGCTTTAACAGTTACCGACTGATGGCGTTCAACACTGCCAACCAAACCGGGCAGCGAAAGGCAGCCTTCAAGGTCTGTCACCGTTTCTTCCGAGCGTTTGACTATCTCCGGATTAATCAAAACATACTTTTTTGGTTTGGCGTTCTCATCCTCGTCCTCTGTGTATTCCACCACCACCAGACGCAGAGATTCGCCAATCTGAGGAGCTGCCAGCCCCACACCCGGGGCAGCACGCATGGTCTCAAACATGTTTTCAATCAGTGTTTGCAGTTCTGCATCAAATTTGGTGACCTGCTTCGCCTTGAGCCTGAGGAAGGGATCGGGGAAGGTCACTATATCTAAAATAGCCATAAATCTCCAACCAACATTTTCATTATTTTACCTTAAGGCCATATTGGATTCAAACAGGTGGATAAGGGCAATTATTACCGGGTGACTAAATAATGTAGGTTCGAGGCGAAACTTTCCCGAAGTGGAATTAGTTATTGGGGGAGGTGCATCGAAACGGGACGCGTGGGTTCGGATTGTGGCGGCAAGGTCAAACCCTGCTCAGCCTCTTCCTGAAATACCTTAAACCACTGGGCTACGCGTTCCCGCTCCTGCATCGTGTTGCGTTCATCGCGCTCCTGGGCATGCTGCCCCATCCGCGTAAAAATATCCTGCTGCACAACCGATGGCTGATAGACATCATTGAATGTCAGCTGCGAATTTCCGATTGTGATGTAAACCGTGCCATAGTTGAACAGCATGGGAACAAGCCCCCGCCGCTCATACTCAATACTCAGAATGTTCTCCAGGGGAGCAGATCGCCGTGATTCACGCCCAAAAGGTTTGCGATCCAGGTCAATCACCTGGTTTGCTGTCAGTTGAAAAAGGTCATTCCGCCAGTCAACGTACTGATAGACCAAAGCCCCGGCAGCCACAAAGACCAGGAAGTAACCCGCGACCAACCCCATGGTGTAATCAACTTGGGTCAGGTTGTGGGTGATAATCGCGACCACAAAAATAATGGATAACACCATCATAAAAAGCGGCAAAATGATCTTTTGAAGCAGGATGAGCCAGTGTTTCCGATAAGTGATTGTGCCACCAACCTCATGCCGTATCCGCACAAAATCTGAAAACAACCATTCAAAAAAGTTGACTTCTCTTGGAGCGGATTGAACCGTGCCCAGTTCCGCCTGCAGGTCTTTGGCAGTGATATCTTCCGCCTCTTTACCAAATTTCTGGCGCAGTGCCTTGCGGATCTCACGCGCGTCCAGCTCGAGGTCGGTGCGTTTTCCGCGTGCCCAGTTGGTCTCGATCAGCTTGCCGATCGTGCGGGCATGGGCAACGCGCTCAAAACGAATATCACCAATATATGTGCGGACCAAAACATCCGAATACCCCAGAAAAACTCCAAGTTGGGTGGTTTTAATTCCAACCGAAATGAGCGTGCTCAAGGGGGCTTCCTGCCGGCTGTCATAGAAGCCGGTGACATGCTCCACCCATACCATCCTGCGCGAGGTGATGAGGTAGAAATCATTCGCCCAGTTGTTGATGTTCCAGATCAGCCAGAGTAAGCAAAAAAGAAAACCCGCTACCAATCCAGTCAGCGACCAAAAGGCGTGCTCTGAGCTCAAAAACACCATCAGGAGCCAAAGTGCGCCAAAGGTGAGGATGGGAGGGATGGATCGAAACAAAAGGAAAACCGGGTGTTTGCGTGCCATCAGATGGATCTTTTCGCCCGGTTCAAGCCATGCCATGGGAATGTTGGATGACAGGCGCACACTGTTGACAAGCACGGATGCAGTTTCTTTGAACGCTGGAACACCAGCATACAAGGCTTGAATTTGTTTGTTTGGGAGGAAGTAGACCTGCACATCCGTGATGGCTACCGCGGTTTTCTGACGGATCGGGAGATAATTCAGGGCTTCAGTACCGATGACTTCGGCATGTTTGAGCACATCAAGCTGCGTTCCATCTTCATCAAGCAACTCGAGTTGTCCGGAATCAATTACAAAGAGCCCGTCTGTAGCTTCCCGGGCTGCATAAAGCGTCTCACCTTTTGGTAGTTCAACACTGACGAACGCTTCACTCAAACCTTCCAATTCCTCAATGCTAAGCCCACTGAAGAGTGGAACTTCACGCAGCAAAGGCAGAATGATTTGTGTTTGTTCGTTCATGGTTCGTTTTAGTCAAAAGAAGAGCGATACGTGTTCACATACCGCTCTTCAATCCAATCCTAATTATTCTCCGACTCAGGTTGCTGTTGTTCGATCGTCTCAAAGCTGAGGCCTTCTTTGCCTTCTTCGCGGAAGATATGAACGGAAGCGCCGCTCTGCAGACCGCCCTCAAGCAATTTGATCGCCAGGGGGCTTTCGACGAACTTCTGCAAGGCGCGTTTTAGGGGTCGGGCGCCCAGTAAGGGATCGAAACCCTGGTCCGCCAGCCAGGATTTAGCAGAAGGATCCACGACCAGTCCGAAGCCATACTCCTCGGTGCGTTCAACAATCTCCTTCAGCTGAAGTTCAACAATTTCGAGCACATCGTCCTTGCTCAACGGCGAGAAGGTGATGATCTCATCGATGCGGTTGAGGAACTCAGGGCGGAAAGCGTCCTTGAGAGCTTTCTCGATCTTTTCGTGTGAGGCTTTGACGTCATCACTTTCATCTTTGGCAAGGAAGCCAAGCGCGCCACTGCTTTTGACAAATTCGGTGCCCAGGTTGCTGGTCATGATCAGGACAGTGTTCTTGAAGTCCACCACCCTGCCCTGGCCATCCGTCAATCGGCCATCATCGAGGATCTGCAAAAGTGAGTTCCACACTTCAGAATGCGCTTTTTCAATTTCATCGAAAAGCACCACACGATACGGTCGGCGCCGCACAGCTTCAGTCAGCTGCCCGCCCTCCTCATAGCCAACATAACCAGGAGGCGCGCCAAACAGCCGCGAGACGGTATGCTGCTCGCGATATTCGCTCATGTCCACTCTTACCAGGGCGTCCTCGTCATCAAAGAGGAACTCCGCCAGCGCTTTTGCCAGCTCGGTCTTGCCCACACCGGAAGGACCGATGAAGATGAACGATCCGATAGGACGATTGGGGTCTTTCAGTCCGGAGCGACCGCGCCGGATGGCATCGGAGATTGCCTTGATGGCTTCACCCTGACCAACAATGCGGTCGTGCAGCCGGGCTTCCATTTCAAGCAGTTTTTGCGATTCTGACTCGAGCAGTTGGGTTACTGGGATGCCAGTCCACTGGTGAATGACGGAAGCGATATCATCTGCGTCCACAATGTCATCCAATTTATGCTCTGCTTCCCAGAGGCTGCGTTTTTCCTTGAATTCTTCTTCAAGGCGCAGGCGTTCGGCCTTCAATTTGACCGCGCGTTCATAGTCGCGCTCCACCCCAGCCTGCTCTTCTTCTGCGGTCAGCCGGTCAATTTCCTTTTTCTCCTGCTTGAGGTCATCCGGCATCGAATACAAGGCTACGCGCAGTTTTGCTGCTGCCTCGTCCATCAGGTCGATTGCCTTGTCAGGCAGACGGCGGCCAGTCATGTAGCGCGCGGATAGCTTCGAAGCGGCTTCCAGAGCCTGGTCCGAAAGCACCACGTTGTGATGCGCCTCGTAGCGGTCCCGCAGACTGCGCAGCATCTTGACGGTGTCTTCAATGCTTGGTTCTTCCACATAGATTGGAGCAAAGCGGCGTTCAAGCGCGGCATCTTTCTCAATGTACTTGTGATATTCATCGCTGGTTGTCGCGCCGATACACTGCAAATCGCCGCGCGCCAGAGCTGGTTTGAGCATATTCGAAGCATCCATGGCACCCTGTGCCGCCCCTGCTCCTACCACGGTATGCAGCTCGTCAATAAACAGGATCACTTCACCGTCGGAATCCTGGATCTCCTCAATCGTATTCTTGAGGCGTTCCTCAAATTCCCCTCTGAAGCGTGTACCAGCAACCATGGCGCCAAGGTCAAGCGCGACCACGATCTTGTCCGCCAAAATTTCGGGCACATCGTCATTGGCAATTTTCTGCGCCAAACCTTCAACGATAGCGGTCTTTCCCACGCCGGCTCCACCGATCAAAACCGGGTTGTTCTTGGTGCGGCGTGAAAGCACCTGCACCACGCGCATGATTTCAGATTCACGACCAAAAACAGGGTCCAGTTTGCCTTCTTTGGCAGCTTGTGTAAGGTTGCGGGAGTATTTTTCGAGGGTCTTGTAACGGGACTCAAACTTGCGCCCGGTGGATTTCTTGGCACCGCGCAATTCCAGCACGTTCTCATAGACATTTTGCCGGGTGAGATTGAACTCTTCCAGTAAACGAGCCAGCTGGGTGTTCTTCTCGGAAAGCACAGCCAAAAAGAGATGCTCGGTTGAAATGTATTCATCCCCGAGGCGGTTGGCTTCCGTCTTGGCAAGATCCACCACCATCTTCACCCGTGGGGTCAAAAAGACCTGCCCGGAAGGACCACCAAAAATGTTGGCTTTTGGCGTGGTTCGCAGGATCACATCCAACCTGTCGGCAATAACGCCAGGTTCGGCATTAGCCATCTCAATTAATTGGGAAACGGTCCCTTCAGGCTGTTCGATCAGAGCAAGCAGAATGTGCTCTGAATCTATCTGATTGTGACCGTATCGTTGAATAATCTCAGCAGCACGGGCTGCCACATCCTGAGCCCTCTCAGAAAACTTATCAAATCGCATCATGGTATGCTTTTCCTCGTTTTTTGTTTACTTTGCAACAGAAAACACGTTGCAATTAATGTTCCAAACTCTAAGTTTAGCGGATAGATATAAGAATCAAGTAAAAGTCCCTTATCACAGCAGCAGCATCGCGTCGCCGAAGGAAAAGAAGTGGTAACCTTTCTCCTTCGCGACTTCATAAGCATTGAGCATGGTTTGCCTGTCTGTAAAAGCACTAACCAGCATCAGCAGCGTGGATTTTGGCAGGTGGAAATTCGTGATCATGGCATTCACCACCCGAAACCGATAACCCGGCAGGATGAAAAGGCTGGTATCTCCCTGCCATGCCTGCAGCGATTCGTTTTGACTACGCGCAGCCGCACTTTCAAGCGTGCGCACCGTGGTCGTGCCAACCGCGACCACCCTGCCCCCGTTTTGCTTCGTCTGGTTGATCATTTGGGCGGTTTCCGCGCTGATCGCGCACCATTCCTTGTGGATATGATGCGTTTCCGGGTCTTCCTCGGTGACTGGAGCGAAGGTGTCCAATCCGACGTGCAGATCAATCTTCGCCAGTCCCACACCCTGCAGCTGTAGTTTTTCGAGCAAGGCAGGCGTGAAGTGCAGCCCGGCAGTTGGAGCTGCCGCCGACCCAAGGGTCTTGTTGAACACCGTCTGGTAGCGCTCAGGGTCACCCTCATAGGCGTGGATATATGGCGGCAGGGGTACGTGCCCCGCGCGGTCAAAAGCTCCTTCAATTGGCTCCGCAAAACGAATCAAGCGCCGTGATTCCCCCAGATCTTCAAGCACCTCAGCCAGTGGACCCTCCATCACCTGGATCTGCCGCCCGGGTTTCATGCCGCTGCCCCCCACCAGGCACTCCCAGCGGAAATCATCGAGCTTCTTGAGCAACAGGAGCTCAACCCTACCGCCCCCGGGCAGCTTGGAGCCAAAAAACCTTGCGGGAAAAACGCGTGTCTCGTTTACCACCAGCAAGTCGTTCGGGCGTAAAAACTGACCAATCTCAAAAAAGCGGTGGTGGCTGATGCGTCCGGTTTTGCGCTCAAGCACCATCAGGCGCGAGTGATCGCGCGGCTCAGCCGGGGTCTGGGCGATAAATTCTGCAGGCAGATCGTAAAAAAAATCTTCGGTTTTCATGGAAAAGGGTCAGGCTGCACCATTAAAAAGGTCAGGCTGTGCAGTGGATGGCACGTAGGTGATCCCCAGGTGCTCATAAGCAGCCTTGGTCGCCACACGCCCCTGGGCGGTGCGATCGATGAAGCCGAGCTGCAGCAAATAGGGTTCAACCACATCCATGATGGTGTCGGATTCCTCGCTGACAGAAGCGGAAATCGTGTTGAGACCAACCGGTCCGCCGTTGTATTTCTCGATAATGGTCAAAAGAATGCGTCGGTCCATTTCATCCAGGCCGATTCCGTCGATGTTCATCATGCTCAAGCCGGCTTCTGCAACCTGGGCAGTGATATGACCGCCAGCTTTGACCTCGGCATAGTCGCGCACCCTGCGCAGCATGCGCAGAGCAATACGGGGCGTGCCGCGCGCGCGGCGTGCAATTTCGAGGATGCCGTCCTCTTCGCAGGGCACGTTCAGCAAGCGGGCTCCCCGCCGAATAATGTCGGACAGGGCTTTGGAGTCATAGTAATCCAGGCGATAGACTGCCCCGAAACGCGCTCTGAGAGGCGCGCTGAGCAGAGCCAGGCGGGTGGTCGCGCCGACCACGGTAAAGCGCGGCAGCTTCAGGCGCACCGAACGTGCTGCGGGTCCTTTGCCGATGATGATATCCAGGGCATAGTCTTCCATGGCAGGGTAAAGGATCTCCTCCACCATCCGCCCCAAACGGTGGACTTCGTCAATGAACAAGATATCCCCACCGCGCAAATTGGTCAGAATAGCTGCCAAATCCCCTGCCCTTTCAATGGCAGGACCAGAGGTGACTTTGATGTTCACCCCCATTTCAGTCGCGAGGATGTGCGCCAGGGTGGTCTTGCCAAGCCCGGGAGGTCCGTGAAACAGAACGTGTTCAAGCGCTTCTTCGCGCTGCTTGGCTGCCTGGATCTGAATGCGCAGGTTTTCCTTGACCAGGTCCTGCCCGATCAGTTCATCCAGGGCTGAGGGGCGCAAAGCCAAATCCACCGGATCTTCCGGGCGCTTTTGCGCAGCCAGCACACTTTCGTCATTCTTGGTATTCATCGCAAAAATTATACCCGACTTTATTGCGCAGGCTCTGCCAGGCGTTATAATCAGGCAAGTGATAAATGCGTTTGGAGCAAATATGAAACTCTCGATTGTCGTGCCGGTCTATAATGAAGAAAAAAACCTGCCTGAACTGTTTGAACAGATCGTGGCAGCCATGCAGCCGCTGGAGATAGACTGGGATGTGACCTTTGTGGATGACGGCAGCCGCGACGCCAGCGTTGAAGTCATCCGCCAACTGCACGAACAAGCACCCGAGCGGGTGAGGATGGTGGTATTCCGCCGAAACTACGGGCAAACCGCTGCCATCAGCGCCGGCATCAACCAGTCAGACGGCGATATAGTGATCCTTATGGATGCCGACCTGCAAAATGACCCTGCTGACATTCCTTTGCTGCTGGAAGAACTGGACAAGGGCTTCGACGTGGTCAGCGGCTGGCGCAAAAACCGCCAGGACAACCAGCTGACGCGCAACCTTCCCTCTCATATGGCAAACAGGCTGATCTCCTCCAGCACTGGCGTGCATTTGCACGACTATGGCTGCACGCTCAAGGCATACCGGCGCGAGATTCTGCAGTCCATCAACCTCTATGGCGAAATGCACCGCTTTATCCCGGTCTATGCCAAGGAAGCCGGCGGAAAGATCAGCGAAGTAGTAGTGCATCATCACCCGCGCAAACACGGCAAAGCAAATTACGGGCTGGAGCGTACCATCAAGGTCATCCTGGATTTATTCACCGTGCAATTCCTGACGAAATTCTCGCAAAAACCAATCTATCTCTTTGGAGGAGTTGGTTTGGGACTGATGGGCATCAGTTTCGCGCTCTTCCTTTGGCTCGCAATCCGGCGGATTGTTGCCGATGTGGCGGTTTTGGGTTCGCCCTGGTTCCAGATCAGCGTCATGATGTTCATCCTGGGTTTCCTGGCAGTCCTGTTGGGGCTCATTGCCGAGCTGGTCATGCGCACATATTACGAATCGCAGGACAAAAAGACCTACGCCATCCGCGAGGTCGTTGATCCTGAAGAAAATATTTAGTTACCTGTTAACTGGGATTCCAATAATTTCTGAATTAATTCTTTTTCACCGTGTGGAACAAGCATATTAATCTCGCCGTTTCGCCATGAGAGTACCACTTTGTAATCATGAAACATTCGCAACACCACTTGCTCCACCCAGGCATTGTTCTCCTCATCAAAGCCGCTACTGCTGTCATGGAAATTGGTGGTAATCAGATCGCTAATTATGGCAACAAACGCATGGCCTTCTACTTTTTCCCGGAATACGCCCATATAATCCCGATTGTTGCCCATCGCCATTTCCATCAGGAAAACTTTTTCGTAATCAGGCACAACCTGTAGATCAAGCTCACCAAAAGTGAGCAACTGGCGCTCCGAGATGAAGAGTACATCGCCGCCATTTTCTTCGAGCACCGCAACAGCGCGTTTCAAATCGCTCAGCTCAGTGCCCTGGGACTGGGCAGCGCTAAAGGACCAGGACCCTGAACGCATGAAAGCAAAGAAAGCCGGGATGATCACCGCCATCGCCAGCCAAAATCGCCAGGATTGGCTTTCTGCGGCGTATTCATTTGGCTGGGTCGAGCGCGAACTCATCGCCAGGATGCTGCCCACAATCAGAACCCAAAAGACCAGGAATCCATCCAGGTTGTGAAGGTCGCCCCCACCCCCTATTTTCACACTGACCACCAATCCACCCGCGAAGAAGACCCCCAGGATCCCAGCCAATCCCAGCCACTGCAGCCAGCTCATGGAGAGCAGGCTTTTTTGGCGGAACCTTAGCCAGAACAATGCCGCCCCCGGCAGCATCACCAGCAGGATCGCCGGCACGATGCCCAAGAAGAAAGTGGCGTTAGGCCACAAGCGTCTCCAGAGCAGCGCGGAAGAAAAGGCGGAATCGAACAGAGCCGGGTCCTCACCGGAAATGGCGATATAGCCCTGTTTGGTGAGGTAAGCGACCACAAAACCAGCAATTACCCAAACGAAAGGCCAGATCAAGTATTTGAGCCATTTTTTGCCGTTGAAAGGTGTCTCAAGCAGGTAGAGCGCGACCGCCATCAGGCCAGGCACTGGCATCCAGTTGACCCGGCTGATGCCCGCCCAGGCAGAGGCAAGCAGCACGAAGAACAGCGTTCGCAAGGGTTTATCTTTTTTGTATCCCAGCAAAACCAGCACGACGCAGACCATCAGGTGGTAATAGACCGCGCCCTGGAAAAAGAAAAGGAACAGCAAAGCGGTCAGCAATGGAAGCGAAACCTTTGCGGAGGCGTTGAAGCGTTTTGCCAATAGCCAACTGCCCCAGAGCGTCATTCCCAGCCAAAGCACCACCTGCCAGACGCGGTGCAAGAGGATGGAGCGAATGCCAACAAAAAATGGCAGCGCCTGCATCAGGTAGCGGCTGGGATGCAGCACGGGCAGAGGCAGCCTGGAACCGTAAATGCCTTCAGATGCAAAGAGCGAGGCGTTGTAAAAACGGCTGCCTTCGGACCAACCCAGCGAGAATGGTCCACTTTGAATCTCCGGCACAAAGGCTGCCACACGGTGCAGCACTCCGAAAACCAGCAGACATTTGGCGAAGGCAATATACGGGGAGGATTGATTAGTAGAGAGGATCAGCGCAAAAATGCCCGAAACTCCGATCGCGAAGGCAAACCTGCCGCTGCCGTAGCTGAAAATGTGAAACCGGAGATTGAAGAAGAGCACCGTCAACAAAAGTGAAACCACCGCAAAAGCAGTCCAGCTTCCCACCCTATTCTTTGGAGATGGAATCCTTTCGACAAAATTCTTTTTGAGCTTCCAGGTCAGGAAAAACAAAATGGCACAAACCAGCGCCAGGCCAGCCATCGCCACGAACCAGATATTGCGAACATAGCGGCTCTCCCACAAAAACCAAACGCAAGCGGCGCCCAGCAGTAATAACCAGTGGCGCAGAAATTTTTGGGTCTCGTCTTGGCTCATAACGTTTCCTCCGGGAGTGACTCTTCCACCTCGGCTGGAGATTTGCCGGCCAGCACTTCACCAATATAAAAGGCTCCCGGCAGGCTGCCAAACAGCCAGACCAGGCGCAGGATCAGCGCCAGCGCGATGCTCGTGGCAGGGGAAAGCCCGCCAAACAGGGTGTAGAGGTTGGTGATGGTGATTTCCTGCAAACCCAATCCGTTGATAGAGATGGGCAAAAGGCTGATGAAGTAGGTCAGGCTCCAAATGCCGGCGATCTGCCAGAAACTGAGCGTCTCCCCCATGCCCTCGATCAGGACGCGAATGATCAGGTAAATGGCAGCCTGATGGATCAGCGTGAATCCGAGTGCCTTGATCAGGATAAGAGGGTGTTTTGACCAGAAGCGCAGGTTTTGCAGCACCTTTCGAAGGCCCTGATTGAAGCGGGTGATGATCGGCAGCGCCATACTTCCCGCCGGGACAGATGAGTCGCGTGATTGCAGATAAGCGCCCAGTCCAGGCAGAGAAAAAGGCAGCATTAGCGCCATACCCGTCATCCCGACCAGGCGGTCCACCACCAGTGAAGCCGCAGCCAGGCTGGCGCTCAGGCCAAGCCGGACAGCCCCCGCCAGGCGCAGAACGTCGCCCCCGATCGTGGTCGGCAAAACGTTCGAGGCAAAAAGACCCGCAAATGTGAGCTTGAGTGTGTCCACGATACTGAGTGTGGGGGTTTGATCTTTTAGCAGCATGTACCACCGGCCAAAAGTTGCCAGGCGCGAAACGAATACCAGCACCAAAACCAGCAGAATGCGCCAGGCAGTCAGTTGGCGAATGGTCTGCCAGGCTTCCCCCCAACCAATCCGGCTGAGGAGATAGATCATGATCCCGATGGATAGGAGTGTGCCCCCCCAACGGATGATCAGGTTCAGACGATGCTTGCTTAACTTAGACATAGGAAACCTGCTCGCAATTATACAACAGGCAGCCCATACGATTTGTTACAATAGGGCATAAACACTTTCGGAGGAATTAATGAATCTACATGTAATCAACCCTTTCGAATTTTCAGTTTCACCTCACTACCTTTTTGACCGCCAGATGGTGCTGCTCGCCTGCGGTGACTTTGCCAAAGGAGATTTCAACTGCATGACCATCGGCTGGGGCTTGTTTGGCACGATGTGGAGTGTTCCCGCGGCATTGGTTGTAGTGCGACCAAGCCGATTCACCTACGAGTTCATGGAACGCTATGACAACTTCACCCTGACTGCTTTCCCAAAGACACATAAAAGGGACCTTGTTTACCTTGGCAGACATTCTGGCAGAGATGAGGACAAATTGTCCAAAACACAGTTGAGCGCGGTGGCAGCGGATTTAGTCAGTTCGCCAACTTTCGCCGAGGCGGAGTTGAGCGTGGAATGTAAAAAAATCTACTTTTCAAATTACAAACCGGAGCATTTCCTCGCGCCCTTCATCCATGATCAGTATGACGGGGGAGATTATCACCGTTTGTATTACGGCGAAATCTTGCAGATCAAGGGAATCAGCAAGTATCAAGGCGCGGCAGAGTAATAATAACCGCCAAAAGGTCGCGGAAGGCGTTATAATCTAAGCGACAACGAAAAGGAGAGTCAATGACCGAGAAAAAGATTCGCGTTTTGATTGCCAAACCCGGGTTGGATGGTCACGACCGGGGCGCCAAAGTAGTAGCGCGCGCATTACGGGATGACGGCATGGAAGTCATCTACACCGGCTTGCGCCAGACCCCCGAAATGATCGCCGAAGCTGCCTTGCAGGAGGATGTGGACGTTGTTGGGCTTTCCATTCTTTCAGGCGCGCACAACGCGCTGGTGCCCCAGGTTATCGCCGACCTCAGAGCAAACGGACAGACAGATGTGGTACTTTTTCTGGGCGGCATCATTCCTGAGGATGATATCAAAACCCTGCTGGACCAGGGGGTCTACAAGATCTATGGACCAGGCACAGACACACGCGAAGTCTGCAAAGACATCCGTGAAGCTGTAAAATCGAAAGCGTAGGCATGAGTTCGGCTTTACTCGACGCACTAAGAAAGGGCAACAGGCTTGCCCTTTCTCGCATTTTGAGCCAGGTTGAGAATGGAACCGAAGCTGGCAAGGCTGCGCTTGAGGAACTCTTTCTTGAGACTGGCAATGCGCACAAAATCGGCATCACAGGGCCGCCCGGTTCAGGCAAAAGCACACTCGTGAACGCCCTGGCGTGCGAGTTGCGCCGGCGCGAACCCAACAAGAAGGTTGCGATTATCGCTGTGGACCCTTCCAGCCCCTTCACCGGCGGCGCGGTCCTGGGTGATCGCGTGCGGATGCTCGACCTGGAAGTCGACAAGCAAATCTTCATTCGCTCCATGGCTTCCCGTGGCGCACTCGGAGGACTGGCAGAGCAAACAGAAGCCCTGAGCCAGGTTTTTGATGCCGCTGGATACGATTTCATCCTGATAGAAACAGTAGGCGCGGGTCAATCTGAAGTGGATGTGGTCAACCTGGCGCACACGACCATCGTAGTCGATACCCCTGGTACTGGGGATGACATTCAATCCATCAAAGCCGGAATTTTAGAGATTGCGGACGTCCTGGTGGTCAATAAAGCTGACCGCCCCGGGGTGGACCAAAGCGTGACGCATCTCAGAAATATGATTGAAATGGGCTACGCCAGGAGCATCAACAACGGAAAACATCACCTGGAAAATTTTCGGGAAAATTCTGAGCATGAAACCGCATCAGCACATTGGGTTCCCCCAATTCTGAAGACCGTGGCTTGTGAGTTTAAGGGTATTCAGGAACTGACCGAGGTCATTCTAAATCACGCAGCTTACTTGCGCCAAAGCGGTCAGTGGCACGCAAAAGACCAGACAGCTATTCGGGCAAACATTCGCCATCAGTTGATTGCCTCTTTGCTCAAAGATTTTAATCAAAATGTACCCACAGATTTGGTCAATTCCCTGGTCGAAGAAGTCCAAAAACGCGGAATTTCCCCTAATGAAGCAGTTCGTGTATTATTGACGTATAATCGAAATAACTCTTTGGAATCATCGGAGTAAGACCATATGGAACGAACTTACATTAAAGACCTGAAGACAAAAATCGGTCAGCAGGTCACCCTCAAGGGCTGGCTGCAAACCCTACGCGATCAGAAAAGCATGCAGTTTCTGATCCTGCGCGACAAAACCGGGCTGGTGCAGATAGCTCACTGGAAAAAAGGTAATCCTGAAATGGCTGAAGCCATTTCAACTCTGGGAACAGAATCCGCGTTAACGATCACTGGTATAGTGGTCGAAAATGAGGTTGTTAAACTCGGCGGCATAGAGATACAGCTCGAATCGCTAACTGTAGAAAACAATGCTGAGCTTCCCCTGCCATTTGAGCCCTTTGCGGACACCCTGCCAGACCAGGACTATCGCATGGAATGGCGCTACCTGGATCTGCGGCGCGAACGAAATCGCCTGATTTTTGAAATCCAGACCTGTGCCGAACAAGCCATGCGAGAGTATTGGATCGAAAATGATTTCATCGAAGTCCATTCTCCCAAGATCATGGGCACTCCCAGCGAGAGCGGCGCGGAACTCTTCAAAGTGGAATACTTTGACCGTACTGCTTACCTGGCGCAGTCCCCCCAGTTCTACAAGCAGATGGCGCAGGCAGCTGGATTTGAACGCATTTTCGAGATCGGACCAGTCTTCCGGGCAGATCCCTCGTTTACCTCCCGCCATATGACAGAGTTCACCGGTGTGGATTTTGAGATCTCCTGGATTGAGAGCCACGAAGACGTAATGGCATTTACAGAAAAGTGGCTGGCGTATGTTTACCAGGCTATCGATGCGAAATTCCATGATGCCATCAAAGAGTATTTCGAGGTCGATTTTGAAGTGCCCACAGTGCCTTTCCCTCGCCTGACGATGGCAGAAGCTTATCAGATCCTCAAAAGTATGGATTACAAGCTGCCTCCAGAGCGCAAAGGTGATCTTGACCCCGGTGCGGAGCGCGCGCTCGGCGAATACATCAAGCAAACCTTTGGTCATGATTTTGTTTTCGTCAAAGACTGGCCTTTCACAGTGCGGCCTTTCTATCACATGCTTCACGAAGACAACCCCACGCTCACCAAAAGCTTTGACCTGCTCGGACGCGGGTTGGAGATCACCACCGGTGCTCAGCGTGAACACCGCTACGAAAAACTGGCTGAACAAGCCCTCGATAAAGGCCTGACCCTGGAACCCATCCAGAACTATCTGAACTTCTTCCGCTATGGCTGCCCGCCGCACGGCGGTCTGGGGCTGGGGCTGAGCCGTCTTTTGATGGTCATGCTCAACCTTCCCTCGATCCGGGATGCGGTTTACCTGTTCAGAGGACCAAACCGACTGGAGCCTTAGGAGTACTTATGCCTTACCTTTACGGCCACAACCTCCGCCTCCGCTCTGCTGAACGAACGGATATTCCGCAATTTCTGCGCTGGATCAACGATCCGGAAGTCGTCGAGAACCTCGAAGTCTACGCCCCCATGGGAACAGTGGAAGAAGAAGGCTGGTTCGACGCTATGAAAGCACGCCCGATCGATCAACACGCGCTGGTGATTGAAGTACACCCTGAGGGCAGCGATGACGAGTGGGTGGTGATCGGGAACACATCTTTCTTCCCCATCGATCAAAAAGCGCGTTCCGTCGAAATTGGTATCATGATCGGTGAGAAGGATTATTGGAACAAAGGCCACGGCACTGAGGCAATGCGTACGATGTGCCGTTATGGTTTCGAAGAGCTCAACCTGAACCGCATCTGGCTGAGGGTTTTCGACACTAACCCGAGAGCCAGAAAGGCTTACGAGAAAGCCGGGTTTGTGTATGAAGGTACTCTCCGCCAGGCTGAGTATAAGCATGGACGCTACATTGATGTTCACATAATGAGCATATTAAAATCGGATTGGAACAAGACCTGAAAGGAACGTAAAACAGATGACCCCTGGTAAGACCCTGCACAGTTTGCTCTATGGTAATATCCGCCTTTTTGCTGGAACAGCGTCGCTTGATCTGGCTCAGGAGGTTGCTGACAACCTCGGGCTGCAGCTTTGCGGACGTGATGTGATTGAATTCACCAACGAGAACCTTTTTGTCAAACTGCACGCCTCAGTTCGTGGGCAGGACTGCTATATTATCCAGACGACCTCCATGCCGGTTCACCGCAACCTGATGGAATTACTGATCATGGCGCAAACCCTCAAACTGGACTCAGCCGGACGCATCACCTTGGTATTCCCATATATGTGCTATGGGCGTTCAGATCGTAAAGACCAACCTCGTGTTCCAATTACCGCCAAACTGGTGGCACAGATGATGGAAACCGCTGGTGCGGATCGCTATATCACCATGGACCTTCACGCCGGGCAAATTCAAGGCTTCTTTGACATCCCTGGGGATGTCCTTTCTGCTTACCACATCCTGAAACCTTATTTGTTGGGCAAAGTTCCAAACCTCACAAATCCCGTTTTGCTGACAGCCGACTTAGGCTTTGCCAAGCAAGGCAGACGCTATGCGCAGGCCCTCAATATCCCGCTGGCATTTATTGAAAAACGCCGGATTGACAACAAGGATCACGCCCAGGCTTTGAACCTGATCGGAGACGTGCATGGACGGGATGTTTTGCTGATTGATGATGAAATCGACACTGGCGGCTCAATCGTGGAGGCGGTGCAGGTGGCAAAACTGAACGGCGCCAGGGATGTTTACGTAGTGTTTATCCATCCTGTTCTCTCAGCAAACGCAACGGAACGACTGGCTGCCCTGCCGGTGAAACAGTTTATCACCACCAATACAATCCCCATGTCCCCAGAGCAGCAGGCGCTTTTTGGCGGCCGATTAACCATTCTCAGCATTGGTCCCTTATTGGCAGAGGTCATCAAACGGGCGAATGAAGGCACGAGCGTTGGGGCTATGTTTAATGAGTAAGCGAAGTGCCTGAACTTCCTGAAGTCGAGACCATCGCCAGAAACTTGAGAAGGGGTACCGATAGTGCCCCTTCTTTGATTGGACAAACCATCCAAAACGTCCGTCTGTTTTGGTCACGGACACTGGCGGAACCGGATGCGGATACCTTCCAGGGACTTCTGCCCGGACAAACAGTTATTCAAATAGGTCGAAGAGCCAAATTTCTGACCTTGACCCTCTCCGAATCAATATTGGTATTCCACCTGCGCATGAGCGGCGACCTCAGGGTGGAACCGTGCGAATTCCCTCCCGCAAAACACGACCGAATGGTGCTGGATTTCCAATCTGGTTGGCGTCTTGGGTTTAATGACACTCGCAAATTCGGCAGGGTTTGGCTTGTGAATGATACGAATAGTCTATTTGCCGCTTTGGGTCCGGAACCGAACGATCCGGCACTGACCCCGGAGAGGTTCTATGAAATGCTTCACGAGAGGAAGCGGGCAATCAAGCCCCTCTTACTCGATCAACACTTTTTGGCTGGAATGGGAAATATCTACACCGATGAAGCGCTTTTCAGAGCCGGTATCCACCCCATTCAGTCCAGTGAAACGCTCGACCAAAAAACTTCCACCACGCTCTTGGAAGCCATCAGGTTCACTCTCGCGCTCGGAATTGAAACCAACGGCGCGAGTATCGACTGGGTCTACCGCGGTGGTGATTTTCAGAACCATTTTCAGGTCTATCAACAGACCGGAAACCCTTGCCCTCGCTGCGGTCAGCCGGTCAACAAGACCATTGTTGGGCAAAGAGGCACCCATTTTTGCCCGCACTGCCAACCCCTGAAAGGAAATTAGTATGTACGACAAACTCGCTTCGATCTATGACTATTTCGTCAACTGGGAAAACCGCCTCGCTTACGAGCTCCCCTTTTTGGAGCAGCAATTGCGTACACTCGGCGAAGATCCCTCACAAATTCGGGTGATGGACACCGCTTGCGGCACCGGACATCATGCGATTTCCCTGGCAAATCTTGGATTTCAAGTCTCCGGTTCAGATCTTTTTCCGGAAATGGTCAGCCTGGCGGATGCGAACGCCAAAGCAGCAGGCGAAAAAGTGACCTTCCAAACGGCAGGATTCGGGAATATCAGCGCCAGTTTTGGGCAGCCTGGTCAGTTCGACGCGGTTTTATGCCTGGGTAATTCCTTACCCCACGTTGACTCCAACGAGGACCTGCAAAAGGCTCTGCGGGACTTCAATCAGCTCCTTCAACCCGGCGGCATGCTTGTGCTGCAAATGCGCAATTTTGACCTGGTAATGGGAGAAAAAAAGCGCTGGATGGAACCGCAATCCGTCAAGGACGGTGCAACAGAGTGGCTTTTCATGCGATTTTACGATTTTGAAACCGACGGGCGGATCCAGTTTAACATCCTCTCTCTTCATCGAAAAGAAAACGCCACCTGGCAAACCCAACTCACCTCTACCCACCTCCTGCCAATCTATTCGGAGAATCTGAAAGCAGAACTTGGTGCGCTTGGATTTCACGATATCAGACTCTACAGCAACCTTGCAGCCGAGCCATACGCGGCTGACTCCAGCGGTGACCTGGTGCTCATTGCCTATAAAGCCTGAAACCTTGCTGTAAAAAGGTCAGAGCGAACTTTTGCGCAGAGAAGGCTTGATGCGCTTGCGATTCTCACGCCACCATTGAACCGTATCAGCGACCGTCTCTCGAAGCGGACGGCGGCGGTAGCCCAATTCTGTCTCTGCCTTAATACATGTGACGCGCGAATTGCTTTGAAGCGTCTCTATGGCATATTTTGTGATCCGGGGACGCGTGCGGGAAATCTTGTAATAGAACTCAGCCAGGGGAGCAATACGCTTCACAAACCATCCCGGCAGTCTAATTTCATGAGAGCGGATGCCAGCCGCCTCCTGGACCATTTGACGGTACTCGCTGACCGTCACCTGGCTGCCCGAAAGCAGGTAGGCTTCCCCACTTCGACCTAACGAAGCGGCCAGGATATGCCCTTCTGCCACGTCCCGCACATCCACAAAATCGTAAGCACCGTCCGTCGAAATTGAAGGTTTCTTCTGCATCCATGCCAGCAGCATCTCACCCATCTCGGAGCGGCGAAAATCACTGGGACCAATCACCCCTGTCGGTAAAACGATAACAGCGTCCAAGCCACTTTTTGCGGCTTCCTGCACAAGCGCAGAAGCAATTGCTTTGGTCCGGTCGTAGGCACCCGAGGGGTTGACCTGGTCAAACGCAATTGTCTCGTCCATCGTTGTGACGCCTTCCGCGCGACCCAGAGCATGGATGGAGCTGGTATATACCAGGCGGCGAACACCCATTTCGCGGCAGGCTTCGATCACATTGCGCGTCCCTTCCACGTTGACCTTGTACATCAGTTCATATTTGTCGGATGTAATCGCCACGAGAGCTGCCATGTGATAGACAAGGTCCACTCCCTCCACCGCCTTGCGCAGTTGCACGGGATCAAGAATATTTCCCTCCACCGTTTCAAAATCAAGACCTTCCAGTGAAGAAACATCCTCACCAGGCAGCACAAGCACGCGTACTTTTTCGCCTTTTTCAAGCAGGGCACGAACTAAAACGTTCCCGAGATGCCCTGCCCCACCAGTAACCAAAATCATTTTGACCCTCCAATGCCTTCAAGAAGCAGTTTTAGTCCTTCTGAAGTGATAGCAGACCAGTCAGCTTTGGCCTGATCGTAAGCCGACTCGAGCAGATACCCCATGGCAACCGCAACAAGCAATCGCGCCAGGATTTCACTGCCGACATCCTTGCGAATTGAACCGTTTAGCTGACCAGTCTCGATGATTCTCATAAAGAAACCTGTAAAGTATCGGTAGGGCTCGACTGCAAGCTTCCAAATCTCCGGGTCACCCATCGCCTGCCGCCAGAAATCAACCAATATCGGAAAACCCTTTGGGACGGCTGAAAAAACAGTGTCGAAGTGATACGGCATCTCAACCAACACTTCCTTGAGGTCGCTATTCGCGGAAAGGGGTTGACTCAGGATGGATTGCATTACCGTGTTGGACCAGTTTTCCATCAGAGTCATAAAGAGCACCTGCTTGGTTTCAAAGTAGTGGTAAAAAGATCCCTTGCTCACTCCTGCATGCTTGCAGATATCGTTTACGGATATTGCGTCATAGCCCTTTTCGAGGAAAAGTTTTGCTGCAGAATCCAGGAGTTTGTCGCGGGATGAAAGCTTGCTTTGCATTAGGCTCCTTTTAGAAAAAAATTATACCGACCGGTCGGTTTAATTTGAACAGAAAACAGCTGCGCTGTCAAGTTGGACAATCTACAATTGAAAAGCTGTGCAAACTCACGTCTCTGCAAAGAAAACATCTGGAGTTCGGTATAATGATAGCAATTCATCCAAGTGAGGTAACTATGAAAATCGCAATCGGTTCTGATCATGCAGGTTTGGCGCTAAAAGAAGCCATCAAGGTTTATCTTGATAGCCGCATGATCCCTTATGAAGATTTTGGCACCCACACACTGGAAAGTTGCGACTATCCCCGCATTGCTGAGATTGTCTGCAAAGCAATCCTTTCCTCTGAGTTTGACCGCGGCATCCTGATCTGCGGCACTGGGATTGGTATGTCGATCGCCGCCAATAAGATCCCCAATATTCGGGCTGCAGCTTGCAGTGAACCTTATTCTGCTATTCTCTCAAGGCGGCACAACAACAGCAATGTGCTCTGCATGGGAGGAAGAGTGGTGGCAAGTGGTCTGGCAACCCTGATCACCGAAGGCTGGTTAAATGCATCCTTTGAGGGTGGGCGCCACACACGCCGGGTGGACATGCTGACCCGCATCGAACAGCGTTATGCCCTTCCCCCCATCCCTCACCCGGTTAAGGAAGAAGACACCAATCCGCTGCCAACTGCGGACGCACCTGCCAGCGACAATTAGCTGAATCGTAATTATGTTTTAGAGCTTTTACATCTTACACGCTCATTATTTTCTAATTTTTGCAGAATTATTACAATTCCTGTAATAGTGAAAGGACTATTATGAAATACAAGATTTTTGGTGACAAATTACCCGCAGTCAGCTTGCAGTTCGAAGCCAACGAAGCCATCTACACTCAGTCAGGTGGCATGACCTGGATGACCGATAATTTCAGGATGGAAACCAACGTACGTGGTGGTCTGATGAAAGGTCTCGGACGTATGCTGTCCGGCGAATCACTTTTCATGGCTACTTACACCGCTGTCGCCGGTGGCGCAGAGATGACCCTCGCCTCCTCATTCCCCGGAGCCATCATTGCGCTGGAGTTGGACGGCAGCATGGAATACATTGCCCAAAAATCCGCCTTTCTATGCGCGACCCCGGGCATTGAACTCTCTACTTACGTTACCAAGCTCAAAGCTGGCATTTTTGGGGGTGAGGGCTTTGTTATGCAACGTCTAAGCGGGCGGGGAATCGTCTTCCTCGAGCTCGATGGAACCGTTGTTGAGAAAGATCTCGCTCCTGGTGAACGCCTCAAGGTCGACACCGGCAATATTGCCCTGTTTGAATCCCGGGTTTTCTATGACGTCGAAACTGTCAAAGGATTTACCAATGTTCTCTTTGGTGGTGAGGGTCTATTCCTCAGTTCCGTTCAGGGTCCCGGAAAAGTCTGGCTGCAGTCAGTGAATGCTGCCAATTTTGCAGCCAAACTCTTGCCGTACATCCCCCACAGCAAGGGTTAGGATTGGATTAACCAAAAACCGCTGGTGTGTAGACGCCAGCGGTTTTTTATTCGAGGGATTTGCGCATATAAAGCTCTCCGAGCTCAAAACCCCTTTCAGCGTAGTAAGTCCGGGTGCCAACCGCGGAAATAACTGCCAAACCCTGAAAGTTGTGCTCTCGGGCAATCCGCTCAGCCTCAAGCAGCAGCTGGCTGCCCAATCCTATATGCTGGGCGGCACCCGCCTGTTCGGAGCCAACCTCAAGCGATTGCCCATACACATGCACCTCGCGGATGATGGCTGCGTGGTGAAGGTCAGGGATGGCGGGCTTGGTTTCAACTTTGGGAAGAGACAGCCGCAGAAAACCCACAATTTTGTCATCCGGCGGGTTAAAAGACAGAAAATGTTCTTCTGCCTGACCTGCCAGGTAGACCTGATCCGTCAGTACCAGGGACTCGGCATCGACCTTGCGATACCGGATCTCGCGGCAGCGGATGCACTGGCACTGCTTCCCGCGCTGTTGCAATAGCAGCGCGACATCCTGCCTCAAGCTGGTGTTTCGATTTCCTTCAACAACCAGGGGGGATGGGATGTCCCGAATGACGCGGTTGATGCGGCAAAAGCGGGGCACATCCAGCTTTACATCAGCAATCAACGAGATCAAGGTCTCCTCTGAGTACGGCTGATATTCGCCCGCCTGCCAATACCGATAGAGTTCTGCAGATTCGAGCAGCTGGCAGGGATAAATCTTAAGCTCATCCGGCTGCAATCCTCCCTCCCGCCACAGTCGCTTGAAGTCTTCCCGATCGCTTTCGGGCGTAGCGCCAAGCAAATTAGGCATCCAGTGCAGCAAGACCTTAAAGCCTGCCGCACGCACCAGGGCAACCGCGTTTTCAGTTTCTGCCGCGGTATGACCCCGCCGGTTTAGCAGCAGGATCTTGTCATCCATGCTCTGCACACCAATCTGGATTTTGGTAACACCTTGCCGGCGGCACTCCAGCAAACCCTCGAGCGTGATCAGGTCAGGTCGGGTCTCAACAACCAGCCCAACATTGCGGTGGATACCGTTTACGTTGCGTGCCTGCACCCCAGCCACGGAGACAGAACCCTGGTCGTCCAGGGGGTTTTCCTCGTTGAGCGCCTCAAAACAACGGCGAATGAACCATTCCCGGTAGTCTGAAGGATACGCTGACCAGGACCCTCCCAGGATGAGCAGCTCGATCTTATCAGTCGGATGACCGACCTCGTGCAGCGCTTTCAGTCTTGAGCTTACCTGCAAATAGGGGTCAAAGTGGTTTTCAACGCCGCGGCGCGCGCCTGGTTCATCTGAAAGATAGGATTGAGGCAGCCCCGCTTCACTGGGGCAAAAGATACACTCCCCCGGGCACGGATAAGGTTTAGTGAGAACAGTGATGGTGGTCACACCAGAGAGCGTGCGGATGGGTTTCATGCGGATTTTCGCCAGCAAAACCGGATCCTCCTCCCACTCTCCCGCTTCCACCATACGCCGGTATGCAGCCACCAAAGTGTGCTTGGCAAGGAATCCCCTGCCTTCGGGCAGTGGATTTGCCCGTAAAGCCTGGCGCACCTCCGCTCCTGCCCGTACTGCTTCAAGCACTTCGAGAGCAAGCTCGAGCTCCTGGGGAGAATACTGGCGCTTTTTTTGCCAGCGTTCACGTTCAGTTAAGTTGGTCATGGATTTCAATTCTACCCCATGGTATTGGTGTTGGTTTCATGGCAAGTCTACAGTTTTTTCCTTTCCTCTGTGGAAGATTTCAATTGCTGAAACTGATTTGGGTATCATTTTGTAATCACCCGATTCGGAGTGCCTAACTTCCTGATAAAATCAGCACATGCAACCCGAATTAATCGATAAGCTCCAGCGTCTGAACCAGGATTTCTACGCCACCTACGCGCAGTCTTTCGCTGCCACACGCCACAGTGTCCAACCCGGCGTGCAGCGCTTGCTTCCACAAATTATGCGGGCCGAAGTGGTGCTGGACCTGGGCTGCGGCAACGGAAACCTGGCAGAACTGCTGAAAAGCGAAGGGTTTTGCGGGAGTTTTTATGGTGTCGATGAAAACGCCTATTTCCTCGAGCAGGCAGCAGCTGCCACGCAGGATTCCACCTCAGGCAGTTACACCTTCAGGCAGGGCTCTTTGGCCACATTTGAGTGGTCGGATTTGGTTGATGAGGCGGATGCCATCTGCTCCTTCGCCACCCTTCATCACCTGCCTGGAGCTGACTTGCACCGGCAGCTTTTCTCCTCAATCAGCAGCAAACTCAGCCCCAAGGGTCACTTTTTCCTCTCCTGCTGGCAGGTGCTGGGAAACAGCCGTCTTGAAAAACACCTGGTGCCGTGGAGTCCGATGGGGGTCAAAATTGAATCTTTGAGTGAAGCCGATTTATTGATGGATTGGCGGGCTGATCCTGGCAAGCCGGCAAAGCTGCGCTATGTCCATCACTTTTCTCCCTCAGAATTACGCGTTTTGGGGGAATCGCAGGGACTGGTCCTTCAGGATGAGTACTTTTCGGACGGCAAGGAAGGTAATTTAGGCTTGTACCAGGTCTGGCAAAAACCCGGGCTCTAACCCAGAGCAACATCCAGCAGCATCATGATAGCAAACCCCAGCATGACGGCAATGGTTGGCACGTCCGAGTGGTCGCCTGCCGAGTGCTTCGCTTCGGGGATCAGTTCTTCAGCAACCACGTAAATCATCGCGCCCGCAGCAAATGCCAGCGCGTAAGGCAGCAGCCCGCGAATGGACAAAACCGCCCAAGCTCCGATGACCGCCGCGATCGGTTCCACCATGCCAGAGTACTGCCCCAGCAAGAACGCCTTCCTGCGGCTGACGTTTTCACTGCGCAGTGGCATCGAGACCGCCATGCCTTCTGGGAAGTTTTGAATGCCAATACCCAGTGCCAATGCAATCGCTGAGTTAATCGTTGCCCCATCGATGCCCGCGGCTGCAGCGCCAAAAGCCACACCCACCGCCAGACCTTCAGGGATGTTGTGCAGCGTGATCGCCACAACCAGCAAAACACTCCTTTGCCATGTGCTTTTAACGCCTTCAGGGTGTTTTTCCCCAGGGTGAAGGTGCGGCAGGAGCTTGTCCACCAGGAAAAGAAAAGCACCACCAGCCAAAAAGCCCATTACTGCAGGAAACCAGGCTGGCACACCAATGCTTTCGGACATATCGATGGCGGGAGCAAGCAAGGAAAAATAACTTGCAGCAATCATGACCCCCGCCGCAAAACCAAGCATGGCATCCAACCACTTGCGGTTGATCTCCTT
>ENA-OSEO01002338-OSEO01002338.1-sediment-metagenome-genome-assembly--contig:-NODE-2338-length-27425-cov-8.522780_pt1 | contig 27425 bp, 23 predicted proteins | sample MGYA00237883_ERZ534232 | MGnify/ENA metagenome assembly ERZ534232
TTACCAAATCTGTTGGTAATTTCCAAGACCATTTAGGGACGTTTGGAAAGTATCTGGGTTAATTATGACTGTTAAACAGAGGTAATCTCTCTCCTGCGGGGCTATCTTGAAAGAAGGTCGTTGTTCCTAGAAGCAAAGGCAGAATAGAATTCTTTGAGCCTCAGGTCTCGAAATCAATAAACAGCCTGTTAAGCTTTTCTATTGTCTTCAAAAAGGGTTCCTTATATCTTTCAATTGCTTCGTCGGTCATTCTATTAGAAGGCCCGGCAATACTGACGGCATACTTCGCGACTCCGTGATTGTCCAGTATGGGTGCGGCAATGCACTTTATGCTTTCTTCCTGTTCTATCCTGTCATACGCATAGCCGTGTTCTCTTATCCACTCCAGCTCTTTTCTGAGCTGCTCCTTGTCGGTGATAGTATTGTCGGTTCTTCTTGCGAGGGTCACTCTTTCAAGATAACCGTCAACATAAGAGTTCGGTTGAAAGGCAAGCAATGCCTTTCCGACACCTGTACAGTACATTGAAGCGGTGACACCAACCGTTGAATGGGGGCGGAGGGCGTGTGTAGGATGGAGACATTCGATGTATATCACTTGGTCTCTGAATAGCGATGTGAGATGAATAGTCTCGTTAATTTCATTTCTGAGATCCTCGAGGTAGGGAAGGGCTACCTCTCTGAATTCTAGGTTCCTTCTCATGAGTCCGCTCAACTGGAGAATCCTGTTTCCGAGCATATAGAAGTTCCGGTCCTTCGTTAGGTAATCCAGCTCTGTCATTGCTGCAAGAATATGATGAACGGTAGCTTTGGGATAGCCTAACCTGTCTACTACATCGCTTAGTCTCCATTTGCTTTGCTCAAAGAACAACTCGAAAATCTCGTCCACTTTTTTGAAAGATTTGAAATGTTCCATAATATTGACCTCACTCAATGACATTGATAATAGAATATCAAAAAATGCTTTCGATAGCAAATCTCTTGTTGAATTACATTTCGAATACGGGTGAGCTAGTATGAGGCAACCATCAATTAAGGCTGAACTACTTAACGGATACAGATCGAGATTGAGTCTTTTCTGAAGCCGCAATTTAACTTAAGATCGAGTACCATACAAAAAGACCGGCCCTTTAGGCCGGCATTCTTAAAGTCAATAACTTACTTCAGTTGGAAGCCTATGCTGAAATTGATGGTCGCAAGTTTGTTGTCGGTGAAGCCGTCGGGGCTGTCGGAGTTTTCGGAAGTGCCCTTAGCGGTTCCACCTATGAAACGTACATTGAAATAGGTTTCGAGATAATCCGTTAGGAGCAGACCGGCTCTTAGAGAGGCGTCCAGCACCGATCCCTCGAAGTCGAAGTCAGCTCCGTTAATGAACCTGCTGGAGGCGTAGAAACCGTCGATGTCGGCAGCTAGGTAAGACTTTTCATTTAACCAGTACGCGCCCTTCACTTTGATAATCGGAACGGGACCGACGTTTTTATTGTCGACGAACTTCGTTCCATCGAGAGACTCGAAATAGATATCTGCATTTCTCAACTGAAGTGAGAGACCGAGGGCAAGATAGCTGTTTCCCTTTCTCAAGACGTCGTAAGTGTAACTGACCCTGTAGAAGGGGAAGCCGTAGTTCAAGAGGATTCCGCTTCCGGCGGGGAAGGTGACTTCATCGACTATCAGGTCGTTTTTAAGCTGAACCTTTGACTGAACGGTGAGTGGCTGATACAGAAAGTAGACCGTATGTTTGCCGATGCTCAGCCCGGCGGTGTACCTTTGATATGGAAAGAGAACGTCCTGACCGCCATCTTTCACGTAGTTAAGAACGGTTCCCGTCTGACCGAACTGAATGGTGTGGAAGATCACTCCTGTAAATCCGATCTCATAATCAAGCTCGAGTTTGAACCTGTTTTCGGGTTTGTTCAACATGCCTGCCGATGAAGCAACTGCGATAAGAAGTACTACTATCAGTACGAACCTTGTCTTCACGATCCCACCTCCGTTTATACTGATTACAATTATATAGCTTCCGGTTACAAAAGTGTCAGGTCATTTGGGGATTATCGATCTCTTCTTCGCTGCTAGAATAGTCGCAAAGGGGGCAGATATGGAGAAGCGTTTACCTATTCTGGAACATGATTATGAAAGACCGGCCGTCATAGAACCGACGAAAGTCATCTCTTCGATCCCCGAAATGCCGGAAAGAGCGGTAATTCTCTTCTATCAGGGCGTGATAGAGACTCTCTTGAGCAAGGGTCTTCTGAAGAAGATCATTGACAGGAGAAGCGAGGTAGGATTCTTCCCCGTCTATGAGATCGAGTACAGAGAGGTCAAAGTCGCTATCTTGAATCCCGGACTTGGAGCGCCGTCGGCGGCGGGCTTCTATGAGGAGCTCATCGCCCTTGGAGTTAGAAAAACAATAGCCTGCGGCTCATGCGGAGTATTGAAGAGAGAGATCCCTAGGGGAGAAATCATAGTCGTTGAATCTGCCATCAGAGACGAGGGAACATCGTACCATTACCTTGAGCCTTCCCGCGAAATCGCTGTAGATACAGAGGTGTTGAAAAAGGTGGAGGCCTCACTGGAAGCTTTATCGATTCCATATCTCAAGGGAAAGACGTGGACAACAGACGCTTTCTACAGGGAGACGAAGAAGATAGTCAAGGAGAGAATCGACGAGGGCTGTATTACCGTCGAAATGGAGGCTTCGGCCCTTATGGCCGTCTCGAAGTTCAGAAATGTCCTCTTTGGACAGCTGCTTTCCTCGGGAGACGACGTTAGCGGCGAAGAGTGGGACAGAAGATTTCATCCCGAGGCCGCCAGTCATAAGGAGCGTGTCTTCTGGGCGGCGATAGAGTGCTGCCTGAGATTATAGATCTATTGCCATTCAAGCCCTTTGATGTGCATGTCAGAAAACTGAAAGGGTGATAGTATGTTAGAACCGATCAGGATTTCTGCAAGAGAACACTCAAGTGCGATAGAAATCTTGGCAGAAGCATTTGCCGATGATCCGATGGTCAAATACGTAGTTAGTGAAAAGAGAAGGGAAGTCACAAGGAAGATCTACGCAGTCATGTTTAAGGCCTATTCTACCAGAGGGAATGCCTATTTCGATTCGCCCGATATGAACGGAATGATTCTTTGGATTGATTCTGAAGAAGAGCCCGGCCTTGGAGCATGGATCAGGAGCGGAGCCTTGAAAATGCTCAAATTTCCAGCAAGATCACTTAATCGTCTTATGAAGGTCGGCAGGGGAGTCTCGAAGGTCCACAAAGATTGCATAAAAGGTCACCACCTTCACCTAATCTTCATTGCCGTTTCTCCCGCTTCGCAGGGCAAGGGTATTGGAAGGCAGCTTTTGAGCCTTCTTACGCGTCAAGCAGATTCAAGAGCTCTCCCCTGTTATCTGGAGACTCAAAACCCTTTAAACCTAGGCTTCTACAAATCCTTTGGCTTTTCCATTGTGAGGGAAGTTGAAATATCGTCCAAACTCACGACCTGGAGCATGATTAGAAATGCTATGTGGAATAATGAATGAGATGGATCGCTGCACTTGCGACAGTCTTTTTTCATAAGCAAATAGAGAGAAAATGCTAGAGAAACTCAGAACTAAGACGTGTAGTACTCGAGATTTTCGGGTAAACAAAGTCACTCTTTCATTAATCAATTTTGCAGGCAGACTGAAAGACGGTTATTGTTAACAGTATCCTTTCTTTTGGTTCTGTGCGACACACTTCTTCGTTCGTTTCTCTATGGCTCTATGTGTGGTATAAACGGTATATTAGAAGATGATTGTCATAAGTATTGTGGCCACGCAGTTGTAAGATGATTATCAAGTGGATTTGGCAAAGAGAATTCGTCTTTTCGAGATTAAAAGTGGCCGGTGATATAATTGTGGTGCAAATACCTTAACGTCTAAAAAGGATAGGTGGAGGTGTTGTATGCTTAAAAGAGGGTTTTTACTGGGTGTATTTGTGATTCTGTCGGCTTTGATGCTCGCAGGAATAGTTGGCGCGGTAGCCGAAATTGATAAGTACGGTAACGTTCATACGAATATCCCCATGGAAGCAGTTGTTTACGCCGCTATTGAATCAGGAGACTTGGTCTACGTAACGATGGGTACAACCACAATCATGGTCCCATTCGTAACAACATATGGTGATGTCGACAGAGGACAGCCTCTTGCAAGATACTCCGACATGCATGTTCTTCTCGCTATCAACTATGGTAATTTCGCTCAGACTTACGGACTTGAGGTTGGAAGTCCCGTTTACATGGGTCTGGTCGAGAAAGGGGCTTACAAGGATGAGCTGGAGATAAGACATCTTGTGAGAAGCGACGTAAGGGAAGATTACGCAAGTGATGCGGTTTTCGCGAACTTCAGAGAGATTACCCTCGGAGATATAGCTCCGGGTAAGCTTTACAGATGCTCCCATCCTTCGATAGACGATCCCAGGGCTCCCTACGCGTCGGCTCTTATCGAGCAGGCCGGTATCAAGACTGTTATCAATCTCTCCGATTCAGATGAAGAGCTCGCACTAAATCTTGAATACTCGGAGTACTACAAGTCCATCGGCGAGGCCGGTAACCTCATTAATTTGAACATGGGTGTCGATCCTCTCGCAGACGACTTTGCGAAGAAGCTCGGAGAGGGCCTTAGATTCATGATAGCTCACGAGCCGCCGTACCTGATTCACTGTGTCGAAGGCAAGGATAGAGCCGGGATCGCATCTGCTCTGCTTGGCGCAATTATGAACGCAAAGACCGACGAGATTTATGCCGATTATGTCAAGTCTTACGAGAACTACTACAATGTATTACCAGGAACCGCAGCTTACGATGCAGTGAGAAAGATCGTCGCAGATCTCTTTGTATTAATGAACAATGGTAATCCAGTCAGCGATGTCAATGTGAAAAGCGTTGCACTTAACTATCTGACAAAGAGGGCAGGTCTAACTTACACAGAGATCGCCGCTATTCAGGATATTCTAAGATAATCAAGTATTGAATGCTATTATCGAGAGGCGGTCTAGAACCGCCTCTTTTCTTAGAGATTATGGTGGTGTTTTGGAATGTGGGATGTGCTGAATGACATAGAGCTTTCGATTATGGATTCGCTTAATGCAGTTATGTCTGGCCAGTTTATAGATCTTTTCCTCTCTTTCATGCTGTTTCTCGAGAGAGGGGCCTTAGTGTGGATCATTCTTACGGTCTTTCTCCTCTTCGATAAGAGATTCCGCAGGGTCGGCTATATGACTTCGCTCGGACTCGGCATAACTCTGTTCATTGTCTTCGTTATCCTAAAGCCCGTTTTCGGGAGGCTACGGCCACTAGAGTTTATCGAGGGATATACTATCATCTTTCCAATTCCCGAAACTTACTCCTTCCCCTCTTCTCCGGTCGGCGTTGCTTCTGCATACACTGCCGTCTTATGGAACAGCGTCAAGATGTTCAGGGTTCCCCTGGTTCTACTTTCTTCTCTAATAGCTCTGGCAGAGGTTTACGTCTATTTCAGTTATTTCTCGGACGTTATTGCCGGTGCCCTTATCGGCATAGCATGCGGAATCGTCACCGTCTGGCTCTTTGATAAGTACACTATTATCAAGCCTGAGAGAAACGATAAATCCGGCAGCTAAGAGTAAATACGTTTCTAGTAGGTGATTTACCAGTCGACCGCTGCCCTGAAGAGGTCGGTGTTGCCTGGGACGATTCCCATTAGTGTTCCGTGAAAAGCGTAAGCGCTGGAAATCGCCACGACTTTCCCTCCCCCGATGTTGGATGTTGCCACAATCGGTATGGGTGCGGGAATCTGCGGTTCATAGGTCACTTCATCACCACTAGGTACATAGGTAGTGAAGATTGCAGATGATTCGGCAAAGATTGCGACTGTCGCATTCCCTTCCACAGTTAGCTTGGTAGCCATCATCATGGCGATCTTCGCAGAGAGGGAAGATGCAAGCGGGTGGGTCGTAAAGTTATCGGATGTTATCATTATCTTGTTTCCGCCGATGTTATTGACGGTATCCGTTACAAGCCCCCACAAAAAACCTATGCCAGTATTAAGGCCTTCGGAAAGAGCATCCAGAAAGAAGGTACTTGCCGGTGGAACTTCAACGAGCATATCCATCATTATGATCTTGCCTTTTTTAGTTAGCTGTGTTTCCAGTTTGTCGATGTCCGAAATAGAGTAACTTGTACCAGGCATTGAAAGAATCACGATTGCGTAGTTCTGCGGTTCAAACCCTACCACAGAGGAGTATTTGTAGTCGTAACCTTTGGCCGCGAGAATAGCGATTATGCCATCGAAAAACTCACTCTCCTCCTCTCCAAATCTGTTTGCATGGGAATCATCTATAAGGGCTATCTTTAGAAGAGGCTTTTCTCCCCATATGCATCCCGAAAGAATAAAGATCAGAGCTACTATTACGAGCAGTACGAAGAAACGTTTCATTCTCTCACCTCCCATCGAGATCATACGACTGAAGTCGAAAGTTACATTATACGCGTTGAAGTATAGAGAATTAAGCTGGAGAGACGACAGCTCATTTCTGGTCGAAGAGATTTCGGAATCGAGTCGAATAAAGTCTGGTTGAGAGAAAAATATCTATCTGGAAGTACATTGTGTTTTTATATTTTATATGTAAATCAATTGGACACGCAAACGAATTCTTTCGGGGAATGTCCGACATCTTCAGAATCATTTTGAAGGCTGTGTATCAACACGAACCGTAAGATCAGGCTGTCGAAAGTTGCCGAAAGATTTCGTCTCGTGCGCTTTCAGGAGCGCCAGAAGAGGCAGACTGTTATTAGTAGGAACTTGACATGTATTTTGGCTTTTTTCCTATCGAATCAGCAAGGTTGTGATGAAGAGCTCAAGGAATCCTGTGAACAAGGTCCCGGTAGTTTATAATGTGTATACGGTAAGACCGTTAATCTGATTGAATCACCTGGGGAGTGTTTGTATGCAGAGAGTATCGGATGATTTTGGAAGAAACCTGAGTGTTTCAGCCTCGGCAGCTTTGGAGTACGAGTCTCAGGGAGAGAAGATGTTGAAGAGGGTCAATGAGCTTATGGCGGCGAGAGAGGATATTTCTGAGCTTCTCGGCATGAATCCGCTATACATTATGTATGACAACAACTCGAATCATCTTCGATTCATCTCAAATGTGATTAAGCTGAACGACTACGATCTCCTGGCGAAGACTCTACCCTGGGTCTATAAGACGTACACCTCGAGAAACTTCTCGGTCGATTTCTTTCCTGAAGTCTTGAAAGCCTGGATGAATGCAATAAATGAATTTCTAAGTCCGGAAGACGCCGCTCAAGTTGTCGAGGTATATAGGGCCATGCTGGATTCTCATAATGCGGCTGTTCAGCATGCTCAAGAAGGTCTTATCCAGATGAAGGTTGACGAGGACTGGAAGCCCGTCGAGAGGAAGACCGTCCTTGCGTTACTCACAGGCGATTACAAAGAGCTCAAAGAGATTGCTAACAGTTCAATCAACAGTGAAGAGTCGCTTGCCGATTTCTATCTTAAGGTAGTTCAACCGGCAATGTATGAGATAGGCTACCTGTGGCAGACCGGTGAGATATCCGTTGCCGAGGAGCATCTTGCGACTTCTCTCATGAACAGACTTATGGCAAGCACCTACAGCATGATCGAGACCGTGCCTTCGCACCCCAGAAGAAAGGCAGTAGTACTCAGTTCGCAGAACGAGTACCATGAGCTTGGAGCAAGGATAATAGCCGATCTTCTTGAGTTGAGTGGCTGGAACGTCAGCTATCTCGGTGCCAACACGCCGGTATCCGAAGTCCTTAAGCATCTGAAGAAAAATCTGCCTATGTTGCTTGCCGTTTCCGTTACAATGTCCTTCAACCTGGATCTCACGAAAAAGCTTATTCAATCCGTCAGATATGATAGTGATTTCGAGGAAATGAAGATCATGGTTGGAGGTCTTGTAATCAACGAATCGGAGGACCTCTGGAAGAGGCTGGGAGCAGACGGAACTGCCGAATCGGCCGTTGAAGCTATCGAGCTTGCCAAAAAATGGTGGGAAGAACGTGAATGAGCTGAGAAAGGCTATCCTTTCTAGGAGAGATGATTTCTTTTCCGTTCTCGAGAGTCTATCTGGAGCTATTCTAATTCTCTTTGACAACGAAGGCAACATCCTCGATCACAGCCCTTCTCTGATTTCTCTAGTCGAGAGAAGTGATACTCTCGTAGGCGAGAACATATGCGATCTTGTGGTGGACAATTCCCAAGCTCTATTGAAGAGACATGGAGCGAAGCCTGTGAGAATCGGTCTTAACGATTCAAGATCGAACATTCATCTAGTGAGCGGATTTGTCATGCTGGTCGACGAGTCAAGGAGGCTGTTTCTGGGCGTGAAGATCGGCCTTTCGGCCGGAGACATTATGGAGAGCATGTCGAAAGTTACGGATGAGCTCGCATCGCTAACGAGAGAGTTAGGGCGGAAGAACAAAGAGCTTCAGGCTGCAAATAAAGAGATAGAAAGACTGATGAACTGCGATCCATTGACTGGATTGTCGAACAGGCGCGAGTTCATGAGCAGGCTCGATAAAGAGATAGAAAGCCTATGCTCGACCTGCAAACCTCTTTCAATAATTATGGCAGACATAGACGACTTCAAGAAAGTCAACGACACTAGAGGCCACCCTGAGGGTGACAGAGTTCTGCAGCAGTTTGCCGATATCCTAAACGAGATAATCTCACCAAGGCGGACTACTGTGAGATACGGCGGTGAGGAATTTATCGTAATGCTTCCCGAGACAACTTCGAAAGAGGCTACCGAGATTGCCGAACAGGTCAGAAAGAACTTCGAGGAAGAGACTGAGAAAAAGCTCGGATTTACAGTCACGGCCAGCTTCGGGGTCGCCACATTTAAACCTTCAGACACGAAATCAAGCATACTGAAGCGAGTTGACGATGCTCTTTACAGTGCAAAATCCGGTGGAAAGAACAGAGTTGTGCATTGAAATAGGTCACATCTGCTGACGAAGGCGAGTTTCCAATGAAAGAAGACGCAATGCTGACTCCGTCGGGAAGTGATGCTGCCTTTGGCAGAAAGCCTTCTCAGGTCCACCGTCAACGGTTCTCCGTCCTCCGAGTAGACCAAGAGCATAAGTGATACCGCTTTCAGCGGGAAGCATTCAGAAGCCATTCTGCTGCGCGGGCCAATTCCCATTGAAAGAAGACGCAAGGCGCCGAAAAACATCGGCGGACGCAATGCCGGCAAAGAACATGCCGGGACGCAAGGCACTGAAGTGCATCAGTGGACGCAAGGCTGCTTTGCAGGAAGCCTTCTCAGGTTCACCGTCAAAGGTTCTCCGTCCTCCGAGGAGACCAAGAGCAGAAGTGATGTGGCTTTCAGCGAGAAGCATTCAGAAGCCAGTCAAAAGGCGAGAATCATCGCCGCCTGCCGAGGACCATTTAGCAAAGCGGTTTCAAAGAGCACACACCCCACCGCAAGCGGTCCCCCCCGCTCAAGCGGGGATTTAGGAGCCGGACTTCAAGATGATCAGCTTAACGCTGATGAAAACCACGTTGTCCGTCAACGGTCTTCCGAGAAGAGCCCGTCCTTCGATAAGATCAAAAAAACTAAAGAGGTCAGAGGTATGAGGGTAGACGTATGAAGATCAAGATCAAACATCCCATACCAACATCATGAACTATTATCAGCATCTTGTGTTCCGTAGCTCTTTTCGAACCCGCAACCCCGATCGTTTCAAAGCAAGATCCCGAAACAAGTTCGGGATGACTCTGAACAGGAGACCCCAAACAGGAGCCCTGAACAAGAGCATTTCAGGACAGGCTGATTGGGGCAGGTTTCCAAGGCAGGCTCAGTGGGATGATAACTAACGGTTATTCCAAAAACGCCCAATTCCGTCATTCCGACAAAGCCCCTGGTCGGAATCTTGATGCTCTTGCTTCACGATTTGACGAAGAACAGATCCTCGCTCTGGAAGAACAGCTTTTCATCGGCGAACTGAGGACGGTTCAACGGATGAACCGGTTTCAATCTGCTCTTTCGAACCCGCAACCTGCAACCCCCTACCTCGGTCCTCGTTTCCCAAAAGCCCAGATCCCGAAACAAGTTCGGGATGACAGAGTGATGTTCTTGCGAAAGCCATGTCGCGATAACGAAGCAAGAAGACCTCAAAAGGTCACTACCGGGATGAGTGTGCAAAGTATCGTAAGTAGCTTGGACTGAAGCAACAAAGCTTAAGAAGTGAGTCTGTTCTTGTTCTGTTAATAATGTCTGATTAGAGCAATTCAGGCGGGTTTAGAGATGATGTGAAGGGTTTAGTCTGGAATAGTCCCAAAATCATGATTTTTGTTTTCTTTTTGACAGATAGTAAAATGGAGACGTTCTTTTTCTCTCCCACTCCTTCGTTTTCTCAAGTGGGAGATTCGGTGTCGGGGTTAAGAACTTCTACGGTCATAATTCTATATGGAATTGACTTGACCACACATTAAGAATTCTTGCGGAATTAGGAGGTGAAAGAATTTCTGTCAAATAGTTTGAGTACATGGATTATTTGAAAGGTAGCTCTTGACTGGGTAAGTTCGAGTAAATAGCGCTTAAACTCCCGCCTTGGAGTGAAGAATGTTTAGGTCTGCCTATATGAGATGATTTCTAGAAGTCAGCTAGAAGCCAAAAACGAGTGAGAAAATTCAACAACAAGCAAAACGGAGGTATGCAAATGGCGATGGATAATGCGAAATTCGAAGTTTCTGTGGATACGAAGGGCGAGTATAGATTCAGACTAAAAGCACCAAACGGCGAGATAATCGCTGCCAGTGAGGGCTATACGAGTAAGCAGGCTTGTTTGAATGGTATCGACGCGGTCAAGAAGTATGCTCCTCATGCGGACGTGGAAGAGGTCTAGTTTGAGGATTAGATAGCTCTTTGAATTTCCAAGGCGGGAGGACTTTCCGGGAAGAAGTTCGTACTTCGAGAGGTGTTTGCTACTTTGAAGGGGAGTCTTAAGTTTTTCGAGGGACGACTAATTAGAAGCGACTGTCAGTAGAAGTCTCTGAAGACTAGCAAACTCGCTCACATAGTCGTGTATCAGATATGACATACTTAGCGTAGAAAGAGTCTGGAACACACAGAAAGTTATCTCCGTTTAATTTTCAAAAGGTACGCAGTTGAAAACGCATTTAAAAGCAAACACTCTCCACCGCTCAAGCGTGGATTTAATATCAAGAGCATAGAGATGAGTGAAGCGGTGTTTGTTTGATAATAATTACTGATTCTGGAACTAAGGAAGAAGATGATGTAGGCAATGATGAGCCGTTAAAGCTGGCATTTAAGAGCGAAGATCGCGATTCTCGATTCTTGGGGTGTGAATGTTTCGCTTTCTCGTAGGCGAAGCGAATGTCAAGAAATGATCTTTGTCGTCTTATCTCGATTTTATCGGTGAATGTATCTTAAACTTTAAGCGGCTGACGGAGGACGCCCTTTCAAAGGTAAAGCGGTTCTTACATGTGAAATCGCAGTCCCGGAGGTCTGTTTGATCTCATAACCGAAATCGATCAATGCAACTGAATAACCGACCTATTATAACTAGATTGAAACCAAGGCGAGATTTTTTCTACAGAAGTGGTCTTTCTTGCTTGAAGTTGTGATAAAATCACGATAGTAGACGGAGTCAAGATTGTACCAGATACCTGTAAACAGGAGGGGTGATCATTATGTCAAGAATGGTATTGATGCTCGCCGGTGTGGTAGTCCTGGTTATGGCTCTTCTAGCTTCATTCAACATTGCAACCGTCGTAGAGCCCGCCTGGCACGTTATATTCAAATGGATCGGCGGTGCTATTATGGTCCTTGTCGCCTATATGGACAAGGGTAAGAAGACTTAGTCGAACTCTCAATATTAAGAGGCCCGGAGGATTCTCCGGGCCGTTTATTTGTGAAACTTCGTTATGAATCATTTCATCAGGAAGTTTCAAGTTCTAATTTTAAGTCCTTTCAGAATTTCTGGCGCTTCTTGAAGCTCAACATTTGGCACATCATACTGGTCGCCTCGGCTGTCTTTCTCTTCAACGAAGAACTCCGGCATTACATTGTGCCTGCGAATCAAATTCCGTTCTGAGACTGTGAGGCGCTACGACCGTTCTTTTTCTTCAAGTGCTTCGATTAATCCTCTGATTTCGGGGGAGTCGACTCCTGACTTTTCGATTGCCGAAAGGATCGCTCCGAAAGCAGGATTTGATCTCTGAACGCTACTAAGATCAGATATTCTGCAAAGCCTCTCTAGTTCTCTTTCAATAGTCTCAACGACTTTCATTCTAAGTGATCTGGAGACTTTTCGAAGCGAGTTAGAGATGATCTTCGCGGTTTCTGCTTTCAGAACGGGATTTATCAGCCATCCATTGTCCAGGACGGTCATGATGCGGCAGTCGTTCGAGTATAAAGGATCTTCGGATACAGCATACAGCAGCATACGCCAGAGGATAGGAGCCCTGGATCGCCTCCACCATTCGTAATAGAAGTCCCTGTCTTTGTTGTCGGTTTTTATCAAGTGAAGGATCGTATCACGTACGAGATCTATATAGATATGAAGCCATTCCGGGTTTGACTCCGGCTCGCTCTCTTCGATGGTCTTTCTCGCGCTGCAGATGCTGTCGTACTCTCTTAAGGAGCTATTAGTTACCGACATGTCTGTGACGGCCTTCATTAGTTGCGAAGTCAGAATCGAAAGGATGTCTTCGTGTAGAGTGTCAAGGTTCGGTTCAATGATTTCAGACCAGAATCTCTTCAAGCAATCGGCTTCTACAAGAGGTTCAAGATCGTATTGCCTGTGAAAGAGGGAAAGCTTCGCTGGTTTTCCAGTCTGCGAAAGAGAGAAGAAGTTCTGAATGGCCTTCGCTACTATCCAAGGGTTTGCGGAGACATCGACCTTCTTCAGGGCTTTCAGCATTGCGAGACCCGGTGTTTCTCCTTTGTGCCAGTTGTTGAGGATCAGATTCAACCATTCTGCCTGACAGGTATCTGGAATCTCCAGATCACTGTCTGCCATATGTTCCACGATTGAAGAGACCAGATATGGGTTCAAGGATGATCTTCTGGAGACCAAAAAAGTCAAGTGTTCCTGGCGACTGCTTCCGAAAGCGGTTTTTACGAACCAGCGGGTGAGAGACTTCTCGATCTCTGTGAGAGTCCCTTCCTCTCGGAAGAGATTGTCCAACATCGCCTTTGAATCGAGCCATTCCACCCATTCGAAGTCCTCTGCGAAACGACAAAAGATCACAGTGAGGTCTTCGCGGTTGAGACAGTATGTTAGGTAGCTGTCGACCTTTTGATCCTTAGTAGGTTTCTTGCAGGCAATGCTTTCAATTCTTTCGGTATGGGTTTCAATATCTGAACTGGCCAGGGAAGTCCAGTTTTCAAGAGCCTTCTGGAGTTCGTAATGCACTTTCTTCTTTTCGGGTGAAAGTGGATATGAAACGGGAATCACGTTGATCTCTTTCCACCTCTCGGCATCGCTGGCGCTGACAAGCGCGTATCTGTTCGATTGCCTTATGTCCAGCCCTCTTGCGAGGTAATCGACTATGGTATCTCTATGGCTGTACCCTATGAAGAGAATCGTGTAATCCGATAGGTAAAGGTCCCTAAGAAAGTCCCTCGCCCAACCCTCGGTGAGGTAAGCTCTTCCGAAGTCCCTGTTCGTAACAACAAGCCACCTTGAATCCTGTTCCACGTTTCCGTGAAGATATACTATTCCCCTGAAGTCGTCGCCCCTCGGTAGAGCGGGCGCTCTGAAGATGTCGAAGCCGTCGTATCTCTCTCCGTAATTCTTCAAGACGGTTAGAAAGTGAGCGTCGTAATTTGTCGTTACAATTTTGAGGTCCCGGGCGCTTTTGAATAGAAGAGGAATAAGGCTGTGAAGCTGTGATGGCCTGGAAGTTTGTTCACTCATTATCTGCTTCACCATTTCGTGGACGCCCAGTCCGCCATTCTTAGAGTTGAGACTGCCGAGAAAGACGTCCGGAGGTTGGACTCGCTGCTGTTTGACGTAGTATTTTTGACCGTAGCTTTTCGCTACGGCCTTTGCTAGATCGACAAAACCGGGTATGTTTGACGGCGAGGCCATCGAAACACCGGCACCCGCGAAGACTACCAGCCTTTCTTCCTCCTGCGCCCTTATTAGTTCTGTAGGAATATCTACATGGTCTGTTAAGAGCATTATTCCTCCCACTATCTTTTCTCTTAAGAAGTCTTATTCACAGATTGAAACTAGTTTCTGAGCAAATCTTCATCAATGAAATGATACTCCATTGCTGCAGCCAGTGTTTAGAAACAGCCGATAATAGAGACTCTGACTGAATTAAGCGTAAGGCCTGATTTGAAGCGATGTCATACTATCGACTGATATTTGGCTAGCGCTACTGATCATCAGATTACCCAAACAATAAATCGAAATTAAATATTTCAAATAACACTAATATAATTATGATTTTAAGTTACATTATGGAAATGATAACAATTATAGTTCAAAATATACTCCTTAAATCTCGATCTGGCTCAATCAATTGTTAATGATGTAACTTTTGTTATTAAGTACTGAATTTGGGAACCTTTCAGATTTGCTATCAATGAGTTTTTTTATTCAAATGATTATTCTACAATGACTTTCAGATAAGGCTTTTAGAATAAACATACATTAGAATTCAATTCATTTAAATTGTACGAGTTGAAATAAGGATGAATGAAGCCGCTCGAACAGGCAAAACTCGGACGTATTTTCTCGCTGTGATGCTAAACTGAAGTCAAGGAATGAAATACGCCCCTCTCCTTCACTCACTCAGCGCTTCATATCGAGTTATGGCTCCTTGCGATTATTATAAAAGCTTTTTGGAAATCACATAATGATTCTGTGTAAGATTACCAATTGTTGTTCATGGAGGAGGGATGAGGATGAAAAGAGCTTATGTGTATGCTGTGGTATTGTTGCTTCTCGTAATGATTACCGGTTGTCCTTCATTCTGGAAATCGGCCGATGCCACTTTAAAGAAGCTTATGTACAACGGAGTTGAAGTTCCCGAATTCAGTGCGAAGAAGACCTCGTATTCGATTGTACTTCCGGCGGGCACTACGGAACCGCCCACTGTCACGGCCGTTCCAGCAGTTGAAGGGGTAAATATAGTTGTTACTGATGCAGAGACGCTTCCCGGGACTGCAACGGTAATCGTCACTTCCCTTAATGGAAAGGCAAGTCTAACTTACAGTATCTTCTTTACAGTGAAGGTAGTGATCTCGATTGTGGCCGATCCCCCTGATGGAGGAGAATTCAGCGGAGACGGAGAATACGTCTACGGGGATCTCGTAACTATAGTGGCCACATCATCCATTCATCACACTTTCAGTGGATGGTATCTTGATGAACCTGAAGAAGAGAGTTTTGAGGAGAGCGGTGACGACCCAATATACACCGATCCGGTCGCCTCTTTCCCGGCTCTAAAGGATGTAAGTCTTTTGGTGGGATTCAATCCAATGGAATACACCTTCAATCTTGTGCCTGTTCCTCCTGAAGGTGGTGAAGTGGCCGGCGGAGGCGCTGTGAATTATGGTGACTCTGTAGGTTTGAGCGCGCTGTCTAATGAAGGCTATGGCTTTGCGGGATGGTGGATAGACGGCTATATGTTCAGTGATCAGGCCGCTGATCTGGTTAGTACAGTGGAAATTCTCAGTCATACGGCATGCATTACCTGTACGGAATACACCGTTGAGGGGAGATTCGATCCTTCGGCCCCTAAGTGGCAATTAGACATTACTATTGAAGCGACTCCGGTTGATGGTGGTGAGACCTGGGGCGAGGGAGTGTATCCGTACGGTAGTTATGTGACTGTCGGGGCGACACCTTCAGATCATTTCAATTTCGATGGGTGGTATGTCGGTGGGGAAGAGCTAAGCCAGGGCGCTACTTACACTTTCCCGGCAAATGACTGGTACACTGAGGGAATAACATACACCGCGCTTCCCTTACAGGGAGTGTTTGTAGACATAATGTACACATTCAATGCGGTTGCCGAACCTCCTGAAGGCGGAACGGCGAGCGGCGGAGGAACAGCCAAATACGGTGATAACGTTTCATTCCTGGCCGCACCCAATGAATCCTACACTTTTGAGGGCTGGTACTATGGTGAAGAGAACATGAGCGGATCGCCAAGCTTCACCCTTGACACCGCCAGCTTCCTGGATACCCATACGCTTCCCGTAACAAGCACAGAATCCAGCTTCATTTTTACGGCGAAGTTCCAACCCCAGACGCCGCCTCCTGGATGGCTTATGATTACGATCGATGCTTCACCGACTGACAAAGGTGAGGTGAGCGGCGCCGGAAAGTATTCGTATGGAGAAGAAGTCACACTCGGAGCGACACCGATTGATCATTTTGATTTTGGAGGTTGGTACACTGATGGGGAAATGTTGAGTGAGGATCTTCCATACACATTCAACACCTCCAACTGGCTAATAACAGAAGATGTGACCAAAACTCTCCCGGTAGAGGCCTGGTTCCCGCCGGTCTTCTATCATTTCAACGTAGTTGCAAATCCTCCCGAAGGCGGGGAAGTCATGGAAAGTGGTGTATTCATTTACGGCGATCCTATGACGCTGGGTGCAATTCCTAATGACAATTACGTATTCAGGAACTGGACTTTCGAGGGAGCTGAGTTCAGCGATAATCCATTGTGGGAAGGGAATTCCACCTTCTTCCTTGCTAGATCGACTTGTATCGGCTGCACTGAATTCACCATAGTCGGCAATTTCGACCTGGATGTGCCCGACACAATTACTGTGAACTTGAGATCTGAACCACCGGAAGGCGGTCAAGTTAGCGGAGGAGGTCAATTCCCAAAGGGGTCGAGCACGGTTATAAGTGCGATGCCGAATCCCGGATATGGATTTAGTGTCTGGTGCTACGATCCGTGCGAGAGCGTCTTTAGTGAGAGTCAGACTCTGACTATAAGCAATCTGCAGGAAGATATTAGCCTGTTTGCATCATTCCATCCGCTTAACTAGAACCTCTCTGCGTGTGAAAGCAAAGCATTGTTGATTCATTTTGAGAATTGTGACATATAGACTGAAGACAGGAGTATCGGATAATTTAGAAAGCCTGGGGAACGAATCCTCAGGCTTTCTTCTCCACAAAACCGATTCTAAAACCGTCCGGATCTCTGATGACGAATTTAAGGATTCCATAGGGAGTCGTTTCGAGAGGAGTATCGATCTCGACAGAGTCTTTGATTCTATTCCACAGCTCCTCGACACCGGTTATTCTGAAGTTCAAGATGTCTGAATTCCTGTTTCTTTTCAATCCCGGAGTTTCGATTATCCCAAAGCCGGCCGTTCCATCCAGTTTATAGGACTGCCAGTTGGTCTGTTCGTAAAAAATATCCGGTTCGAACCCGAGGATCTCTTCGTAGAAGACTCTCGCTCTCTCAAGAGAGCTTACAGATATAGTAGCAACCTGAATTTCCATTTAGGCCTCCCAATATTAGTTTGTCTTAAGAAGAATAAGGCCGGCGATAAAACCTGTCAAAGTCCGACCCTAGTCAAACTGAAAGATTCATTTCTCATCACTCTACAGTTCTGATCGATTCGGTTATGCTTAGAGACGTCACCTTTCTCGACGAAGCGAGCGTGGTCAATATTCCTGCCCCTATCGCGCCGGCAACCGCTAGAACAATTCCCATCCATGGTATCGACCAGTTGAGATGACTCATCTCGGATCTCAAGAGCGAATAGACCGTGTAAGAGAGAATCAGGCCAAGAACGACAGACGATACAGCGCTAATGAGACCGAAGATCAAGCCTTCGTAAGTAAGCATGGCCTTGAGTTGTTTTCCGGTCATTCCAATAGCTCTCAGTATTCCAAACTCTCTGCGACGCAGGATGATAGTAGTGTTTATGGTGTTTGTTATCCCGCAGATGCCTATGAAGCCAACTATTGCAATAAGCCCGTACACTAGGGTTGAAAGTGTGCTGATCGCGTCTTCAGTCTCTTTCTTGTATTCACTGTATGAGATGAAGGTAGAATTCCTGTACCTGTCGGCGATCTCTTCGATTGTCGATTCGAGAGCTTCAGCGTCGCTTCCCCTTCGAAGATAGATATCTACATACGAGTAGTGGTCCATGTAGTCCATCATGGTGAGATGGACATCGCCGTTCTCAGGCCTGAGACTCTCAATTATCTTATCGCTGCATGCCGCAAGGATTCCACCCTCGACCGTGTAGGCTACCGATGGCAGCTCCTGCACTACGGCGGCAACGACGAACTCCGAGGCGACGGGAACTTGTACCATAGACTCGTTCAGATAGTACGTCTTGAGCAGAACTCTGTCTCCTGCCTCGATTCCATGCCTGTTGCTGTTTTCAATGTCGATAATGATTACCCGTTCGGAAGTTGCTCTCCTCAAATCTATGGATCCCGAAATTACTTTCGTCTTCATCAGCTCGATACCGAGATCGTTGTAAGCGAGGAGAGCCATGTACATTCCGCTATTATCAACCATTGTCGCGCGCATTCCGGCCTCAGGGTTTGAGAAGGTCGCGAATGACCTACTATCAAGGTCACCGTCTTCGTATTCGGTGAGCAGTCTTCCCGTAATGAACTTCGCAGCCGCAACTGTCTGTACATCTTCGAATGAGAGTATCTCTTCGATCGTTTGCTCATCGGGTCCGTCATCGTACATGCTTGCCACTCTTATTGAGAAATCCGACTTCACAACGCCCCGCGCAATTCTCTCAGTATCGAAGTTTCCGGCAAAGTACGAGAAAGCTATGAAAAGAGTTGCCGCCATCGTCATTGAAATGACAGAAATAATCGTCGTGCGAAGATTTCTCCTCATGTTTCTTTTCGCAAGTTTCAACGGGATCTTCTCTCCCGACGAACTTTGTCCTTTAACGATCCCTTTGACTTCGAAGTCAGAGGGTTCGACACCGTACTGTCTCATCGCCTCTACGGGTGAAACTTTACCCGCCCTCAGTGCGGGAATAAGAGAAGATACGACTACCGACAGGAATCCGAGAATGGTTCCAAGTAAGAGTGATAGGGGTGTAATCATGGTTGAGAAGCCGCCTAGACCTGTCAGCTGAGATCCCGCATAGAGCGCTATTGCGAAGGAAAGCAAAACGCCTGTCGCCAGTCCTAAGGGAATGCCAACAAGACTTACGAGGATCGATTCTCGGAAGACGACCTTCCTTATCTGTGCGGGAGTGGCACCGGCCGCCCTGAGAAGCCCGAATTCACGTATTCTTTCGAGAACGGATATCTGTACGGTGTTATAGATAGAGACCATTGAAGCCACTGCGACGAGCAGTCCCAGAACGACTGCCGGCCAGTTGACTGGAGATAGGTTCTCAAGAAAGTAGATCAACGAACCGTTGTAAGTTGTCTTATCTCTTATTTCGAGATCCGAAGCAACCTTAAGTGCGGCAACTCTTATTCCGTTGTTTGGTGCATCAACGGTGAAATAGGCGTTCTTCACCACTCTCGACTCTTCAGAAATCTCTGAAAACTCCTCAGGCGAGATTTCCACAAAGGCCTTTGACATTGCGCTCTCCTGTCTAGCCTTTGATACTATCCCTACTACTTCATAGGTACGTTTCTTGCCTCCAATATCAAGTGAGACCATTTGGCCGGTTTCCGGAGTGATTCCCAGAAGCTGTGCCGAGAATGAGTCTAACGCTATCTCTCCAGGCCTTTCCGGGAGACGGCCTTCTTTTACACTCTTTCCTCTCAGGTTGAGCGTCAGCTCATTGGCCTCTTCAATAAACAGAGAAGCCCTTTCTTCAGGAAATTCAATTGTTCCGGCTATTTTCTGAATACCCAGCTCTTCAATCAAAACATGTATCTTCAGGTCCATGATCTCGGATTCACTTGTCTCTACTACTTTTCCATGGTACCTCCCCACAGAGTTCTCCATGCTCTGAAGCTCCGAAGCTTCGATGCTTTCGAAAGTGATCATGATTGCGGTTATGAAGGCAACGGCGAGGGCAACTCCCAGGAGTGTGTACAACGTTCTCCGAAGTCGTCTAGAAAGGTACTTTCTGCTTAGTTCTGTATAACGCTTCATACCTTCTGACCTCCCATGGCCGAAGAAAAGACGTTGCCCACGTCTGTATTCGAGTAGTCCGAAACGATCTCGCCGTCCTCCAGAGTGATTATTCTGTCGGCTCTTTCTGCAATATCCTCTTCATGAGTCACTATTACGAGAGTCTGGTGGAATTTCCTCGCGCTTATTTTAAGCAGGTCCATGACTTCCTGGCTCGTCTTGCTGTCGAGATTTCCTGTCGGTTCGTCGGCAAAGACGATTGCCGGTTTCGTTATGAGAGCCCTGGCTATGGCCACCCTCTGTTGCTGGCCGCCTGAAAGGGCAGACGGGAGGTGACCGACCCTGTCTTCCAGTTTCATAAGCCTTATGAGTTCGTTCAGATACGGCTCATCGACCTTTCTTTCGTCCAGGATCAGCGGGAGTTCTATGTTTTCCCTGGCAGTCAGGACGGGAATCAGGTTGAAAAACTGAAAGACAAACCCGATTCTTCTTCTTCTGAAGATCGAAAGCTGCGTATCCGTCATGGCGTAGAGATTCTTGCCATCTATGTGGACGCTTCCCGCGGTAGGCCGATCAAGCCCCGCAAGCAGATGCAGGAGCGTACTCTTTCCCGAGCCACTAGGCCCGACTATCGCGATGAACTCGCCCTCCTCGACGGAAAGCTCCGCCCCTTTGAGCGCAATGACTGCGTTCGCACCAGATCCATATACTTTTCTCAGTCCAGTAGTTTTGAGTACTTCCATAATCCGCCTCCTTATTGTTTTCTTTTCAGAGTATAAGGAGTCTTTCTTATTCGTAGATGAAGGATAAGCTTAAGAAATCGCAAGGTTAAGCCCTCATTCTTCCCGTCTTACGGGGAGCTCTATTATGAAAGTCGACCCTCTTTCCGTAGATGACTTCAGCTTTATGTCTCCTTGGTGTCTCTCAATAATCGCTTTAGCCAGCGATAGCCCGAGCCCTGAACCCTTTTTCGATCTGCCGGCAGAACTGCCCCGGTAGAAACTCTGAAAGATCTTCGATGAATCTTCTTGCGGGATCCCAGGGCCTTCGTCCGAGACGGTTATATAGGCGTAGGTCTCGCTCCTTGAAATTGACACAGCTACCGAGCCGCCTTCAGGAGAGTAATCGATGGCGTTCTTAAGGAGATTGCCAATAGCCTGCGAAATCCACTTTTCATCACAGAAGACCGTAGCCGACGATTCGGTATTCAGTGAAATCTCGACCTTCTTGCCGCGAGCTATCTCGATGTAGCTTCTCATTACATCTTTCGCCAGTTCTGCGAGATCTGCCTTTCTGAAATTGAATCTGATAGCGCCCGATTCTATCCTTGCTATGTTGAGAACGTCGCCGATGAGCCATTCCATTCTCTCGATATCTTCGCCGCTTCTACTCAGAAACTCTTCAATCTGTTCTCTTTCCATATTCTTTCCGTCAATCATTAGTTCATTCATCGTTTTTAGGGAGGCAAGGGGCGTCTTGAGTTCATGCGAGATGAAAGAGATGAAGGCTCTCATCCTGTCGCGCTCGGAATCAACGCTTTCCATGGTCTTTTCCAGTCTTCTGCTGAGAGCATTCAGTTGTGCCGAGAGGATGGCCGTGTCCCCCTCGCCGTCGAAAAACGATTTACCATCGTATCTCCCGCTCATCAGGGCGTCCAATCTCAGCGATGTTTCTTTCAGAAAGTCGGACTGTTTTTTCGCTATGAGGGAGAGGAGTGAAACCCAGAGAAGAACTAGACTTATAGAAGAAAGTGAAATTGTCGCAACTATCCTGGATCGGAAATTCTTGTAAGTAGATCCATAGCTTTCGGGAGGCGCTTCTGTGTATCCATAGGGCTTTAGAAGCTTCAGCGCAGCTTCGAAGTCTTCAGGCCGACTCCCAGAGAGCAGCCTCCGAAGGGTCTCATCCGAAAGACCACTCAGCGAAACCAGCCTTCCAATTAACGAGATCTCCCTTTCATACTGACGACCTCTCTGTTCCAGCAATGCAGACCATGTAAGCAGCACGGCGATAATGACAATCGCTAGAGAGATCACAATGCCGGCAACCGAGGCCAGTCTATTGGCTTTTTCTCTGAAGAGGAATCTTAACATCTATTTCTCCCCATTCCACCTGTAACCCAGGCCTCTCAGCGTTTCAATAAGCTTCGGCCTTGAGGGATCTTCCTCCACCTTCTCTCTGAGCTTTCGGATATGAACAGAGAGAGTGTTGTCATCAATGAATTCACCGTCTACATCCCATACCTTCTGAAGGAGCCGATCCCTTCCGAGGACAATACCTTCGTTCTCCATAAGAGTTCTGAGTATTTTGAACTCCGTTGGAGTGAGTATGATCTCTTTCCCGGATCTGTAAGCCCTCAGCTTAGAGGTGTCCAGTTCTACGGGGCCTGACTTGAGCGAATTGCCTTCCTCAACGGAATGCTTCTGAATTCTCCGTGCATTGGCTTTGATTCGCGATATGAGCTCCCTTAGTCTGAATGGTTTCGTTACGTAATCGTCTGCCCCGCTCTCGAGACCCATTACGATATTCACTTCCTCGTCCCTTGCAGTAAGGAAGATTATTGGCATCTCTGATCTTTCGCGGATCTTCTTGCAGAGTTCAAATCCGTTTCCGTCGGGAAGCATTACATCCAGAAGCGCAAGATCAAAGTCTCCGCTCTCTAATAGTTCAAGAGCATACGACACGCTCCCAGCCAAGGTCGTTGCCCACCCCTCCTGCGTGAGCGCATAGCTTATGCCGTTCGCAAGGTTTTCGTCGTCCTCAACAAGCAGAATCCTCAGCAACTGGATCACCTCCGAATTGCCAGGGCCGGCTATGGCAGAACTGGCGCTTCTATTATATATGCCGGAAGGCATAGAAGGAAAAAGTGAGAGGAGAAGTCATTCCGTTGCCTGTTTATCAGTTGTCCTCGCGGCCGATCTGCGCTTGGCAGAACCCTGTCTCGCAGTAATATAGATTCCGGTCTTCAATACTATCTGAGGTCTCTTCAATTGTGATACAACTCACCCCTTGACAAATCCCTCCTTCGAATATATTATATTTAAACACGTTTTAATCATGGTTTAATCAAATTCAACCATGTAGGAGGCGAACCGATTGACCAGCGAAGAAATCAGCACTAGGGAAAGGATCTTCAGAGCCACGCTTGAAATGATTAGAGAAGGGAAAGACGCACATGAAATTACTACGAGGCAAATAGGCGACAGAGCCGGGGTGAATCCTTCGTTGGTCAACTACCATTTCCAGTCGAAGGAAAATCTCATAGGCCAGGTTGTAGGGACAATGATGGGAGAGATCATCGGGCAGCACCAGCGAAGCGATGCTACTGAAACCGATCCTGAAGCTAGGTTGAGAGAGATACTTCTTGCCACTGCCGACGCGGCTTTTGAATTCTACAACATGAGCAAGATCGCCATAGCCGGAGAGCTGAAAGAGGGTTGTAGGAACTCCTGTCAGATGGTTCTACCGCTTTTGCAGGAGATTTTCAAGGATTACGCTCTTTCCGATTTGAACGTGATCGCCCTCCAGCTAATGCTTCCATTTCATCATATCGTAGTCGAACCGGGTTTATACGGGAAGTATCTCAACGCAGATTTTTTCGACGAGAATCAGCGAAGGAGAAAGATAAATCAGATGGTAGATCTGGTCCTAGCCAGATTTGATAAGGAGGGAGAACAATGAAACGAGCGGGTATTTCAAAGACGTTTCCGAAGAGCGTCAATCGCGCAATACTAATAGTCGTATCGACCATGGCAATTATCTTCGGTGTTGGCGGTATAGGTCATGGCTTCTTCGAGGCGCTGCAGGGGTTTACCTCGACGAACGGACTGTTGATCAACGCAATTGGGGAGGCCAACAAGATGTGGGAGTACGGCAATGAGCCGGCCATAACTGTTATTCCCAATTTCCTGATCACTGGAATCGCCTCCATGGCCGTGGGACTGGCCGTGATAGTGTGGTCGGTAGGGTTCCTTCACAGGAGGAACGGCCCAACTGTGCTACTGTTACTCTTTATCTTGCTGTTCCTGGTTGGCGGGGGAATCGGTCAGGTTGTGTTCTTCTCGATTATATGGGTCTTCTCGACTTTCATTCACAAGCAGTTGAAGCCTTTGAAGAGCGGAAAGGTCGGCAGCCTGCGGAAAAATCTAGCCCGCTATTGGGCGGTTCTCTTGGCGGTCTCTTCTGCTGCTATAGTCTTTGCGCTGGAAATCGCCATTTTTGGACTCGTTCCCTTCGTAAGAAGTCCGGATGCGATCTCTCTTGTGATGCTTTTCTCTCTGGGAACAGGGTTTGTACTCATGATTCTTGCATTTTTATCGGGAATGGCTAGTGACAGTGAGTCGACAATGGGGCGGGCCGTATGAAAAAGAAAACTTTGGTAGCTTACGCTACCAAGCGTGGTTCAACCGCGGAGATAGCCGAAAAGATCGGAGAGGTTCTCAAGAGAAGACAGATACAGGTAGATGTGCTGCCTGTCCGGGAAATTACAGATCTTTCTCCATACAAGACAGTGATACTTGGAACGGCGATTTATATAGGACTTTGGAGAAGAGAGGCTGTCAAGTTCTTGAAAAGATACACGGACGAGCTTGCAGAGATGACCTTGTGGATCTTCCTCAGTGGTCCTGCAGGGGAGGGAGACCCCCTGGAATTGCTGGACGGCTGGCGTTTCCCCGAATCTATGAGACCGATGATAGAGCGAATAAAGCCAGTCGAAATAACTTGCTTCGGAGGAAGGATAGAGAGCGGCAAGATGAATATCTTCGAGAAAATAATAATAAAAAATGTTGGGGCCAAGATTGGCGACTTCCGCAACTGGGGAAGTATCGCTTCGTGGGCTAATAGAATTGACTGATGTTGCAAGTATCGCTTCACCGGGCCAGGTGGCCGGTGGATAAGAGCAAAACACCCTCCGCCACTGCGTGGCCCTCCTCCCTCAAGGGAGGACTTAAGATCAGGATCATCAAGAGCCAAACACAGCATTCGCACGAGAACCAACATATTAATGGAATTTAACTCCCTGACTCATGGGTAATGATGAGCTCTTGAGGGAAATTGAAGAGCTCTTCAAGGCTTTTCAATATCGCGGAACCTTACCTACCCTCTATACTTTTCCCTTCTCTCTACTCTCTGAATAATGGTTCGACCAAGAACAGTTATTCTGAAAACGCCCAATTCCGTCATTCCGACAAAGCTCCTGGTCGGAATCCTGACGCTAGTGCTTCATGACTTCAACGCTCCTCGATTCTTACAACTCACATCTTGGAACTTGCAACTGTTCGTTTCGGCGAACGGAGAACCGCTCAACGGTCAACCAGTCTCTTTGCTTTTTCGAACCCGCAACCTGCAACCCCCAAAGCCGGTTTTATCGGAGAGCAGTGAACTTTTGACGGGCAACGGGGCTTTTCAGCGCATTACTTCCCTAAGAAGCCGACCCAACATCCTGCCTCATAATATCTACTTGTACTACTATGCGTTAATATGATATTATTAAAGAACAGAAGTACAGAAGGTGAAACGATGGATAACTTTGAGAAGATCAAACATATCGCTGCCGAAAACAACGGGTTCATTGAAACCGGTGCTGTTGTTGCGGAGGGAATTAGAAAGGAAGAGTTAAGACGACTTCTTGAGTTGGGAGAGCTTGAGAGAGTCTCGCGAGGAAGATACGTTTTGTCAGGAAGTATTGTAGATGACTACAAGGTACTCCAGATGAGGTGCAAATCTTGTGTCTTCTCGCACACAACCTCGCTTTATCTATTGGGTCTCTCCGATCGTGTGCCATCCCAATACCATATGACAGTATCTCAAGGTTCAAACGTCACCTATCTCTCAAGAGAGTACGATTATCTGGTCTTCCATTATGTAAAGCCTTCGCTTTTCAACCTTGGTTTGGCCAGTGTTAAGTCTCCTTTTGGAAGCACTGTAAGATCTTACGATTCCGAAAGGACCATCTGCGATCTGCTAAAAGAGAAGGACCGATTTGATATTCAGATCGTCTCTGATGCCTTGAAATCGTATTTCGGTAGTACAAGAGATATTGCAAAGTTAGCTAGATACTCACGAGTGTTGGGAGTTGAAGATCTCTTGCATACTTATACGGAGGTTCTGCTGTGATAAACCCGGAAAAGCTGAAAAACGAGATTCGTAAAATCGCCGCGGAGAAAGACTTGAATGCGGGAGAGATTCTTCACATGTTCATGTTCGAAAGATTTATTGAGCGAGTGGCTAGGTCCTCATACAAAGAGATCTTCATATTGAAAGGTGGGCTTCTAATCGCATCTATTCTAGGTATTGGGCAGAGAACCACAATCGATATGGATGCCACAGTCAAGAACCTTTCAATGAAAGAAGATACGATCAAGAGAGTTGTGACCGAAATAATCGACACAGCGCTTGATGATGGGGTTAGTTTCAAATTCGAGCGAATAGTACCAATACGCGAAGAAGACGAATACAACAACTTCCGTGTTTCATTAGAAGCTAGATGTGACAGGATCAGAATTCCGATTAGAATCGACATGACAACTGGAGATGCAATAACTCCCGGAGAAATCGACTACCAGTATCGCTCAATTTTCGGAAAAGAGATAATCATCATTAAAGCATACACACTTGAAACGATACTCGCCGAGAAATACGAGACCATATTGAGAAGAAGCGTGTTGAGTTCTCGTCCTAGAGACTTGTACGACGTTCACACTCTTTTCAGACTCAAGAAAGACCAAATCTCCACACCTACTCTAAAGAAGGCAATCGAAAACACTGCGCTCAGGAGAGGATCTTCTAACACAGTTGCTGATTATGAAAACATGGTCTCCGAACTCATGGAATCAGAATACCAGAAAAGGCTCTGGAAAAATTATCAAAATGAAAACAGCTATGCCAAAGGCATTCAGTTCAAAGATGTGGTTGAAACAGTGAAGATAATCGGCGATTTTCTCAAAAAACCCTGATAGGCTGAGTTTTCAATGAGCGTAGAAGTCCCTTGAAAGATCCGCTTTCCGCTTCACGCAAGAAGAACCCCTCTACGCTTAAAACCAAGGACCCGCTGATCACCGTGAAGACAACGTTGTCCGTTAACGGTCCTTCGTCCTCCGCCAAGAACCCTCTTCGTGGCCACGTGAGATGAATATATACCACCGGATCAAAAAACACCAAGCTCAGGTGAAAAACACCTGAGTTTGGCTCTGGAATACCGGCTATGTATAATCAAGATAGAGAAGCAATGGCTCTCTTCTCACGATTGAAAGCTATCGCATTCATGTGTGAGCATTATGAAAAAACGAAAGAAAAATGATGATTTGAAAAGAAAGAGAGCCAGATAAAAAGAATCATTCGAATAATC
>ENA-OSEO01002340-OSEO01002340.1-sediment-metagenome-genome-assembly--contig:-NODE-2340-length-27421-cov-13.821935_pt1 | contig 27421 bp, 23 predicted proteins | sample MGYA00237883_ERZ534232 | MGnify/ENA metagenome assembly ERZ534232
ATTTCAAGAAAAATAAGGCGCTACGATTGGCTGCTTGAATTGATTTTATTAGTAGAAATCGGTACTCTCAAGATCATGAGATTTTCGTGCGAAAGAGTTCCCCCAGTGTCAGTTCTGTTGAAGAAATGCGTGACCGTGAGGTTATCGTGCAACGCGGTGCATTCGCACATGACCACCTTCAGCAGGAGTATCCCGGTATCCGCCTCATAGCGGTTGAGACTGAAGCCGACGCAGTACGATTGCTGGCTTCCGGCAAGCATGACTGCGCTCTGATTACCCAGACAGGTGGACGGCGCGCGATAAAAGAATACAATCTGTCTAATCTGACAACAGCCGGCTCACCGGTTCTGCCGCAGGCATACAGCTTTGCCGTTATCGAAGGGAACACTGCATTGCTTCAGAAACTCAATGAAGGACTTTCAATATTGAAGGAAACCGGACAATATAACAAGCTTTACGATAAATGGTTCGGTCATATGAGGCCGCGCCGTTTCGACATAATCTCTGCATTGCGGTATGTTGCATGGATTCTTGCCCCGCTCGTGTTGATTGCGGTGTTGGCGCTGGCCTGGTCATGGTCATTGAAAAAGAGGGTTGCCCTGAGGACACACGAACTGAATATTCAACTGAGTGAGCGTAAGCAGGCGGAGGATGCCCTGCGAATGAGTGAGGAGAGATTCCGCATTCTTTTTGAAAATACACCATTAGGCACTGGCGTTACTACATTAGATGGCAAGTTGCTGATTTATAATGAAGGCATATTGAAAATAACCGGGTACTCAAAAGAGGAATTTCTGAACTTCAACGTTAGAAATTTTTATCAGAATCCTGAAGATCGCGACAAGCTTCTGAAACAGCTACAGCGTAATGGATACGCAAGAAATTACGAGGTGCTCTTAAAGCGCAAAGACGGCACATCATTTTATGCAAACCTTACGATAAACATGATTACCTTTGACGGTGAAAGAGCTATTCTTACTGTGTTTGAAGACATCACCGAACGCAAGAAGGCTGAGGAATTGCTGAGAGAAAGCGAGGAACGTTACCGCATACTATTTGAAGAGGCCCTTGACGGCATTGCGTTAGCTGATGCGGAAACCGGTATACTGCTGGACTGTAACCAGGCGCTGGCGGATTTAGTCGGCAGAAGCAGGGAAGAACTCATTGGACAGTATCAGGCAATACTGCACCCGCCTTCAACTATTAAAACAGGATTCTCTCAGACATTCGAACAGCACCTGGCCGATAAAGAGGGACACTTGCTGGAAACGCAGATTCTTACCAGGACAGGTGAAATCAGGGAAGTTGAAATCAAAGCCAACGTGCTGTATCTCAGAGGAAGGAAAATGTTACAGGGAATATTTCGTGACATCACCGTACGCAAGCGGGCAGAAGAGGAGATCACGAGGCTCAATGCCGAACTTGAACAACGTATAATTGAGCGCACTGCCGAGCTTGAAGCTGCCAACAAGGAACTCGGAGCCTTCAGTTATTCTGTCTCCCACGACCTGCGCGCACCATTGAGGGCGATTGCCGGGTTCACGGAAATCCTTCTCAGGGAATACGGAGCAAAACTGGATGAAGAGGGGCAAAGGATATGCTCCATTATTACGGACAATGCGAAGAAGATGGGACAGCTTATTGACGAACTCCTGAAATTTTCCCGTCTTGGCCATACAGAGATGGATATTTTACCTGTTGATATGGCGTTTATGGCACATGCGGCTTATAATGAACTGACCACACCGGAGATACGTCAGCGGATAGATTTCCATGTTGATGAACTATGCAATACATCCGGCGATCCCATATTGATAAGGCAGGTGTGGATGAATCTGATCTCGAATGCGATAAAATTCTCATCACGCCGTGAAAAGGCGGTGATTTCCATCACAAGCATGGAGGAAAAAGACAAGGTAGTGTTTTGTGTAAAAGATAACGGGGCCGGGTTCAATATGAAATATAAAGACAAACTCTTCAGGGTATTCCAGCGCCTGCACGGCGAGCAGGAGTTCGAGGGGACCGGCGTGGGACTGGCAATTGTGCAACGGGTTATTCACCGGCATGGCGGGAAAGTATGGGCCGAAGGCGAGGTAGACAAAGGGGCTGAGTTCTGCTTTTCGCTGCCGAGAAAATACAAACAGGACCAATGAAAGGAGATCATAATGACCCGGTTCGATGCTGTTGAAATCCTGATTGTGGAGGACAACCCTTATGACGCCGAGCTGATCGTCAGGGCTCTCAGGGAGCAGAACCTTGCAAACCGGATACTTGTTGCTGGAGACGGCGAAGAGGCGCTTGATTTTATTTTCAACCGGGGGAAGTTTGCAGACCGGAATTTATCTCAATTAATGAAAGTAATCTTCCTTGACCTGAAGCTTCCGAAGGTCAGCGGACTTGAGGTTCTGAAAGAGGTCAAAACGAAAGAAGGAACAAAAAAGCTGCCGGTGGTTATTGTGACTTCCTCCGGTGAAGACCCTGACATTGAAAGAGCTTATGAACTGGGAGCGAACGGGTATATAGTAAAGCCGGTGCAGTTTGATGCGTTTTGCCGGGCAATGACTCATGCAGGATTGTACTGGCTGCTGATAAACAAGCCGCCGAAGGGGAATTTCTGAATGGACGAACCATACCGAATTCTGATTGTTGAAGATGTTCCTTCGGATGCCGAGCTGACTGAAGGAACAGATGGTAAAAAAAGAAAGGAGAGATGGAAAAGTTAAGGGAGGAACTGGAAAAAGGCATCTGAATAATGCTGACGGTAATTACCCTGCTTTTCCGAGATGTTCCAGAAATGCCTCGACCACCTGAGCATCAAACTGGATACCGCTGTATTTTTTAAATTCTGATATTGCAAATTCTTTCCCTGGTGCCGGCCTGTACGGCCTGTCTGCCGTCATTGCATCATAGGAATCAGCCACATGGATTATCCTTGAAAAGAACGGTATCTCATTGTCCTTGAGGCCGTCGGGATATCCTTTCCCATCTATTCTTTCATGGTGGTGCCGTATGATTGGGAGAATCTGCTGAAACTGCCTTATAGGACTGAGTATATCCGCACCTTTCCCGGGATGCCTCTGGACAAGGGCAAATTCCTCATCGGTAAGCCTTCCGGGCTTGTCAAGAACCGCATCATACGTTCCTATCTTTCCTATATCGTGGAGGAGGGATGCTGTATTTAATACTTCGATATCTGCCTCTCTAAAACCGAGCACTTTAGCTATTGACACAGCATAATGTGTAACACGGACAGAATGACCTTTCGTCCAGTGGCTCTTTGCATCAAGCGCATTGACAAAGGCTACGATAAGGCCGTTATAGACCTCTCTCAGCTCTTTATAGGAGAAATCAAGATCTTTGAGCATATTAAAAAAGGCATCACGGCTTTCAGTTATTTTTTTCTCATTCTCTCTTTTGTCCGTGATATCAATCAGTGAGTGTACATTGGCCCGTACATCGCCTTTTTCATCGAGGAACGGGGCTACGCTTATGAGAAAATGCCTTTTCATTCCCGGCTCATAGATTTCAGATACTGTTGTACTCAGTGTTTTCATGGTCGTTACACATGGGCATCCTTCTATCGGCTTGTCGGTGCCGTGTATTATTTCAAAGCATTTTCTTCCCTTAATATCAGTAATCGGAACACCTGTCATTTCCGAAATAAAGGTATTTGCCCTCAGGATTCTGAAATCCCTGTCAAGGAGCATAATGCCGAATTGCACGGAGTCAAATGTCGTTCGCCATTCATCTGCCGACTGTTTCAGTCTCTTTTCATATTTTTTTCTTTCAGTCACATCACGGGCGATTCCATGGACCTCTATTACCTTCCCGTTTTTGATCATTGGTGTGATGAACATCTCGGCGACAAGATAGTCCCCTGACTTTAAGCGGAAGCGTAATTCATAAGGCAGCGGTGTTTTACCCTGAAAAAGCTCTTGAAATTTTTCGAGAGCTAAGGGTATGTCATCAGGATGGAGCAGTGGAAGAAAGGTCTTGTGCAGCCAGTCGTCACGTGACCAGCCGGTAATTTTTTCGAATGCAGGGTTTAAAGATAGAATTGTTTTGTCTTCAGCAAGTCTGAAAATAACATCGGGGGCATTTTCAACAAGGCTGAGATACAGGGCTTCACTCTCTTTCTTCTCTTCATGGGCTTTTATTCGACTAATACGATCTTCTGCCTCCCGTAAAGCACGCTTTACTGACGGCACAAGCCGTCCCGGTCTTTCTTTCAGGACGTAATCAGTTGCTCCTGCCTTGAGCGTTTCAACTGCAAGTTCCTCACCCATGGTCCCGGCAACAAAAATCACCGGGATATCCGGGAATTTTTTCCTGACAGCCCCGAGCGCAGCAAGTCCGTCAGTTGAAGGAAGGGTATAATCCATGAGGATGACATTAAATTCATACGTATCAAGTGCATGGACAAAATCATCGTATGTCTTCACAAGCACAATATCGCAATCGATACCCCCGTTGATAAGCGTTTCCCTGATCAGTTCAGCATCCGCCTGGCTGTCTTCAAGATGGAGAACCTTCATAGTTAGTTCCTTCAATAGTGATTACGGCGATTTCTAACAAACGATGCCAGAGATATTTTATATATCGTTGCAATCTTTCTTTCATCATTGTAATCATGCTCATTTCTTCTTCACACACGCCGGCGGTGATTCATTGAGCACTGCCCAGAATATACCGAGTTGTTTGATCGCTTCAACAAACTGCTGGAAATCGATCGGCTTTTGTACATTCTAACCCTCCCTGTAATGATTACACAGATTTTTAATTAGATTTCCCGAGATTCCACGGATTCATATTAAGATGTCGCCTATTTATCATCAGATTACACCGATATTCTTGGTTGCGCAGATCGAAAGATAAATCTTTTCACCTGGCAACTTTTATTACCAAAATTAACTAACAGACCAGTTTGAATCCCTGACGCTTTCAAGTAGGAGAGTATCTGAGATTCAAAAATAGCAGGCATTTTACCTGTAACAGATTTTATTTCTAAAATTACCTTGTCCTCTATTATCAAATCTGCCCTGAATTTTCCAACCCGTTTGTCTCTGTAAAAAACCTCATATTCTTTCTCAGTCTCATAGACTAAACCTTCCTCCTTAAAAGCTATTGTGAGGGCGTTATGGTATATCTTCTCATTAAATCCCGGGCCTAACTCTGTGTGAACCTTAAAACAACATCCGATTATCCTTTCTGTCAAAATATCCTTCTCTTTCATAATAGGAGTCTTCGTATCCCTTTCGGTTTTCATAATCTGCGTAATCATATTTAGTTATTTTTTTGAGTAATCATGTTTTGGTAAGGTGAAGTAGAAAGTGGCACCCCCATCTATCTTTCCCTCAGCCCATACCCTTCCGCCGTGCCGGGTTATAATGCGTTTTACATTTGCGAGACCTATGCCTGTCCCTTCAAATTCTTCTCTGGAATGGAGCCTCTGAAAGACGTTAAAGAGTTTATCTGCATATTTCATATCGAACCCAACACCATTGTCTTTTACGTAAAAGACCACTTCATTTCCTTCACGCCTGACCAGAAGAGTTTCGGCTGATTTACTCGGTGTAGGCCATTGCTGTATGAGAGGATAGAGGAAGTGGTACGGGTCAATTCGCAGCAGGAGACACCCGCTACTTGAAAAATCATGTTCTTTACTGATTGTAAGCGGAATAAGAAGACTGACGCGGATACTTTTTGTCGCTTCGCTTCGATAGAAATCGGAAAATATTGTCTTTTCAGTATTGATTGCCTCTGTTGCAAGCCTCTTTGCATCGTCTCCGAGCATCTCTTTACCATCAGTGATAGCAAGCTGCATGGTTCCATTTTTATCGAGCAGGACAATGCTCTGATACCGGTATGCTTCCTGCAAGGTTCTCATCCATTCTGTAATCCCCTGCCTGGATTTGAGATCTTCCGGGTTTTCTATATATTGAAGCACATGATGACCGATAAAAGGACTCCCTGATATAATCTCCGCATCTCCCAGTCGTTCCTTTCGCCAGTTTGAAATCTGTTTAACCTTTAAATCTCCAATTGCAGCGAGTTCATGTTGAACTTCTTCTTTGAAATGCTCTTTTTGTTTGTTGTAAAAAAGGTATCCCGCAAGACTGATGCCGGTCGAAACAATAAGGAAGATAATAATCAGGTGCCAGGGAAGTCTCCGTATATTTCTGTCATCTACCATACAAGTGAAACACCAGAGAGTTTTTCATATATTTTTTCTCTATTCGTCTCATTCCGCATTTGATTCATTCCGGCATTATTTTCATGCGTCCTTCCTCCCCCATCCCTCGTCTATCGTCTTTCTTATACTTCCTCAGTTCCTCCTTCAAACTTTTTATCTCCTTCTTCAGTTCTATCATCCTCAACTCCCTGCCTATGCCCATTTCATAAAAGTCTTCAAGCTCCCTCACCCTCTTTCTGAGTTCTTCCTCTCTTTTGAGGAGCTCCTCTACTATATGCCTGCGTTCCGTGATATCCCTGAAAATTCCGACCAGGTAAGTTTTTCCGCCAAGAATTATCGGGAAGGAATTGATATCGGCATAAAAAACAGTCCCGTCTTTTCTTTTCACCGGGCTATCTCTTGCAGTAATTATTTCTCTGTTTGCCTGCTTTTCAAACTGTTCAACGATACGCGGCAGTTCTTCCTCGGGATGAATATCCGATACCCCCAGTTCTCTTATTTCATCCCCGCTGTACCCCAACATCCGGCAGATCATTTTATTGCCAGAATAAAATTTCTTTGTTTCGATATCTGCTATGAGTATTCCGTCAGCAGCATGGTCAAAGATTACCCTGAATTTCTGTTCGGATTCCTTAAGGGCTTCTTCCGCTCGTCTGCGTTTTTCTTTTTCTTCAACCTCATGCAAGGCACGGTTCATCGAAGACACCAGTTTTAATAATTTATCCTTCAGGACATAATCAGTAGCGCCTTTTTTCAGTATTTCAATCGCAAACTCCTCGCCGATCGAGCCTGACACAAAGATCACAGGGACATCAGGATATTTTTCTCTTGCAACCTGAAGTGCTGAAAACCCGTCGAATGACGGAATCGAAAAATCAGTAAGGATCAGGTCAAATTTTTCCTGATTAATGCATTTGAGGAAGTCATCGCGTGTTGCAGCAAGCATTATGTCGCAATCAAGTCCCTCTTCATGAAGTGTTGATTTGATGAGTTCTGCATCAATGGGATTATCCTCAAGGTGGAGAATCCTCAGTTTTGGATGCATATCCGTATAACCCCCCTCTTTCTCAGAGTATTGTTATTCATGTCTTATGAGTTCTGATATCAGCGGAACAAGTTTTTCATACATCTTGTACTTCGGAACAAAGGCAAATGCCCCTGCTTCGGCTGCGTCGGTCCTGTATTCCGGTTCATCGTGGATTGTCAGCATGATAACCTGAGTTTCAGGAAAGGCGTGCCGTATGTGCCGTGTTGCTTCGATGCCGCTGATTCCGGGCAAGCTTATATCCATGATGACAATATCAATCTTTTTTACTTTTATAAAATCTACAGCATCTTCTCCATTCTTCACATCAAAAACATCACAGTCAGGAAATAAGGCAACGAGCCATTTTCTCAGTGAATTACGCAATGTATCGTGATCTTCGACGATTAAAAAAGTGCATGGTTTGACATGGAACTTCAAGTTTTTCATGGAAAACTCCATTTTGTTGAAATGAAATAACACCCCTATTTTATTTTACCAGCATGTTGGGCAACTGTCTGTCAGGAAAACTTGACAGTCTTGAAATCCGCATATCGCAATTACTTTACTGGTGTTATCCCGTGATGGATGGCAAACTTGACCAAAGCCGTGATATTTTCGACGCCGAGCTTTTTCATGAGCCGGCTGCGGTAGGTTTCAATGGTTTTTGGTGAAAGGGTGAGTATCCTGGCAATCTCCAGACTTGATTTTCCTTCCACGACGAGATGGAGAACCTCCCTTTCACGTGAACTCAGAAGTTCAAGGGGACTTTTAAAGATACGGGGATTCTTTTCACGAAAATAGTCAAATTCCCCCATGGATAAAATCTGCCTGCTGAGATAACGGCCTCCCGTGTAGACAGTGCGTACAGCGCTGATCAATTCAGCCCCGGCAGACTCTTTGAGAAGATAACCCCTTGCACCTGCCTTTATTGCATGGGCAATATGTTCGGTTGTAGCATACATTGAGAGAATGATAACCTTTGTAGCAGGGCAATTCCTTGTAATACGCACCGTCGCCTCAATGCCGTTTATTCCCGGCATGGCAATATCCATAATAACAATATCGGGACAGAGCTTTATTGCCAACTGAACCGCCTGCCGTCCGTCACCGGTATCTCCTGTTACCCGCATATTGCTTTGTGACTCAAGAAGCATCCTGAGCCCGTCCCGGACAACAGTATGATCATCAGCGAGAAAGACTCTAATAATTGCGGAATTAGGATTCTGGATCTCGGAATTCATTAATTATCTCATCTTTTGATTTCCACTGTGATCTTCGTTCCTTTCCCCGGGGAAGACTTTACTTCCATGTTTCCACCCATTGCCTCTGCCCGTTCCTTCATGGTCAACAACCCCCACACAGTCTGTCTTTTCATTCTATCAATCGTGGCAGGATTAAAGCCTTTCCCGTCATCGGCTATGGACAGTTTCATCCCTCTTTTTGTCTCTCTGACGCGTATAGTTGCGGTTTTTGCCCCTGCATGCTTTGAAACATTCGTGAGCGCCTCCTGGGCAATCCGATAGAGAGTTATTTCAGAAAAACCAGGCAGTCTGGATTCAAGATTTTTCCCGGTGATTTTAACAGGGATTCCGGTCCTCTGAGAGAATCTCTGTGCATACCAGCGTAAAGCAGCCACCAGACCATAGTCGTCGAGTACCGAAGGCCGCAGGTCTGTCATGACATTGCGGATGCTCTGGGCAGTTTCTTCGAGTAATTTATGCGTAGTTTCCACATGGTCTTTGATTTTTCCTGCTTCTTCGTGTGAAACAAGTTTCGGCAACGTATTCAGGCTGATACTGAGGGCTGTCAAGTTCTGTCCCACCTGGTCATGCAGTTCCCGGGCCAGACGCTTTCTCTCAGCCTCTTCGACCTCTGAAATCCTTGACGAGAGCTCTTTCAGCAGCCTGTAAGACATCTCCAGTCTTTCCTCAAAGCGCTTTCGCTCCGTAATATCCATGATTGTTTCAATCCTGATTTTATTCCCTTCAAGTTCCGCATCTCTTGCCCGGATATGCATCGGGAACTTTGTCCCATCCTTTTTCATGCCTATAGACTCATAGGGGACCTTTTTATTTTCAGAAATCTGTCTTTTAAAAAATGCCCTGCCTTCAGGTGCAATAATAATTGGAATTATTTGTTTCCTCAGTAATTCCTCCGGCTCATATCCAAACATGTTGAAAAACTGCTCATTTGCTCTCAGGAGAACGCCTTTATCGTGGAATGCTATCCCCTCAAAAGCTGCATTAGCGAGAGAACGGAGACGCTCTTCGCTTTCCCGTAGTTCTGTCTCGGCATTCTTGCGCTCGGTAATGTCCATTGCCGTGAATGTTATCCCTCTGGACAGGTCTTCACGATCAATGGGAGACGACCTGAGGATAACATCAATAATCCTGCCATCCTGCCGTTTCCACTGGGTCTCAATGGTTCCAACGCCATACTCATTTATCTGTTTGTCCATTTCTATCATAACACGCTGGAAATCTGTATGAGACGGGTAAAGAATCCGCTCACTTTTCCCTAAAAGCTCACTCTCATAATAGCCGAGCATGATGCATATTTGATCATTCACATCCTTGATAATCCGGTCAGGTGATGAAACAACACCTGTCCCCACAGGAGCAGTGCGGAAGATGCTCTTGAGACGGTTTTCACTGTCCTTTAAAACTTCCTCTGCCCTCATCCGCTCTGTGATGTCCCTTGCAACAGAAACGACGGCAACAACCTTTCCGTCACGGATCAAGGGTGAACCGCTGACCTCACCGAACCTTTTCCCCCCGTCTTTTGTGATAAATTCATATACAGATGCAGATATGCTCTCTCCGGACAGAACATGCAAAGCATCAGTGAAAGCTGCTTCGAGAGACTGGGGAGCAAGAATATTCAAGTCCTGGAATTTCCTTCCGGTAAGTTCTTCAGGCGTATATCCCAAAATATTTTCAACTGAAGGCGAGATGCTGAGTATCCTGAATTCGTTATCTAATGAATAGATGACATCACTGGTGTTCTCGAAATGAAGTCGGTATCTCTCCTCCGACTCCCGCAATAATTTTCCCATCTGCTTGCGATCTGTAATGTCACGCCCTATTGACTGGTATTCGGTAATGTTTCCGTCCTCGTCAAATATGGCCATGTTTGTCCATTGCTGCCAGCATTGTTCACCGTCAGGACATAAAACTCTGTGCTCAAGTGTTGATACCTGATTTTCCGGTGTGAGTAATGCAAAATGCTCCCTGATTCTCTCATGGTCTTCCTCAGGAATAAGCGACATGAAGCTCCGGCCGATCAGCTCTTCCGGTTTTTTGCTGAAATATCGGCAATATGCCTCATTAACAAACGTGATTATTGCACCGGGTTTCGAGCGGCAGATAAGTTCAGTCTGAACTTCAACGATTGACCGGTACTGTTTTTCCGATTCACGCAGTCTCCGTGTTTCCATTGCACGGGCAATAACAGGCTTGAACAATTTCCATTCAATCGGCTTCAGGACATAATCGAACGCGCCGTTTTTCATTGCGTCCACAGCGGTCTGAATCGTACCGTGCCCGGTTATGATAATGCTGACAAGAAGAGGGTCTATCTTCCCTGCTTCCCTGATTACCGCAATCCCGTCCATCCCGGGCATAACAAGGTCAGTGAGGAGCACGTCAAACTGCTGTTTTGCGAAAACCTCCAGCGCCTCTTTCCCTGAAGTAAATCTCGCAACCTCATACCCCCATTCAAAAAGAAGATCGCACAAGGGAGTCAGGGTTTCGATTTCATCATCAACAACGATTAAACGTCCTGTTTTTTCCTGTGCCATGATACCCACCGTCCTTTAAAATGGTTTACTGCATTAAGTGAGATTGCTTTGCTTCGCTCTAAACGACAGAAAAGGCGTACGATGCTGTCATTGCGAGGAGTCCCGTCCCGAATGCTTTCGGGATCGGGAAGACGAAGCAATCTCTGGGTAATCCCGTTTTTATTTCTATATGACAAGTATTCCCCTACCCTGTCCCGGATAATTCAGCATGCAGATATCCTCTAAGCATTTTATCATAGTATTGTATCAGAACCTCCCTGCCGGATTGCGGAATGCAGCAACTTATGTATTGATCTTATCATGGTGGTGTACTAAACTTAATTTATGGAATTTTTTCAGGACAGGAGACTTTTTAAGAGATATAAGCACAAAGCAGACTTTTATATTAATATCAAAGGTGATTCTTTCAAGGCAAGCATGATTGATTTTTCCTTAAGTGGTCTGTGTATATTTATTGAAGAAATTAGAGATCTCTCTATTAATTCTATTATTAATATAAAAATTGAAGATATGAATCTGGATATACAGTCAAGGGTTGTCTGGACTAAGAAGTCTGAAAACAACCTGATCGTCGGACTTGAGAAGCTATTATTTGATGGCCTCTTGCGGTTTTACCATCTTCCCGACATTCTTTTAGACCTGCAAAGAAGTGACTCAACGGGGGTACTTGAGTTAATCGACGGCCCTATTTACAAAAAGATTTTTATCAAAGACGGGGTCATGGTATTTGCTGCGTCGACCCACGAAGAGGACAGGCTTGAAGAGGTCCTGCTCAGGGCAGGAAAATTAACAAACGACCAGTATTATCAAATAGCGGGCATCCCGAAACAAGAAGGACAGCCATTAGGGAAGATCCTTATTGAGCGCGGTTTTCTGAAACCCGAGGAACTCATCTGGGCAGTGAAACACCAGGCAGAGGAGATTATCCTGAGTCTCTTTCGCTGGGAAGACGGGGTTGTCTCTTTTATAGAAGGTTCGCTGCCTGATGAGGCTATTCCCCTGAAACTGAGCGCAGCGAACCTCATTTTTCAGGGAATCAAAAGAATAAATAATTCAGAGTACTTCAAGAATATCTGTCCCGCACCGGATACAATCCTCTATTATTCAAGTGAGCCATTGCATTTATTCCAGGATATCCATTTCTCCGGCGCTGACAGGGAGGTGCTCTCTCTTATTGATGGGACTCTGACACTGAAAGAAATACTAAACATCTCAGCCCATGGCGACTTTCTGACAATGAAAATTCTCTGCGCCATGCTGAGTACAAGGATGCTGGAGGTTAAAGGTGAAAGAATCCTGGAAGACAGAGGCGTTGTTGAGATTATACGAGAACCAAGATCAAATATAGATTCCGCATTCATAAGAAAAGTCGATGACCTCTACAGCAGGTACCAGTCTATGGATTATTATACGATCCTCGGCATCGACAGGAATGCTTCTTTAAGCACGATTAGAAAAGCCTACTATAAGAGCGCTAAAGAATTCCATCCTGACAAACACTTCTATATAGAATCAGAAACAATACGGGACAAATTGACTAAATTGTTTGCTTATATTACTGATGCATATAGAACGGTATCTGATAAGGAAGAGAAGAGAAGGTACGATGAGAAATTAAAAGAGATAGCAAAAGGGACAACCGTAAAGGAAAGTAAAACAGATACAGCCAAGTTAAGGTTTGAAGAAGGAAAGGCTGCATTTAAAAAGGGGATGTATCAGGATGCAGCGGAATTTTTCGGTCAGGCTATCTATCTCGACAGCATCGTCCCTGCGTATCACTTTGCCCTTGGAAGGGCATACGTGAAACAGAAAAAATTTCGTGAAGCTGAAAAGGCAATGAGCAAAGCAGTCAAAATAGACCCGTATAATGCTGACTATCTGGCAGAGCTGGGGTCCATTTACGAAGAGCTCGGCTTAAAACTGCGTGCAAAAACCACATTTGAAAAGGCCTTAAAGTTTGACCCTGCAAATAAACGCGCCCTTGAAGGGTCAAGGAACGGTTAATATCTCATCAGAAATATTTATGTTCTTTACCCGATACCGGATGCTGAATATATGGATAAAAACATTTTGCATCGCGTCATTGCAAGCGCAACGTCCTCCCCGGGCTTGACCCGGGGATCCGGTGTGTTTTCAACTTAAATACGAAAGAGACAGAATTTCTTCGTTTACCTACTGCCAAGCCGGGGAATGACAGAACTCGGTACTCTCAAGTATCTAATCAATACGTAATTATTTCCTGACGCTTTCCCTTTTTCTCTACTGCTGAAAGCAGATGGCTATCGAGTTCAATGTTACAGTGCATTGCCTCAAGGAGGATCATTACGCGTTCTGAACCCTTGATTTCACGTTGAAAAACCCCATAGAAATCCTTGAACGGCCCCTCCGTGATGTACACCCTGTCTCCCCTCTCAAATTTTTCAGGTTTCCTGACAATAATATTGTCCTTGCCCATCCTCTCTTTTATTGCCGATATGATCTCGTCATGCACGACCACGGGGTTGTTCTTCCCGACGAGATACCGCACCCCTGTCGTGTAGGTGATTAAATGGGTATATCTTTCTTTATCGAACTCGGCAAAAAGATAGCATGGGAATAGCGGTTCAATAACCTCAATGAGTTTATTTTTTCTATATTTTCTTGACCTGATCTTTGGATTGAGTACTGCTATCCCGATATTCTGAAGGCGGAAGGATACAGAATCCTCTTTTGTCTTTTTTGTATAGATAGCGTACCACATCTCTTATTGTCTGTTATTTTAGCATATCTCCCCCCGAATCCCTCGGGAACAAGTTCGACTTTCAGGGGACATTCTTTACTATTGCAGCTCATCCGGAAAACATCGAAAACGAACAGTTACTGACACCGGTCAATAGTCATTGAGTAAAACAGGCTGGCAGGCCGGCAAACTAACAAGCCAATTATTTCGACAGGTACCATGTGTAGGTTTTTTTGATACCCTCTTCCAGGGGGATCCTGGGATTCCAGCCAAGAGACCTTATTCTGGAAATATCCAGCAGTTTCCGCGGTGTGCCATCGGGTTTTGTAGGATCCCATTCTATTTCACCTTCGAAACCAACAACCTCTTTTACCATTTCTGCAAGGTCCTTGATGGCGATGTCTCTGCCGGTGCCGACGTTAATAAAATCAGGCAGAGCGCCCTGCGCAGAGTATGGAGCATCGTAACGTTCCATCAGGAGGAGGCAGCAGTCTGCGAGGTCGTCGACGTAAAGAAATTCACGGCAGGGATTCCCGGTACCCCACAGCTTTACATATTCTGAGGTAATACCAATCTTCTCAAGGCTCTGTTTGATTTTAAGGCGCATATCCGAATCAACAAAATCAAGGTTGAGGTTGAGATTAAAACCGACAGGAAATCTTTTTAAATCTTTTATTATTTCTTTATACTGATTCTTTCCCTGTACCTGTTCTTTTCCCTCTGCCTGGCGTAATAATTTGCCGAGGTGGAATTTCCGGATTAATGCCGGGAGAACGTGTGATGTCCCGAGGTCGAAGTTGTCATCCGGGCCATAGAGGTTCGTGGGCATGACAGAGATGAAGTTTGTCCCGTATTGCTCATTGTAATACCTGCATAGTTTTATAGCGGCTATTTTTGCTATTGCATAGGGCTCATTCGTCGGTTCCAGTTCACCGGTCAGCAGATATTCCTCTTTCAGTGGCTGCGGGGCCATTTTCGGATAGATGCAGGACGACCCAAGATTCAGAAGCTTTTTTACTCCGTATGTATATGATGCGTGTATGACATTTGCAGAGATCATGATATTGTCATAGATGAATTCCGCCCTGTAGGTATCGTTTGCGAGAATACCACCCACCTTCGCTGCTGCGAGAAAGACATATTCAGGCTTTTCCTTTCTAAAAAACCTCCCGGTAGCTGCCTGATCCCTCAGGTCAAGCTGCCCGCTCGTCCTCGTGATGATATTGGCATACCCCTTTTCCTTTAGTTTCCTGAGGAGTGCAGAACCTACCAGCCCGCGATGACCGGCGATGTAAATCTTTGAATCTCGATCCATTCTGTCTCTCGATTAGGTTACGGTCAGGGTTAAGTAAAAAACGTTCATTGTTGAAAAACCGAACTGTTTTTATTTTCTTTCTTTTATATGTTCGTAGAACGAGAAGTCATGGTTGGTATAGGTAAAATTCTTTCTTGCACAGGACCTGATCCCTGCACCCACAGGGGCTAATCCGACCATCTTCATGTCATAATCGACCATGATCCTGACGAGTTCATGAAAGGTGGTCCGCGGCTTCCAGCCGAGCTTTTTCTTTGCCTTTGATATGTCAGCCTTGAGGAAATCCACCTCTGTCGGACGGAAGTAGCGCGGATCGACCTCGATAAGCGTGTCACCGGCTTTTGGAAGCACACAATAAGAATGAGGTACGACCGACTCGACAATACCCTTCTCCCTGACTCCGCTCCCCGTCCACTTGATATTGATGCCTGCGTAGGAAAACGCCTTTTCAACGAATTCTCTCACTGAATGGCTCTTTCCTGTTCCGACAACGTAATCATCAGGGGTCTTCTGCTGGAGCATGAGCCACATCATCTCAACATATTCCGGGGCAAACCCCCAGTCTCTCTTTGCGTTCAGATTCCCGAGGTAGAGTTTTTTCTGTCTTCCGGCAAGGATATTGGCAAGTGCCATGGTGATCTTCCTCGTCACAAAGGTCTCGCCCCTTCGCGGTGATTCATGGTTAAAAAGGATACCGTTGCATGCAAACATGTTGTAGCCTTCCCTGTAATTTACAACCATCCAGTACGCGTAGACCTTTGCTGCCGAGTAGGGACTGCGCGGCTGAAACGGGGTCTTTTCATTCTGGGGTGGCCAGGCAGAACCGAACATCTCGGATGACGATGCCTGATAGAACTTCGTCTTTATCCCGCTCCTCCTTATTGCCTCGAGCAGCCTCGTTGTTCCGAGTGCGGTGACGTCACCCGTATACTCAGGCATGTCGAAACTCACCCGCACATGGCTCTGGGCACCGAGGTGGTATATCTCAATCGGTTTCACGTTATAGATGATGTTTGCGAGCTGTCCCGAATCCGAGAGGTCGCCGTAGTGCAGGAGCAGCCTGACACCCGGAACATGGGGGTCCGTATAGATATGGTCTATCCTCCCGGTGTTGAATGTGCTTGCACGCCGGATGAGACCGTGAACCTCGTATTTCTTTGACAGTAAAAACTCGGCAAGATACGACCCGTCCTGTCCTGTAATGCCGGTGATTAATGCTCTTTTCATGTCTTCTCCCTTTTATCGTAAAGCATAAATCGTAAAACGTGAATTGTTGAAAAAATTGTTAAACGTAAAGCGTGAAACGTAAACTGTGAAACGACTGTAAAACGTAAAACATGAAATGTGAAAAGCGTTAACCCGATAAATTTTTATGTGGTTTCTTTAACACCTTACTTTTTACGGTTTACGGTTTTTATTCTCTTCCGTAGTAGTCTTCTCTTCTCTCGATGTCATCTTCTCCAACATATTCGCCGTTCTGGACTTCGATGATCTCGAGCGGTATTTTGCCGGGGTTCTCAAGCCTGTGAAGGGTTGACTTGGGAACATAGGCAGACTCGTTTTCGTGGACGAGCTTTTCCATCTCACCGATGGTGACTTGTGCCGTGCCTTTTATCACGACCCAGTGCTCGGAGCGATGGTAGTGCATCTGGAGGCTCAGCCTTGCAAGCGGGTTTACAACAATCCTCTTGATCTTGTATCGCTCTCCTTCCTCAAGAACTGTATAACTTCCCCAGGGGCGGTACGTGATGACATGTTCTGACGGTTCTTTCCGTCCGTCTTCCGTCAGCATGTCAACAATATCCTTTACTTTCTGGGCATATCCCTTTTTTGATATGAGGATTGCATCATCAGTCTCGATCACGAGGCTGTCCTCAAGCCCGATCGTGGCGATTAGCCTCTTGCTCCCGAGAATCATGGTATTCCTTGTATTCAGGGCAACAATGTCGCCCCGTTTTATATTCCCGTCCTTATCACTCCGGAGGAGCTCGTACAGTGAATCCCACGAGCCGATATCGTTCCAGTACATATCCACCGGCATGGTAACGACCCTGTCGGATCCCTCCATGACCGCGAAATCAATGGATATATTCGGCATGTCCGTGAACCTGCCGGTCATGCCGTCAAAACTGTCCTCGAGCATTGCATGTATTTCAGGTGCTGAAACCCGAAACTCATCAATGATCGTTCCGATGCTGAAGGCAAACATCCCGGAGTTCCAGTAGTAAGTCCCCTCTTCAATATATCTCCTTGCGGTCTCCAGATCAGGCTTTTCAGTGAATTTTTCGGTCTTGTATGCCTCTAACTTATCACTTTTCACTTTTAACTTTTCACCGGTTTTTATATACCCGTACCCCGTTTCAGGACGGGTCGGTTTTATGCCGAAGGTGACAATATATCCTTCTTTCGCTATCTGTTCCGCCTGCCTGACGTATTCCCTGAACTGTTCCACGGGATAAATAACATGGTCAGACGGAGAGATAAAGAGAACCTCGTCCCCCTCACATCCCAGTTTGTCGAGACAGTATTTTGTGCCAAAGGCAATTGCAGGCGCGGTATTCCTGCACGCAGGCTCGAGGATTATATGAGCTGAGAGCATAGAGCCAATTGAGTTCATTGAGTTTATCAGGTTATCGGGTTTATTGAGTTTCTTTTTTTTAACTTTTGAATTCCGGATTTTGGAATTTGGATTTTGTGTATTATATAAACTGCTGAGGTCGGCGAGGACATGGAATTTGTACTCATTATTGGTCATGACGATGATATCCCCGGGGGAGATCACGTGGAGCAGTCTGTCTACAGTCTGCTGAAGGAGGGACTGGTTCCCTGTCAGGCGCAGAAACTGCTTTGGATAATTTTTTCTGCTCAGCGGCCAGAGCCTTGTCCCGGAACCACCGGCAAGAACGATTACTTTCACTGATAACTCCTTTCCGTCACGAGGCAGTCAACAGTCATCAAATCGCAAAACACATGACACCGGGCGTATGTTGTCTCCGATGTGCCTATTTACCGACTCACCGGTTCCCCTATTCATCAATAAGCTACGGGCTATGGGTGAAGAGCCATGAGCCGGAAAAAAGCTACCGCTGTTACCTGACATGTATCAGGATAAAAAGTGCATATCATTAGTTCGTTCAAGCACTGAACTCATTTTAAAAAATCTGCAAAGGCTTGTCAAGTAATCTTTCGATACTCTTTTATAATCCTTCGGTAACAAGTTGAATTCTCAGTTAATTACCGAGCACAGGGCATAACAAACAAAAGGAATTCCCTCCCCTTGCGGTCGAAGACTCACCGGGAGAGGAGGGGATAAAAGGAATTTCCTTGTCATTTATATTGTTTTCTTGGAATGCCTCTTTTGACAACTCTTAAGGTTTTGTAAAGTTTACAACCAGTTCACTTTTAATTCGTAAATGACACGTTCACTTTTACCCTTGATTATTTTTTATACCTGATAGTATATTGATTGAAGATTTGCCAAGGAGACAAGTAAGAATGAGGGCGTCACGTTTTCACATTTGTACCGTGTACACAGTCCTATGCATAGTCACGATTATTATGGCTCCCCAGGCATTTTCCTTAACTTTAACTCAAATCGTTGAAAAGAATACGGATACAGATGAAAGAGGCACACCTCAAAGAGGGCATTTTCAGCCGCCGGTGATACTCTCTCCTGTGGAGAGATCGGAATTCAGAGATACATTTCAAATACAATGTACGTGGTCTGAGGTTCCTGACGCAGCACGATATCATGTTGTCCTTGCAAAAGACAGGAGATTCGAAAATATCATTCACGAAAACACCGACGTCACTGATACATCATATACAATTGGAAATCTTGATTACGGTTCTTATTTTTTAAAGGTCAGTTCTATTGCATCAGACAATGCTGAAAGTCCATTTTCAGATATTCTCACCTTCATAATCGTCCCTTCACCACCAGTAAACATTCCCCTGAATTATTATTGGTAGATGATTTTTATGGTATCTTGTCTTTAACCGGCCCTATGAAGGGACCCCCTGTTCCGGTAGTAACTTACTAAGACATAACTTAACAAAGCCTCATGGTTGTCATTCACGCAAGCGAAGCGCGTCGGGAATCTATCTTTAGAAATCAAATGGTTAAAGAAGGATTCCGAACAAGTCGGAATGACAAATAATATGGTATAGTAAAAGTATCCATTAGTACGTATACCAAACGCTACCTGGCGCAGCGAAAACCGGTATTCAGATATCTGTCATCGGGGTAAAACCAGTACCGGTAGGTGCTTCTTATCACTAATTCTCCATAACTGTCATACCAGGAACCACCACGTAGTACTTTGAAACTCCCAATCGCAGGGCCTTGGGGATTATTTCTCGGCGGCTTTGGCAATTCTTTTCCGTTTTTACCACTATCTTCAGGCAGTTTTTCTAATCCGGTAAATCTCCCTGCCAACATATAATAATCAACATCCGGCATACAATAGTCACAATAGTTTTGCCTGTACCAGTCATTGACCCACTCCCAGACATTACCGGACATATTATAGACACCGTAATAAGAGACTCCTTGATCGAGTGAATCAACGGGCACCATAACATGAAAGCCCTTTTCTTCCCATTTCTGATTAAAGTTCGCTTTGGCAGCATCAGGGTAACTGTTGCCCCATGGGTATACCCTCCTATCATCACCCCGTGCTGCCTTTTCCCATTCTGCCTCTGTCGGGAGGCGTTTTCCTTTCCAACGGCAATAGGCTTCGGCCCCGAACCACGAGACATTATTGGCAGGGTAGTTTTCAAGCCCTTTCCTTGCACTATATTTTTCAGGGGTTTTCTTTGTCCCGACAGCTTCGTCACTTACAAAGGAAACACCAATAATAGTAGAATAGTCATCGTGTGAGAAATATTTGTCTTCGGTATTCCCTTTCTCATTCAAAAACTCGGCAAACTCTTTTGCCGAAATTTCATATTTGTCTATCATGAATGTATCAATGTATATCTCATGTTCTGGTCTTTCATTAAGATTGCCTTTTTCTAAACCCATATAAAACCAGCCCCCCGGTATCTTAACCATAGGAACAGCGTTTTCATTTCCTGTTGAGCTGTCTTGAGTAAATTTTCCGGTTGCACAAGAGATAAGCACAACCGATAATAATCCAGCAAGAATAGTAAAGTAATATTTCATGCTGTTCATATCAACAGAATTTTACCCGTTCCCTCCCTATAATGCAATATCCCGGGTCTGCCGATAGAATGTGTTATTGAGGTCCCCTCACCCTTTGTCATTCAGGGCGAAGCGAGGAATCTTAAAGGCTTACAATTCATCGTGAATTGCCGGAATTCCGTCTATTGACATGTGCTCTATCTTTGATATAATAAAAAAACAGATAATAAGCAATAGGAAATAATGGCAAATAAAAGATTAATTGCACTGACAGGAGCGGTAGTTTTTATTGTGGCCGTTTCTTTTGTCGTTTATACTTTTATTATTGAGAAAAAGGCTCCTTCTGAAGTTACCGAAAAGAAGGTTCCGCAGGAAGTCACTGAGCAAGAGATTCCCCCGGTAATCACCGAAAAGAGGGCGCAGTTACCGGTTACCCCAAAAGAGGCCCTGCCGGTTGCCGCTCAAAAACAAGTGCCAACGGTAATCATGCAGAAAGTCACCCGTGAAGAAGTACCGGTGGTAGTCACTTTAAAAGAGACACCACGGGAAATCCTGTCAAGAGAAAGAGATACCTGTTCTGCCGTTAAACTAAGCATACAGGAAGGAATGAACGCAAAAGACATAGTTCAAACAGGAATAAAACTCGGCCATAGCGCCTGCCTTGTTATCAAATGTGCCATAGAAGGGGGCGGGGATTTAAAGGAAGTCATTATAGGGGCAATTGAAGCCGGGGCAACGCCTGATGTTGTTTCATGGTGTGCGGTCGATGCAGGGGCAGATGCTAATGAGGTGGCCGGAGGTATCATGCTCGCTGCAGAAGCGGGTTTATGCTATTATGATCCTGAAGGACTTGGATATTCTTCCCCGGCTGAGCCCGGGCTGACACCGACAGAAATCACTTTCCCCGGCGGAAACCCTGAAGGCGGATTTATCAGCCCGTATACATTTTAGCACTGTTCTTAATCCCTCAGGTGTTCTTCAACATACTGTGCAAGTACTTCGTGTATTTTTGTCGGTGTACGCACGCCGTAGTAACTGTCTATAATCACATGAGCAATCTCATGCGCTAAAACACCAAGACGCACATCGCTTACAGAAATGAATATTGTTTTGTCTCTCGGATAATAAAACGCAATATAATCGACGTTTCTCCTGTATTTAGTCCGGTAGATACTCTGAACTTCATTATCAGAAGCAAGGAGCACTATGCTGAACCGGACATCGCGTGGAAACATTTCAAGGATCGTTACAACTTTTTCAATGAGAACATCAACTTTATTGGCGACTTCATCCGAAACTGTAATGCTATGTTTGTTTTTTAAAAGGTACGAGAGGCTCCCGAGATGTATTTCATTGTTGAATTTCCTGAGTAACGCTTCGTCTTCGTAAATGATCGTCGTAAAACGTGTTTTCAGTTCAATACCCGATGAGAGCCCGGGGAAAAGGACGATACAGAGACTGATCAAAAAAGTCTTGAAGATGCGAACGTTCATAGCTATTCTTCATTCTTTATCTTGAATTGGTACAGGAGTTCCTTCAATTTGTTACTGAGAGCGTTCGCTTCATCTAAAAGACGAGCAGCTCCTTCTTCACCTCCCTTACCAAGACTGATTTCCTTTTTAGCCTTTTCCAGCGAGTTTCCAATTTCATCAGCAAGACCCCGCATATCTTTAATGTTTGAAGAAAGCTTATTTATTAACTCGTTCATCATTTCGGCAATTTCTTTATTCTCATCCTTTTCTCTCAGTCTTATTGCAAAATTAAAATTACCTTTGTTCATTTCTTCGAGAGACTTTTCAAATTGGAAGATAGGTCCTGCAAGACGATGGGTAAGGAACATAGAGATTACAGCTACCGTGAGGCCGGCAGTGAAAATAAATATCCAGTAGGCACGCAGGATTTCTTTGAGCAGGATGAGCGGAGTATTCCCGATCTGAAGGTTGGAATCCTGATAGACGATCGTCAGGGTATCGAAGGAAAGGAAACCGAAAATGAGCGTAAAGATGATACTCCCTAACGAAACGAACATAAATAAAATGAATATGTATTTTCCCTGAAGCTCTTTTTTTATAAAATAGTTTCTTCTCCTCCATCTCGGTCTCATAGTTAACCCCCTAATCGTTGATGTTTATCAATATTTTTATTGAGGCATTTTCACTTAAGCGAGCAATCCAGTCGTCTATAATTTTTTCTTTTTTCCATTCTGTAAATGTCTGCCTGATCTGCTCTCTGTCAAATTGTGTGGCCGGCTGTGACAGGTCTTTTTCTGTTTTATCCAGTCTTACTGCAGTGTATTTTTCACCCATTTTGATCGGTGCTAACATATCCCCTTCGTTGAGTGAGATGATACTGTACCGTATATCATCACAGAGATCTTCAAAAGAGACGGTCATTTGTTCGCTGTCCCGGTAAACGCCTTTCTTTGCCTTGTTTTCATCGTCATAGTTGAATATTGTAATCGTTACGTTCCTGTTTGAGAGTTCTCTATACCTCTTGAGTTCATCGTCGGTAACAATTACCTGTATAGAAGAGAATTTTCTATCCATAAGGAGCTTTATGAGAGATTGTTCATAGAAATTCTTTATTGAACAACGAAACGGTTCTTCTTTATCAATCACTTTCTCCTGAGCCTCCTGAATGAGCAGTTCTTTCACTATCAGAGAGTTAATGAAGTCTGTTTTGGATCTCCTATCGGCCGGCAGTGAATTATACAGGGTGTTGAATTCATCAGTCGTAATGATCCTGTCGTTGATAATTATTGCTGCATTTTGTACTGGTTGGCGTTTTTTTATAAACTGATACCCGACGACCGCCGACAGGATAACCAGTATGCAGAGAATATAAAAGATATATCTCATGAGAACGCCTCCTCTTTTTAGTGTTTGGTAAATCGTGTTAATGAATTACATAATTTGTATCTTTTTTGTCGAGCCGAAAGTACTCCAGGTGCCTCCATCATCGATAGTAGCTTATCATACATTTTGCCATAATCAAAATCTGGAATCAGAGAAAAGAAATGCCCGGATAATGAAAAAGAAGAAATGTATCGGTAAACTGCTTCTTAATATAGTGTCTGTCCATAAAGTCGTATTTTGTCATCCTCCTGCTTGCTTGCCCGCCGTCCTTTTGGAGGGCTTGGGGGATCCAGAAGTCGTTGAAAAAACCGGATTGCCCGATCTCCCGATCGGGGTCGAGGGCAGGCAAGTCGGGCAATGACGATTTTAATTTTTTTATGCAACGTTTAGGTTTATTCACATGAATATGATAAAAATTTGTGCGCTTTTGTCAGTTTTAATTTAAAATTTCTTGATTCTCAGGTTGGGGGTTTTCCCTTTATCCCTCTCCAATGCTTAAAAAGCCTGCACGCCAAATCATTTCGGCTGGGGTAGGATGAGGGTTTATTTTTGGGACAAAGGGTAATCTTTTCTTTATGGCAGTCTGTTGCCGGGGGGAGATAAAGTAAGATTATATCTTGAAAACTATGATAAATTTTATAAAAATATATGAAAGAAGGATAGTATGCTAAATTGATCCTGCTGATAACGGTCACGCAGTAAGTAACCATGGTGACGAAGTTCACTATGAATTGGATCCTTTTATAGGGATGTTAGATATCATGATACAAGAAAAAACAGGACGGTTAATAGTCGTCGATGATGAAATTGAAACCCTAACCCCTCTCTGCGACCTTCTTTCGGAATGGGGGTATGAGGTAACGAGATGCACGTCAGGCAATGAGGCATTAGAGTCCTTCAAGAAACAGCAGTTTGACGTAATGCTCACTGACCTTGTCATGCCTGAGATGGACGGGATTGCAATAATCAGGGAAGCAATGAAGTTAGACCCTCTCCTTGTCAGCATTATTATAACCGGGCATGGCACGATTCAGACCGCTGTTGAAGCAATGAAGCTCGGTGCTTTTGATTACCTGACAAAGCCATTGGAGTGGAAGTTACTGGGGCCGACTATTTCACGTGCGGTGGAAATACGGAGACTGCGCGAATCGGAAAAGAAATACCGTACCATCGTCGAGGACCAGACGGAACTTGTCTGCCGCTGGAAACCCGGTGAAATACTGACTTATGTTAATGAAGTCTACTGCAAATACTTTCATAAAAAACCGGAAGAATTGATAGGGCGCAGTTTTATGCCGCTCGTTCTGGAGGAAGATCATGAGAGAGTCCGTCAGCATTTTGCGTCACTTACTCCGGGAAATCCGGTATCAACACTTGAGCACAGAGTTTTATGTCCTGAAGGTGAACGATGCTGGCAGCAGTGGACAAACAGGGCGATATTTGATGAAAAGGGCAACATCATTGAATACCAGTCAGTAGGACGTGACATCACTGATCGCAAACTAGCAGAGGAAGCGCTGCGGGATTCAGAAGCAAGATATAGGGACATATATGATAATGCCCCGGACATGTATTATACCCTTGACGAAAATGGAGTAATACTCAACTGCAATAAAACCGAAGCGAGAATGATCGGATATGAGAAAGAAGAAATCATTGGTAAACATATTACGGATTTCTTCACAGAAAAATCGAAGAGGCTTTTTGAGACCGATTTCCCACGATTGAAGGAAAAGAAGGAATTATTTAACCTTGAAAGAGAATTTATTCGGAAAGACGGCACAATATTTCCCGCCAACCTGAACGTTTTTTCCGTTTATGATGAAAACGGGAAATTCATTGGTACAAAGACAATTGCACGGGATACAACCCAACTAAAACAAATAGAAGATGCACTGATAGAAAGCGAACACCAGATAAGAATGATCACTGATAATATACCGGCACTTGTTTCCTATATTGATATATATGGCTGCTACAAGTTTGTCAATGTAAGATATGAAGAGTGGTTTGGCATATCCAGGAGTGAAATCATTGGTAAACACATAAGAGAAGTTCTTGGAGACGATGCCTACATTTGTATAGAGAAGTATATCGAGCAAGCATTTTCAGGACATCCTGTCAGCTTTGAGTATAATATTCCTTATTTATATAGTGGCAAACGCTGGGTAAATGTCCAGTATATTCCAGACATCGGGGAAGAGGATGAGGATAAAGTTAAAGGATGTTATGCCCTGGTAACCGACATTACCGAGCACAAAAAGGCTGTGGAAGAACTTAAGGAAAGTGAAGAACGTCTGCGTTCTCTTGCTAATGCAGCTTTTGAGGCAATATTGTTTCATAAGGATGGTGTTCTCTTAAGGGCCAATAAACAGTTTTTCGACATGTTCGGGTATGAGCCGGAGGAATTACTCGGGGAACAAATAATCCCGATTGTTGTAGCGCCTGAAGCCAGAGCATTTATGAGAAATCATATTGCGGAAGGTAGAAAAGTCATGTATGAGTCCAAAGGCTTGAAAAAGGATGGAACAAAGTTCCCGATGGATATCCGGATAAGAGAGGCTGAACTTGACGGTGAAAAAATCAGGATAGCAACCCTCATGGATATCACCGAACGGAAACAGGCGGAAGAAAGGCTGAAAAAAACACATGAGCAGTTACGGGCGCTTTCTTCACGGGTCTCCGAGGTAGAAGAGGCTGAAAGAAAGCGGCTGGCGCAGGAATTGCACGATCAGGTAGGCCAGAATTTAACTGCCTTTGGAATAAACCTGAACACCCTGACGACACTTATTTCGCGAGGGGAAACAGCGAAAATAAATGATTGGGTAAAAGACATGCAGAAACTGCTTGAAGAAACTACGCAAAGTATCCGTAATATAATGGCAGATCTCAGACCGCCTGTTCTGGATGACTACGGCCTGTTGGCCGGCATTCGCTGGTTCTCTGCTCAATTCTCTGAGAGAACCGGAATATCGGTTAAGATAACCGGGAAAAAACTCCGATCCGGTCTGTCAGGATTTTTGGAGACAACGCTCTATCGCATCACCCAGGAAGCCCTGACGAATGTTTCGAAGCATGCCGGGGCAAGTGAGGTAAACATACGCATAAGCGAGGCAAAAGACAGCGTGATTCTTACCATTACCGATGACGGAAAAGGCTTTAATCCCGAGACTGTTTATAAAGAGAAAAAACAGACAGTCTGGGGGCTATTGACCATAAAGGAGCGGGCTGAGGCAATAGGTGGATAGTTCGATATCTAATCGTCTCCGGGGAAAGGAACGAAGGTCATTGTGGAAATCAAAATGGCCGTGTGATACCGGATGACATACTATGAGATTTCAATTATGCAGAGCGTCATAATATAGACTCGCATAAGCTATCATTCCGGCTTGTCCGGAATCTTTCTTTATTTTCGAAGGGATTCTCGCCTCAGGCGAGTCGCTGGGGCGACCCGACGCACTTTGCTTGCGGGAATGACATGAGCTATTATTTATGACGTTATGTATAGAACAGAATAAAAGATGAATTCCGAAATCCGCAATTCGAAATCCGCAATTATCAGGGTTTTTCTCGCTGATGATCATGCCGTGGTTCGGGACGGGCTTCGAATGCTTCTTGAGTCCCAGATTGATTTTCAGGTTGTAGGTGAATCCGGCGACGGCAGGCAGACGGTCAAACATGTCAAGGAACTCTGCCCTGACGTTGTAATCATTGATATTGCAATGCCAGAAATGAACGGGATAGAGGCAACTCCGCATATTCTGAAAAACTGCCCTGCGACAAAGGTTATTATTCTCTCAATGCATGCTACTTCTGAACATATTTTCCACGCACTGAGGGCAGGTGCAAAGGGTTATTTGCTAAAAGAGTCCGCCGGCAAGGAAGTAATAGATGCTGTACGTTCTGTTTACAAAGGACGCCGTTACCTGAGCAATCAGATTTCAGATATTATGGTCGATAACTATTTGCATAAACACAGAGGCTGGCCCCCTAAGTCACCCCTCGCCCTTCTCAGCTCACGTGAGCGGGAAGTCCTTCAGCTTGTTGTAGAAGGCAAATCAAGCTCGGAAATCGCTCAGACACTTAATCTCTCTCCTAAAACAATAGAAACCTATCGCAGCCGTCTCATGACAAAACTCGGGATCGAAAACATCACAGCTTTAGTCAAGTTTGCTATCCAGCATGGAATAACACCCCTGAAATAAACGATACCGGATTAAAAATATCAAATATCAACGGGCATCACGTATACAGCACCTCCTTTCTCATTTCTACTTACTAAGACATAACTTAACAAAGCCTCATGGTTGTCATTCACGCAAGCGAAGCGCGTCGGGTCGCCCCAGCGACTCGCCTGAGGCGAGAAT
>ENA-OSEO01002342-OSEO01002342.1-sediment-metagenome-genome-assembly--contig:-NODE-2342-length-27406-cov-4.886750_pt1 | contig 27406 bp, 24 predicted proteins | sample MGYA00237883_ERZ534232 | MGnify/ENA metagenome assembly ERZ534232
GCGGACTCAACGAAGGTCGTGAACGGCCGGCCCAGGACGTCGTTTGTCTGCTCGTAACCCCACATTTGGACCGCGGATGGATTCACAAAGGTGCACTTGCCGTCCAGATCGATGAAGACGATGCCGCTGGCGGCGCTCTTGACGGCGCTATCCTTCAGAAGCAACGCCTCCTGCACACGTTCGGCGGTCGCGCGGGCATCGTTGGCATCCTCGGCCAGGCTCAGGGCCGCTTCCCGCTGCTGGCGCAGGGCCTGGTTGGCCCGGTTCAGTTCCTCCGCCCGACGCAGCAGTTCCGTCTCGTGGGCCCGGCTATGGATGCGCTCCAGACCCATCCCCGCCAGCAGCCGGGCGCAGATCGTCAGGTACTTCAGCATCGCCGGCAGTTTGGCCTTGGGTACGATCGGCACGTGGGACAGCGACTCCAGATAGGCAACCTCCTCGAACCCGAATTCGCGGGCTTGCCGGCGGAACGCCTCCTCGTCCGGTGGCTCCAGAAGGAACTGACCGACGAACACGTTGGCCACATGCCTCCCCTCAATGATGACGGGCGACGCCGCGTCCGTCAATCCGTTGCGGCACTGATAGAGCGAGAAATGCTCTCCATCCATCAACTGACGAGCCAAATCCGTGTCGCTTTGGATGCACCGCGCGCACGTTTGCGGATTTGCGCGATGGAAATCCGTGCAGATCCGCTGCCAGCGAGCCCCCACGAAGACGTTCCCTTCCAGATCAATGATGGCGGAGGCGACACCAACCGTATCGCAGAAACTATCCATTAGTTGCTGCATCTGGTCATGGTCCAACATATCCGCAAGGATGTTGCGGCGCTCTCGTTCGGATTCGGTGGGCGGCAGGATCGAAGCCTCGTTCACATCGTCGGCCTCGGGCTCCGACACGGGATCCTCCTGCAGCATTCCATAGGGCGGCGTTTGTCCCGCGGCGACGGCCATCTCGTTGATCCGACGCTTCAACTCGACGACGCGGAGCTCTCGGGCCGTCGCCAAGCGGTTGAAACGCTCGATCTCAGCTACGTGGTGGCGCAGAGACTCTTCGGCGTTCTTGCGCTCGGTGATATCCACGTCCGCCCCGCGGTATCCGACCAGCGCGCCGTTCTCATCGAAGATGGGCACGGCGCTGCGCATGAGCCAGACCACGCGCCCGTGCTTGTCCAGATTGCGCGTCTGGAATTCGACGAAGGGGTCCCGGCGGTCGATGATCTGCTGACACTCGGCCCGCAGACGCTCGGCATCGTCCGGGTGAAAGAAGTCGTGGACGTGCTTCTTGCCGAGCACTTCCTCAACGTGATACCCGAGAATCTTCTCGACGATCGGACTGGCGTAGGTGTACGTGCCCTCGGTGTCCACCTCCCAGATCCATTCCCGCGCGTTCTCCGCGACCTGGCGGAACCGTCTCTCGGACCGGCGCAGCGCCTCCTCCATGCACTTGCGTTCCGTGATGTCCCGGATCACGCCGATGGAGCCGGTGATGTTGCCGTCGGAGTCGTGGATCACGCTGATCGAGATGTCGATGTCGATGATCTCACCGTTGCCGCAGACCATCTTGGTCTCCAGATGGTGCTGCATGCCCTTGCGACGCAGGCTCAGAGCGCGGATCTTCTGCCATTCCGCCTCCGGATACAGCGTTCGAATCTCCCGGCCGCGAAGCTGTTCCGCTCCCACGCCGAGAAGACGCTCGGTGAACTGGTTCCACGAAACCAGCCGCTCCTGGGCATCGACCATCATGATGGCGACGGCCGAGTTCTCGAAGATCGTCCGGTATCGCATCTCCGTCGCCTGCAACTGGCGTTCTGCCTTCTTCCGTTCGAGCGCGTACCGGATGGCTCGCACCAGCAAGTTGGCGTCCACTTGGCCCTTGATCAGGTAATCCTGCACCCCCATCTGCACCGCCTGCGTCGCGGTGTTCTCGTCGTCGAGTCCGCTGAGCACGATGATGGGCACGTGGGGGGCCCGGGCCTGGAGCCGAGTCACCGAGTCCATGCCCTGACTGTCGGGCAGACCCAGATCCAGGAGAATGACGTCGAAGGTCCCCTCCTTCAGCCGATCCAGCCCTGCGGCCAAACAGGTGGCGTTGCTTACCTCACAGGTGCCCAGCGAGGACCGCGCCAGCAGCCGCTCGAGAAGCTTCCTGTCCACGAGGTCGTCTTCGATGATCAGAAGCCGAAGGGGTTTGGGCGTTGTCACGGCGCTGCTCCTTCCTGATGAATCCGGAACCGTTCGACGGCCTTATCGTCCCCGGTCCTTCTCCTTGAGGACGGCATTGATCTTGTCCATCAGTTGCGCGAAGTCGAACGGCTTGGTCACGTAGTCCGAGATCCCTCGGGCCGAGGCCGCCGCGATATCCTGGGCCTCACACCGGGCCGTCAGCATGATCACCGGGATGTGCTTGAGCGAGTAGCTGTTGCGCAGACGTTCCAGCATCTGGTGACCGTTCATCACCGGCATGTTCGTGTCCAGCAGGATCAGATCTGGTTTCTCGGCCTCGGCGCGTTCCAGGCCTTCCTGCCCGTTCGAGGCGGTCACCACGCTGCAATTGGCGAACTTCAGCCGGTATTCGACGGTGCTGACCAAATCCGGCTCATCGTCGACGATCAGGATCTTCGCCTGATCCGTTTTCTTCTTGTTCTTGAACAGTCCCAACATGGTGGTTCTCCTTTGATGTACTGGCACAATTGACGGGAATCGCGGCATCGATGACCAGACCAAGGTTCACCTTGAGGCGCCCGGCCTCGGTGCCGTAACGCTCCAGGCAGCACGAGTCCACCCATACTTTCGGACGTCTCTGCCGGAGCGACCGGAGCAATGTGACAATCTGTTCCTGTTGTCCCGCGGCCGTCACGTTCAAACGGTGGGACCGGACGGCAACGGGTACATTGGGATCGGGCGCGACGGCCGGATCGTGATCTTCCGCGAAGTCCATCACGATCGCGGCACAGCCGGCTTTGACGATGAGGTCCTGCAGATCATGGATAAAGAGCCTGGACTCGTTCTGAGTGAACAGTCCCTGCCGGCTTTCCGCCAACTCCCGCTGCATGGCCCGCAGCCCGGCGACTTTGTCGTCGAGGACCTCCGACACGCGCCCGACCTCCTCGGCCATCCGGTCCAGAGCCGGCTGCAGACGCTGCATGGCATGCAGATAGCCGACGTGAGGAGAGACCACCCAGTTGTACAGAGCCGTCGTCCCGATCACGAACGGGGCGATCATCAGCACGTACTTGCGACGACGCGAGGACCTGCTTATGGAATCGGTGGCTGCCATGGCGTTCTCAGTCGGTCGTCCTCACCATCCAGTAGATTTCGAATTCAAAGACGCCGTCGTCGGGCGGCTGCCGCTCAATATGCTTCATCCAGGCCGACGCGAAGGACGCGCGAGCATCCAGATTCTGCACGAAGGCCCTGGCCTGTCCGGGGGATACGGCGACTCCTTTCAGTAAGACCCTGCGATTGTCGTCGCACAGGAGGTAAGTGAGAGAAACGCCCTCCGGCCGCGTCTGCCAGATGGAATCCAGCACGGTCGGCCAGTCCACCTCGGCTCGCGTGCACGCGGCCCGCAGATGGGCCAGTTGCCCCTGCACCTGTTGAATCTCCTGGTCGAGATACCTGTCCTCCTGGACCAGCGCGGACATCATCGGCAGTCGCTCGGCCAGTCGCATCTGTTCGACCTGCCGGTCCATGGCACCGGTTGTCTGCGTCAGGAATTCCGTGATCAGAAGGGCCGCCAGAAGGATCCCCGCGGCCGCGTTGGCCATGATCCACATGCGCCGCGAGGATCGCTTGGCCTGAACCGCCTCCCGTGGCATCAGATCGATTCGCAGTGCATCGCCTTCCGACTCCAGCAGTCTCAGCGCGGCGCCTATGGCCATGGCGGACGGCGGTTCTGCAGCGTCCTTTCCCTGCTTCCCGGGCAGACTGGCCAGGTGCTCCTGACAATCGACCACCTCCACCGGCCGGCCTCCCGACTCCACGTCGAGTCGCGCGGCAAGATGGTCCTTGGTATGGGCCACGTTGTGAAGGGCCAGACGGATGCGCCATGCGGTCCCTGCGCCCGGGGCATCCGCACCGCAGTAACGCACCACCGCATCCAATTCCTCCGTCAGCCAGGCACACAAGGATTCGACACTCTCCACGCCGGCGGGCACGTCCCGGACCCGGACGAAGTCCAGCGCGCCGTCACGGAACAGATGGATAGCAAGCCTATGGACGCCCAGGACGGCGACCACAACGTTGCCAGCGTGCCGCAGGCCTTGCTCGTCCGCCAGGAAAGCTCTGACATAGGCCAGCGAGGACGGCTCCACGGCATCAGCCGTGACCCCTGCCGGGATACAGGTCTTGAGGATCTCCTCCACCTGATCGGCGTCCGCCGCCACCGCCAGCAGTCGTTTCCGCGGGCCGGCGCCCGGGCCGACGGCGCAGAAGTCCGACTGTCTCTTCCGGCCGGACAGCGCCACACACTGGGCCAGTTCGTTGTCGACAAACGCACCGACGTTCGCCGGCATCTGTTTGGGCAGATCCAGCAGACGCATGACCATCACGGGCGTCGAAACCGCCACCACGGTCCCGGTTCCGCGCGATGCGGCGCGTCCGGCGACTTTTCGGAGTACTTGTGAGAGCACCTTCGCGTGCAGAGGCCCGCCCCGTGGTGGTTCGGTGTTCGACACCATGCCGCTCGCAGCGGCGATGACCCGCAGACCCTGCGCGGACTTCTCGACCAGAGCGGCACTGATGCGGTGCTCGCCGAGGTCGATCCCCAGGGCTCTCTGCGTGCGAGGTTTCATTCGTATCCGTTGATCCACAGTTTGTCGATCCCAATCCGGTACGGGGGTCCGTCGGACCCTTTCACGATCTGCGCCCGGACCTTGCCCAGGAAACCGCTTGAGGTTGTCGCCGTGGACGTGATGTTCGATCCCTCCACGACGACGGTATAGGACCCGCCGGAGAGAGAGCCGTTCACGGCCCCCCCACGCCCGGCGCGCAACTCGGCCAGCGCGTGATTCAGACCCGCCTCCGCCAATGCCAGCGCTTCCACGCGGTGAACGTGGTTCTGCAGAAGCTGGACCTCCTCCGCGTTGACCTGCAGGTGTCCCATCACAGTCACCGCCAGGAGCGCCGTGATGAGCACCACAACCAGCAACACGGAACCGTGTCCCTTATTGATGATGGAAGATCGACGATTGATGATTCTTGCTCCTCCAGCGATTCTCAGTAGCTCACGACCCTTTGTCAGTTCACCGGGCAGAGCCCAAGGTCTGATGCGGTCCGGCGCGCAGGTAACAGGCGCCGGTGACGGTCCTGACCGTCGCAGAAGCGTCAGAATTCCGGAATCCGGCTTCCCACGTGACCAAGCACGCACCGTTCGGGTCGGACACCGGATTCATGACATCACGTCCGTCGTAACAGGCAAACCGCAGATACTCCACTGGGCCGGCCAGTGGCTGTATGTTGCCGACGGGTCCATACTCGACCCAACCGCCCGTCCCCAAGACACACCGATAGACCATGCCGTCGGCGGCCTCGAATTCAAGGTAGCCGTCGTCGCTCGTGTGGCCGCTGACCGCGACAACCCGTTTCGCAGCGGCCAGGCAGCGACAGAGCTGTTCGTTCAGCACCCGGGCGTTCTGGACCTTCTCCAGACCGGCCCACCGGCTGTCCATGCTGTTGCGGATCCCGGCGAACAGCGGCATGATCGCGGCGAAGACCGTCGTGAGGATTGCCACCGCGACCGTCAGTTCCACGATCGTGGTGCCACGCCGAGCCGTTTTCCTGTCCTTCATACGTCCCATGTCTGCACGCTCCAAGACAACGCACAGTGGTTTTTTCGGCACAAACGAGGGGGGGCATTACCCACGCCGGGCCATTAGCGTGCACAAACTCACCTGCACCTCCGCCTTCGACAGGACCCCATCTCCGTTGTCGTCGAATCCGACGGAGACCGTCACGGTTCTCATCTCCAGGGTCGGATGCGGCTCGTCCGTCACACGGTACAGGTACCCGTCCCGAAGCGTCCGGGAATCCACGGCCAGGCACTCCCCATAGCGGCAGGCGGATCGAGCCCGAATCGTCTCCAGTTCCCGCTGCGCCAGCAGGAGGCTCCAGCTCTTCCGCTCGATCACACGATCCATGACATGGGCCGTAGTCAGCGCTTTGAGCAGCGGGACGATCGAGAGCGCCAGCAGCGCGGAAGCGACCATCACCTCGGTGAGGGTCGTACCCCGACGACGATCGATGATCGAGGATGGATAACCGGACGTCATATGCCAATAACCAGCATTCGATAATCAGCGGTTGATACTCACGGCCCCTGTGGCACGAACCAGCCGCAGGGAATACGTCTTGCCCTCGGTGGAAACGGTCAGTTGCATATCGCTGGCGGTACTGAGATTGCCGAGCGGCTCGAACTCGAAACGCCGTCCGCCGCGGCACTGCACGTCTGCCGGCAGGTCGTGCTCCGCCACGACGGCGCCATTCAGCAGGTTGACAATCTGATAACCGATGTATGGCCCGGCGTCCCTCATGATCAGCCCGTATCCGGCGGGGTTGCGGGCCGCTTCCAGAATGGCTTGGCTGCGCGTCCGGCGGAGATCCGTGACGATCCGGCGAACGACGGCATCCACCCGGGCGCCCGACAAGGCGCCGAGGTTCACTCTGGGCACGGCCACGCAGGCCAGGAAAGAGATTATCAGGACTACCGTGATCACTTCGACCAGGGTGTGGCCTCCCCAACACGACCTGTCGTGTCTGGGGACCGTACGTTCGCCACGTTGTGCCGCGGTTTCGCCCATACAAAGACAAAGGATGGCCACCAGGACGGCAACCATCCTTCCGTTTCACCTGCGTACACCTCGAATCACGACGATTCGAAGGAGGGTTCTCGGTCAGTGATTGTGCTTCGCGACTCGATGCGTCGACGTCGAGTACACATAGTCAGTCCCAAAGGGGCAGGTCGGCGGGCCATCCGGAAAGTACTCCGTGGGGCTTTCCGCCGTGCCCACAATGGTCATCAGCGTCGCCGGCCAGGTCCCGGTGTTGGCATAGTACAGTTCAATCTGGGTATTCAGCAGATCGACGTTCGTGTCGCAGGCGTTGATCTTCGCATTCGTCGCGCCGCTGATCATCCGGGGCACCGCGATAGCCGCCAACGCTCCCAGGATCATGACCACCACCAGAAGCTCGACGAGGGTGAAGGCTCTCTTGCTGTACATTGTTTCCTCCTTAGGCACATCTTGGAAAACAGACACTATGGTCATCTGGGGCTGCTATCGGTTCGATTCGGTCGCGACTTGATGAGAAGACCCCTTTTTATGACGCGCCGCGCGGTCCGGGGATAGCAAAGAGATCATTTCAGACACGCCATGTAATCGAACATGGGCAGATACACCCCCATCAGGATCAGCCCGATAACAAGGCCCATGATGATGGTCAGCGCCGGCTCGAGCTTCACCAGCAGGGATGCGGCCAGTCGGTCCGTGTCCTTGTCCAGCAGGTCCGCTGCCTTGGCGAGCATTTCCGGCAGGATGCCGGCTTCCTCGCCCGCGGCCACCAGTTGGGCCACCATCGGGGGAAAGACCTTGTGCGCCGCGAACGCTCTGGCAGCCGGATGGCCCGTGCGGACCGCCTGCTGAAGGTCGGCCGTGATGCGGGACATCTCCTCGTTGCGGACAACCCGGCCTGCCGAATCCAGGGCCTCGATGATCGGCACCCCCACCGAGAGCAGCATGCCGAACGTCCGGATGAATTGCGACGCGAGAATCAAACGATTCAGGGGTCCGATCAAGGGCATGCGCATCTTCCACTGGTCCCAGCGAATGCGGACGCGCGGGTCCTTTACGGTGCGCCGGGCGGCGAAGACGAGTCCCACAACCGCGGGCACGAGCAACCACCACCAGGCCCTCAGACCGCCGCTAAGGATCACCAATGCGCGGGTCGGACCCGGCAGCTCGACGTGCAGTCTCGCGTACAACTGCGAGAACATGGGCACCACGAAGACGAGCAGGCTGAGCACCACGATGGTGCACACCACCCCCACCGCGATCGGGTAGACGAACGCCGCCATGGTCTTCTGGTGCAGCTCCAGTCGCTTTTCCAGGTAGCGGGCGCTGGCGTCCAGCGACTGCGAGAGCTTGCCGGAAGACTCGCCGGCATCGATCATCCCCAGGAGGAAGTCGGAGAAGACCTCCCGATGCTCATCGAATGCCCCTTTCAGGCTGGCCCCGGACTCCACGCGTCGGCGAATATCCAGGAGAATTGCCTGGAACACGGGGTTATCGGTCTGCTGTTCGAGAATCTCCAGGCAGTTCGTGATGGACAGACCGGCGGAATACATGCCTGCGAATTTGTAGGCGAACGAGGCAACGTCGCGCTGCCGGATGCGGCTGCGCCGTTGTCGGGAAGCGCGCTGCGGCCGGGCGTGGACCAGCACGTACCCCAGCTTCACCAACTCGTCGCGCAGCGCCCCGATGCTCTCGACGTTCGTATAGACGCTGCTGAACTCATTTCCCGCGGCGTCCTTCGCTGTGTACTCATAGACCGCCATTTATTCGCTCTTGATATCCACGACGCGCATCATCTCCTCGATCGTCGTCACACCGCGTGCGACCTCATCCAAGACCGCGGTCCGCAACGTCCGCATGCCCTCCTTCACCGCCTGCTCCTTCACGCGGGTGTCGCCGGCCCCGTCCAGGATCATCCGTCGAATCGTCTCGGAGACCGGTAGAATCTCGTAGACCGCCTTCCTTCCGCGATACCCTGTCTTGTAGCAGTAGGGACATCCCGCGCCACGGAACAGACGCGCGTCGCCGGTGTCGCGGACCTCCTGCTCTTGATCCGTCGTGCCATCGGCATCCTGCCGATGATTCATGCGTCCCAAGCCCATGCCGCGATACAGTTCCTGCTCCTGGGGACCGGGATCGTAGGCCCGGCGGCAGCGGGGGCAGATCACCCGCACAAGCCGCTGGGCCACCGCGCCGAGCAAAGCCGAGGCCACCAGAAACGGCGGGATGCCCAGATTGACCAGCCGGGAGACCGCCCCCGGCGCATCGTTGGTGTGCAACGTGCTCAGAACCAGGTGCCCTGTCAGAGCCGCACTGACCGCGATCTCCGCGGTCTCCAGGTCACGAATCTCCCCAATCAGAATGACGTCCGGATCCTGCCGTAGAATGCTGCGCAGCGCCGAGGCGAACGTCATGCCGGCCACCGGTCGGACCTGCACCTGCGTGATCCCGGGCAGGCGGTACTCGACCGGGTCCTCGACGGTCACGATGTTCCGCTGCGGCGTGTTGACGAGTTGGAGCACCGAGTAGAGGGTCGTCGTCTTGCCGCTGCCGGTCGGGCCGGTCAGCAGGAGCATGCCGTAGGGGTTCGCCGCCAGCGCGCGGAACTCGCGGTTGTCCTCGGGACAGGTTACGACCTCATCGAGCGACCAGCGGGCCGCGTCCTTATCGAGAATACGAAGCACGATCTTCTCGCCCCCCACCGACGGCAGCGACGAAACGCGGAGATCGTACTCCTGCCCCTCGTGGCGCAGCGTGATGTGCCCATCCTGGGGAATCCGCTTCTCGGAGATGTCCATCTGGGCGAGGATCTTGATGTGGGAGATCACCTCGGCCTGGGCCGACGTCGGGACATCCACCGCCCGGCGGAGCATGCCGTCCACACGGTATCTCACGCGCAACTCGGTCGTCTGCGGCTCCATGTGGATATCGCTGGCATGCGCCTCGATGGCGCCGCGGACAATGGAGGCAACCAGCTTCGTAACCGGGTCATCCCCTGAGCTGAGTGATCCGTCCGGGACATCCCGGTCGCCCTGGCCTGCCTCGCGCGTCAGACGCATCGAGGCGATCGCCTGCTTTGTGACATTCGCCACGTCGAAATGGCAGTGGATCGCCTGCTGCACGGCACGAGGCGTTGCCGCGACGGGAACGACGCGATAGCCGGTCTTAAGCTCGATCTCGTCCCGGGCCGGGAGATCCAGCGGCGCGCTCATCGCCACGATCAACCGGTGCCCCTCGCGCTTGAGCGGAATCGCATTGTGGCGGTTGGCCAGTTCGTGCCCGATCAGGTGCGCCACCATAGGATCGATCATCTCGGGCGAGAGGTTGACGAACTCGAGTTTGTTGACCGCGGCCACCGCGCGCGTCACCTGCTCGTCGTCCACCAGCTTCTTCTGCTGGAGCAACGCCAGCAGGCTCCCGCCGTCGGTCCGGCATCTCTCGGAGAGAGATTCCACGTCGGCGGAAGAAATCACCTGCTCCTTCAACAGAAACGAGATTATCGGATCGCCGTCAATCACGGTGCATCTCCTGGACTTTGTGCCACCGAAGCGCTTATCGACAGATCTCGCCGGATACCTTAGCTTGACGATTCCCGATTCCCCATTTACGATCTGGGGAGAAAGATCGCGTCGATGCAACAACCGAATGAAGGAGGTCAGATCATGACGAGTCGAACGAGACTGGTAATCTGCGTGGCCACAGTGCTGCTGTGCGTGAATTCTCGGGTCCCAGCCGAGGATTTTCTGCAGGTCCGGGACCTGTTCAACGGCAAGGACCTGTCGGGCTGGGTCAACGTCAACACGGAGAAAGACACCTGGACCGTACGGGACGGCATCCTCATGTGCACCGGCAAACCCATCGGCGTCATGCGGACGGACCGCCAGTACGAGAACTTTATCCTGCAACTCGAATGGAAGCACCTGGAGGCGGGCGGCAACTCCGGCGTCTTCCTCTGGAGCGACGCGATCCCCCCGGCGGGCAAACAACTGCCCAAAGGCGTCGAGGTCCAGATTCTGGAACTCGACTGGGCCGTCCAGCACAACCAGACGGATGCCTACGTCCACGGCGAGATCTTCGGCACCGACAACCTCAAGGTCACACCGGACAATCCTCGTAACGTCCGCAGCAAGTCCGCGGAGAACCGCTGTAAGGGCAAGGGCCAGTGGAACCAGTACACGATCGTCGCCGTGGACGGCACGATCAAGCTGTCCGTGAACGGCAAGTTCGTCAACGGCATTCGCAACGCGTCCACAAAGAAGGGCTATATCTGCCTGGAATCCGAGGGGGCGCCGATCCACTTCCGCAATATCAAGATCATCGAGTTGCCGCCGGGTATTACGACCCCCGAGCAGACGGCGCCGGTCATCGAAGACAAGTCCGCCAGCGCCAAGGGTCCGGAAAAGGAGGCACAGGCATGAGAACAAGGAGTCCCGAGCAGACGATGGCGCGACGGGTCTTTCTGGGCGGCGCCACCGCAACCGCGGGCCTGCTGGCGATGCGCCGGCTCCGGCGTGCCGGCGCGCAGCCCCCTGCCGTAACCGATCCCGAGGAGTTGAAACGCATCGAGACGGCGCTGCCGGCCAAAGCGTTCGTTGCGCCTCGCCAACCGCGACGCCTGTTGATCTTCGATCTCAACGTCAACTATGGCGGTCATCGCTCCATCACCACCGCCAACACCGCGTTCACGCTCATGGGCGGCAAGACCGGGGCGTTCGAGACGGTGGTCAGCCGAGACCCCGCCGTGTTCAAGGCTGAGAGTCTCAAGCAGTTCGACGCGGTGTTCTTCAACAACACGGTCGGCAACTGCTTCGAGGACCCGATCCTGCGGCAGAATCTGGTCGAATTCGTCTACGCCGGCGGCGGACTGATGGGCGTTCACGGCACCTCGGTTGCCTTCACGAAATGGCCCGGCGCCGTCGAAGACTGGCCCGAGTTCGGCATCATGCTGGGCGCGCGAGGCGCCAACCACAAAGCCAACGATGAGCACGTCTTCATCAAATTGGACGATCCGACCCATCCGGTGAACCGCGTCTTCGGCGGGCAGGGCTTCGATTACCGCGACGAGTTCTTCCGCGTGCACGAGCCCTACTCACGCAATCGCGTGCGGGTGCTCCTGAGCATCGACACCGACAAGACCGACATGACACAGACCCCTTCCTATGGGAGAGTCGAGCGAGCCGACAACGACTACGCATTGGCTTGGGTCCGCCAGTACGGCCGGGGGCGCGTCTTCTATTGCGGCTTTGCACACCACCCGTCGGTCTTCTGGGACCCAAAGATGCTCCAGTTCTACCTGGCGGCCACGCAGTTCGTCCTGGGCGATCTTCCGGGCCCGACGACCCCGAGCGCCAAGCTGACTCCGGCCGTTCGTGCCCAGGAGAAACTCGGCTGGCGATTGACTTTTGTGCCCTCCCCATCTACGAGACTGACCTTCTTTGAAACCATCGACCAAGCGGCACAAGCGGGTCTGCTCTATGTCGGTGGCGGTGACCATCAGAAAGTCAGCAGCGACATTCCGAAGAACCTCGACGCCTGGCTTGATGCCGGCGACGTGGAACGAATTCGTTTGAAACTGGATTCTGCCGGCGTCCGCCTCCTGACGTATCACATAGGCAACGCATCGCCGGACGAAGCCGCTCGCCGCAGCGCGATTGGATTCGGCCGGAGACTGGGGGTCGAGGCCGTTGTCGCAGAGAAGCGGACCTTTGCCGCCGATGGCGAACCGCCGGAGATCGTGAAGCTGGATGAAGCAGCGAGGAACAGCCAAATCAGTCAGCTTCTTGATCAGATGCGTCGGGGAAGGAGCGAGCCGGTCGTGTTCACCATCGAATCCATAGAACGGCTGGCTCAGAACATCGAGGTCTTCAATCAGGCGACCATCCGTTTGGCCCAGGGAGGTGAATCGTGACACATTCTCGGGCAATCTCGCGACGCAAATTCATGGCCTGCACCGCGACGGCCGCCGGCGCGGTTGCGGCTCCATGGATCATTCCCTCGTCAGTCTGGGGTATGGAAGGGAACACCGCTACGAGCGAGCGGATCACCGTCGGCTTGATCGGCCACGGGTGCATGGGACAAGGCCATCTGCATCGGCTGGCCGGGGATCGAGAGGTCCAGGTGCTGGCCGTGTGCGATGTAGACCGCATGCGACGTGATGCAGCCAAGCGGCATGTCGCGGAGACCTATGCCGCCCGCAATTCCTCCGGCACGTATCACGGCTGTGACGCCTACAACGACTACCGGGAGCTTCTGGCTCGGCCGGACATCGACGCCGTGGTGATCGTCACGCCGGACCATTGGCATGCGATGCAATCGATCCATGCCCTGGAGGCGGGCAAGGACGTGTACTGCGAGAAGCCAATCTCACTGACGATCCGCGAGGGTCGCCGGCTCGTCGAAACGGCGCAACGGTACAGCCGAGTCTTCCAGACAGGGACCCAGTACCGTTCCATCTCAACCATCCGGCAGGTCTGCCAATTCGTGCGAGACGGCGGACTGGGAAAAGTCAAATCGGTCTTCACCCTCTGGGGCAAGCTGGGCGGCCACCTTGGCGTGGACTCCTATGCGCCGCTGGATTTCGCTCTGCCGGCCGAGCCGGTGCCCGAGGGTTTGGACTGGGACCTGTGGGTGGGCCCCGCTCCCTGGCAGCCGTACAACAGTGCCTACCACCGGAACCCGATCCCCGGCGTGGTCCCTTGGGCGTTCCACGAGGACTTCGGCGCCGCTGCGGTTACCTGGTATCACTCCCACGCCGCGGACGTCATTCAGTACGCGCTGGGCGTGGAGAACAGCGGACCGGTCGAGTTCATCCACCCGAGCACAGGCCAATACCCGACGCTCACGTACCGATACGCCAACGGCACGCTCCTGCATCTCGTCGACCATTGGGGCATGGTCAAGGACGTGTACAAAGCCGTCCCCGCCACCGCGCGTCTGGAGGGCAACTTCGGCGGCATCTTCGTGGGCGAGCGGGGTTGGGTCACCTCCATGACCACCGGTGGACGGATCGAAGGGGGTCCCGACGGTCTCTTCGAGGATATGAAGCTGACGACCCGCGAAGTGAACGTCGGCGACAACGATCACCATGCGAACTGGTTCGATTGCATCCGGACCCGCCGGCGGCCCAGTTGCAGCGAGGAGATCGGCCACCGCTCCGCGTCCCTGGGGCATCTGACCATCCTCGCCTACAGGCTCCAGCGGTCGCTCGTGTGGGACCCAAACAAAGAACAACTCCGGGGTGACGATGCAGCCGACCGGCTGCTCAGCCGGTCCGTGCGCAGCCCGTGGTATGTGTAAGCCCAGATTTCCCAGATGATCCGTTCATTTCTATGTAGCGCCCTCTGCGTTCAACCCGTAGAATAGGGTTGATTCTCACACTCGGTCAGTGAATAAGAGGAGCACCCTATGGGTGAAGCATGTCAGGAGGCCTTGCGGGTCGGTTTTGACCTTGCCATCAAGTTGGAGTTCCGTAGGGGCAAAGGTCAGTTCGGATGCCGGTTTCGTCCGCTTTCGTGATCTCGATGAGGCAGCTCAATTGACTGAATCGGGCGACGCTGAACTGTTCGGCTTTCGCACCGGCAGCAATACCCGCCATCTCTTGATGTGTCCCGCAGGTCGGTCGCCAAGACGTTGTTTTCGGAGCCAATCCGCTGCCGCTTGTCGCAGAATGGAGGCAGTTGGGCATGGAAACTCGCGGGAGGGGCATTATACTGGTACTCGAAACGGCTGGCGGCCCAGCCGGTCATCGTCAAATGGGAAATGTCGGGTCAAAGAAAGGCGGCAAGCGATGAACGGGTTAGACCAATCCGGGGACAGGAAGTCGGCCGAGCAGCCAACGACCGGCGAAGGCAGCAGGCGTACTGGAAAGTACGTATGGGTGGCGGCCGGGCTCGCCGTGCTTGGCGCGGGCGCCATAGCGGGTATCGCATTGGGCAATGGGCCGATCGGGGGGATTTCGCCGTCGTGGTCGGTCGGTGTCCCCTGCGGCAGCGTTGGAATCATGATAGCAGTCGTCTGTTGGTCGATTCTGAGATATCGATAGGAAGAGTATTGCGAAACAGCCATTGGATCTGACTGTCCCGCCTTCTCCCATGTTTCGTACTTTGCCAATTCCCCATTTGGGAAGTCGCGGATAAGGAGACTGGAATAGTGGAATACTGGGGAGTGTAGGCGTCTTCTGCCCAACCCCAGCATTCCATATCGAGCTATGGGAGGATTTATGAGCGTTCAGAGGATGTGTATCGGGATTTGGATTCTGTTCGCGCTGTCGAGCATTGCCGGTGAGTCGGCACAAGCGGCTTCTCAGAGCGTGCAGGCCAAGCTTGAGGAGGATAGAGTAGTTGTCACCGTTGGTGACAAGCTCTTCACCTGCTACAAGTTCGATCACTCGCAGAAGTACCCCTACTTCTGGCCGGTCAACGGTCCCACGTCGGGCCAGTCCGTCACGACGGAGACCTCCGAGCCCTATCCGCACCATCATTCGCTGTTCTTCGGCTGCGACCGCGTCAACGGCGGCAACTACTGGCAGGACACGAACGAACGCGGCCAGATCCTCTCCCAGGGTCCCAGGATCGTCGAATCTGCCGGCGGCAAGGTCATCTTAGAGGATGAATGCCTGTGGCAGCAGCCCGACAAGGAACCGGTCATCCGCGACCGGCGGCACATCGTGATCACCGCGCCGAGCGAGAGTCTGCGATTCATCGATTTCCAGATCACGCTGGAGCCACTGACCGACATCCGCATCCTCAAGACGAACCACTCCCTGTTCGCGGCCCGGGTCGTGCCGGAGCTGGCGGTCACCGCCGGCGGGACGCTGATCAATGCGCAGGGTGACACGAGCGAAAAGGGCACATTCAATGTCGCCTCGCCGTGGTGCGACTACTCGGGCACGCGCAACGGCATCACGGAAGGCATCGCCATCCTGCAGCACCCCACCAACCGCTGGTATCCGTCGAAGTGGTTCACGCGCGATTACGGCTTCTTCTCCCCCACGCCCATGAATTGGCTCGAAGGCGATCAACTCGACCTGCGCAAGGGCGAGAAATTGACCCTGGCCTACCGGGTCGTCGTCCATAGCCACGGCTACCGCCACGCGGGAATCGAGAATTTGTTCGACGCCTACAAGCAGACGAAACCCTGGGGGAATCAACCCGCTTCCGACAAGATGGAGCCCATCCGGGTCTCTCAGGACGGACGCGGCTTCGTCGCGGATGGCGGCAGACCGTTTGCCCCGTGGGGATTCAACTACGACCACGACGAGAGCGGCCGGTTGCTGGAGGACTACTGGTGAAGAGAATGGCCCAAGGTGGAGGAGGACTTCCGCGAGATGAAGCAACTCGGCGCGAACGTCGTCCGTATCCACCTTCAACTAGGCAGGTTCATGCAGGGCCCGGCTGAGCCGAACGAGGCCGCGCTGGACAAACTGGCGCAGCTCGTCGAATTGGCCGAGCGAGGTCGGTTGTATCTCGATATCACAGGTCTGGCCTGCTACCACAAGGCAGATATCCCGTGCTGGTACGACAGGCTGCGTGAAAATGCCCGCTGGGAAGTTCAGGCCCGGTTCTGGGAGGCAGTAGCCACACGCTGCGCCAGCAGTCCCGCGGTCTTCTGCTACGACCTGATGAATGAGCCGGTCGTCCCGGGCAACAGGAAGGAGACCGACTGGCTCTTGGGCGAACTCGGCGGCAAGTTCTTCGTCCAGCGGATCGCGCTCGACCTGGCCGGGCGCACGCAGCAACAGGTGGCCGAGGCCTGGGTGGATCGACTCGTCATGTCGATTCGCAGCCATGACGACCGCCACCTGATCACGGTCGGGGTCATCCCCTGGGTGCTGGTCTTCCCCAAGGCCAAGCCGCTGTTCTACTCCAGGGAGGTGGCGGAGAATCTCGACTTCGCCAGCGTGCACTTCTATCCGGAGACAGGGAAGATCAACGAAGCCATCACGGCGATGGCGGCCTACGACATTGGCAAACCCGTCGTGATCGAAGAGATGTTCCCGCTCAAGTGTTCCGCCGCAGAACTTGGCGAATTCATCGACAAATCCCGCGCCACCGCTTCCGGCTGGATCGGTTTCTACTGGGGCAAGACACCAGAGGAGTACCGCCGGTCCGACACACTGGCGGATGCCCTCACCCTCGGCTGGCTCGAACTCTTCGAGAAAGGAGCGAGCGACAAGCAACGTCTGAGGTAATATCCGTCACTTGAAGGTTGTCGTCGCCAGCTTGAGTGGCTCGAAGTTGGCCAAGTCCTTCAGGGGCACCGCGCCCCAGGTGGTATTCAGGTGGCCGAGCATGCGCGGATGGCTGTAGGTCCGCGAGTAATTGACCAGGGCTTGAGCCGCGTGCACGTTCTTCCAACTAGCCGGCCAGACGCGGAAGCCTTTTTCGATGAACATGGGGACGGATTCATAGGCTTCGCGTGGTTCGTAGTGCCAGTCGCAGATGATGATATCCTTGGGGATCAGGTCAATGGCTCGTGCGGTGCCATTGGCGCTGGCCTCCCATTTGCCGTACTTGATCTGGCCGGCGTCGATCAGGCGATCGCCCCACATCAGCATCTCGACCTTCTTCCCCTCGACCAAGTGCTTGTGGTAGTCGTTGACCGCTTTGGCGAAGAGTCCCGCCTTGTCCTTGCCCTGGCAGCGCGGACACGACTCCTCGCCGATCAGGAACACCTCATCCATGCCCACATGCAGGGCGTCCGCTTCAAAGGCGTCGAGCAGCTCATCCATGAGCGCAAAGATAATCGGGTTGACGTCCGGATGCAGCGGGCACCAGCTTCGGCAGTAGATCCCCTCGTTGTTCGGATACTGTCCCGGTGTCTCATCGAATTGCGGGTACTTCGTCAGCAGAGTGAACGTGCTCTTGCTCCAGGACTGGTGCCCCAGGCATTGAAACTGCGGGATCAAACGGATGTTGTGTTTGCGGCACGCGGCGATCAGCGCGCGGATCTGTTCCCTGCTGCATGGGTTGCCTCCCCGAAGCTCGGGATGGGATTGATACTCGAATCCATAGTTGATCTCCCCGACGATGGCGTTGATGCCCAGATCCGCCACGGCCGGCACGACTTCCATCAACTGGCTGACCTGTCGCCGCCCCCCCAGGGAGACATGCACCCCAAGCCAAGGCCGCGAATCCTTGGGCGCAGCCGCCAGCACCACCGGCGACACGGCCAGCGCCGACACGAACAACACCGCATGACACATCAGCATTCTCATCGTCTAACCTCCTGAATAAGCGGCTGCAATTCCGGCACAGATCTTCTCAAGGTTCATTCTATCGACCTCGTCGAACGCCGCAAGTCGATCCGAATCGATATCGAGCACGGCCAGGAGCGTTCCGTCGGGCGTGATAACCGGGATGACAATCTCCGACTGGGAAGACGACGAGCACGCAATGTAGCCGGGGAACTGACGAACATCGGGCACAACCTGCGTCTGTCGGAGGCGGGCCGCCGCCCCGCACACTCCTCTCTCGAACGGAATCGTCAGGCAGCCGTGCGTGCCTTGGTACGGACCGATCTTGAGCAGTCCCGGCGCCACGACCCGGTAGAAGCCGGTCCAGTCGAAGCTGTCGAAGGCACGGTGAAGCTCGCAGGCCACCGTCGCCATGATCGCGATGAGATCGGTTTCGCCGGCGATCAAGGCCTCCACCCGCTGCGACACCGCCTCGTAGACCTGCTGCTTGTCGGTCGGGCTCATCGGGGTGTCCCCTTGGCGTCATGCTCCAGTGCCTTGTACTGTTTGGCCAGATCGGTCACCGCGTCGTCACTCTTGTCGACATACAGCTCCAGCCAATAGCCATCGATTCCCTTCCGGGCGACTCGTATGCCCGCGGCCAACCGCCCGCGATGGTCGCCGCCGGCTTTGTCGCCGGCGACGAGGGCCGCCATGAGCCGGTCCGCCAGGCTGCCCTCGGTTTGCTCATACGCGCGGGCCATGGCCTGGATGACCTCGACGCCTGTCAGGGTGTTGCCCTGACAGGCATAGAACCTGCCGGCTGCGGAACCCCACCAGATGCCCGAGGGGTCCGCGTGGGCCGGATTGCGGTTGGCCGCCCGGCCCGACATGTCGATGATGGCCAGTTGCCGTTTGTCCTTTTGCGGATCGCTACGCAACAGCTCCGCCAGCACCTCCTCCGGCAGGCGTCCTTGAGCCAGGAGATCGAGCGCCCGCTCGCCCCAGGGCGGGTTGTGCCAATGCTGCGTACAGAACGCCCCGACCCCCGCGCGGACGTACGGCACGACCTTGCCCACCGCGGGATATTTGCTCGCCACCGCCGCCCCGCAGACCTCGTTATTCGGGTCCACCGCCACGATGGAGAACGTGCCGGACACGTCCGGACGCGATAGCGCAACGGACCTTATATCCTGATTCTCACAGCCAGCCAACAGTAATGATCCAAGGCAGACCGCTATGTTCAGTTCTCTCCATCGCATCTGTCCTACTCCCGATCAAAGCAGACCTTTCACGCACATATGTCTCTCGCTGACCACCTCGACTTCAAAGCCGAGTCCGGTTTCGCGAATCTGGTCGCGTACCTCGTCCGGCGTGAACGCCGCCCGCAGGGAGTTATAGAAATCGCACTTGAGGATCTCGGGCTCGCTGGCCGAGACGGATTCGACGATGGCTTTCGCGGCCTGCTCCGTCTCCGGCCGGAACAGGTCCATAACATAGACCGCCGTGCCAGTCCGCCCCAGGCACTTCACCTCTTCCCAGAAGACCATCGGATTGGGCAGGTGGTGGAGAAGGTCCTTTGAGATGATTACGTCAAAGCCGCCCCGCCGAACATCCAGTCCCGGGATGCGTCCCTCAATAGCCCGAATTCGTCTCTCCAAGCCGGCCCTCTCCACCGCGTCGCTCGCCAGGCGGACCATGGCCTCCGACGCGTCCACCGCGATGATGTACACTGATGCTTTCGCCTGGGCCAGGCGGATCGGGATGTCGCCGGGACCGCAACCGATGTCGAGGACGACCCTCAACCTTGAGGCGTATGCGTCAATCAGCCCATCTACGAACATCTGATTCGACGAGGAGAAATCGGCCTGTGCATAGGCGATCGCCTGCTGTTCGTCGTCCATCACCTCAGGTTCCAGGATTCGATCCATGCTGTCACTTCTCATCCGATGGCACGCGAACGGTCACGGCGATGTCGTTCGGCTCGCCGTCGCAGCGGACAATGTAACCCGCCGGCTGGGCGAGATCAACAGTCTCCTGATACGTCCGGCCGCCGATCTCGTAACTGTGAATGATCTCCACGTTTGTCTGCGGCATCGTTTTCGGCAGCAGGTGCAGGCAGGCCCTCATCACGTTCAGGCCGGGGTTGCCGTGGAACTTCACATAGACCGTCTCGGCCGGCTCGTCGAGTTGCACGTCCTGGTCCCAGTTGTACCGCCAATGATTGGCCCATGTCGGCACCGAGGACCGGTAGATCTCCCGGAAATCCTGTGGTTCGCCGACGGCGTACGCAATCCGGTTGTCCGTTTGCTTCGCCTGCTCGCCCTGGTGGGTGCGGAACGTCGCCCCGACGCTGAACCACGCAATCTTCATTCCCGCCGGGGCGGTCAGACGCACGATGGCATCGCCACGAATGCGCGAAGTGTTCCGCCGAGGATGGTAGTCGGCCGGCATGGCAATCAGGTGTCTCGCCAAGTCTTGCAGGTCAGACGTCTCGGGATGCACCAGCATGGGCACCGTCCGCCAGCCGTACCGGTCCCCGATCTCGTACTTCATGCGATTCTCCCCGGCCTTCAGGCGGGGAAGGCTGATTGGCGCGACCTGCACCCACGTATCGATCGCCAACGACTGAATGGCTGCTTGCTTTTCAGCGCCGGATGTAGACAGCCGCAAGAGATAGCCGCAGGTGCCTTTGACGAATGGAGTCAGATCCACTGCCTTCTTGGCCCCACTCTGGATGGTCCTCGCTTCCCGCCAGGTCAAACCGTGGTCGAGCGAGACCTCGACATCGACGGGAAGCGCTGTCTCCAGAGTCAGGACGGATGCTCCCGCATCATCATTCGGATCGCCGATGTCGTTGATCTTGGCAACGATGATGTACGGGGTGAACACTTCAAAGATCGTCTCTGCATCGCCTGTGTCGACCAGATGCAGTCCCCTCTCGCCCGGAGCCAGGTTTCGCACGGCGAAGACACCGTCTTGGAAATCGGTCGAGCCGGCGGATAGATTAGGGGCATAGTGGAATAGCCCATTGCCGTGGTTCCACCGGGTAAACTCCCGATGGTTCGGCTTCATCCCGATCGGTTGCTCCAGAATCAGGTCGCGGACCCACTTCGTCTCGCTGTAGCGCGACAGATGGTGCCAGCGTCCGCCCTGGGGCGCCCACCAGCGGGTGAACGACTCTCCCTGGCGGAGGTAGAAATCCATCGTGTGACTGCCCTGGAACCAGCGGTACTGAAAGTGGACCGGGCTGCCGCAGTAGATGTCAAACACCCTGCCCTTGTCGGGGTCTTTCGGGAAAAACGGCTCCACGCGTCGGCGCGGCGACACCCACAGGGTACGGTCTTCCTGGGCCTGCTCAAGACTGGCGACGATGCCCGTGTCATCAAGCAGCGCGCCCCGAACGTCGAGGTCGAGATAGTGCCAGCCGTCGTCATACCAGACCTCGGTGGCACAGTGGTTCCAGTTCTGCAGACCGAAGGACCGGCCCTGTTCGAAACCCACGCCCTGAAAGATACCGTCCAGCACCGGGCCGAAGATCCCGCAGTAACCCATGTTGTAGACATTGAGGATCTTGAGCGGATCGCGGACCGTCGCGTACTCATCGAACGGATCGTTGCCGTCGAGGACTTCGTAGAAGTGATAGAGCCCGGTCTCGTAGCCGCACAGATACTGCCAGACGGCAATCGCCAGATCGTTGCCGGTCTTGTCCCGCCAGCGAGAGAACTGCCGGAACCGTAGCAGGTCGGTCGTATCGGCCGTGTGCTCGCTGAGCACGCGTGGACAGACCACCACGGCCTCAGCCGCCTGCGGGCTCACACACGCAAGAAGCGCAACGGTGGAGAAGACCAGAGGCACATATCGAAGAGCGATCATCCCATCACGGTCCTTTCGATTCCTGCAACGCGAACACAAGCGTTGCCTTGCGGGCGCAGAACGCCTCATCGCCGGAGAAGACCAGATCCAATTCGCGTCCATCCTCACTCATTCACTTAGCGGGGAAGCTCGACTCATGTCTCTGTTTTAACCGCCCCTGCGTCTCAGATCAACTCCCAAACCCGACGCGCCGTGATGGCTGGTCTTGGCGCATGGCATCGAACGAGTAGAATAGGGCCACCGAGGGCCCGAGGACATAAAGAAGATCGAAAGGAAAGTATGAGAACGCCCGCAAGCATCCTCCGCATCGTCAGCACCATCGTCTGTATCGCGGTGTGTTCCGCATCCGGACAGATCCAGGGGGAGACGGTCACAATCCGCCCCGAGGAGACCGACGAACTGCTCGCCAATCCCGGCATGGGATGGGAGACGTTCCACCGTACCCGGGATCAGGATACAAGTCTGCCCGACTGGATTCCATCGACGGTTCACTACGCCCGCTGGGGCTGGGGCGTACTGGAGCCCCGGCCGGGCGAGATCGACTACGCCTTTCTCGACAAGACCCTCCGGGAGACACGGGCCGCGGGCCAGCAGTTGGCGTTTCGCGTCATGTGCTGCTCCACGTCGCGAGGGAGGCCCTATCAGCCCGATTGGCTGGCCCAGGCGGGCGGCAAGGTGCTCACCGTCGACTACAGCGGCCAGGAAGGCCTGACCATCCCCGACCTCGACGACCCGAACACCCTGGCTCTGCATCTGCGCCTCATCCAGCGACTGGGCGAGCGCTACGACGGCCATCGCGACCTCGATCACGTGGACCTCGGCACCGTCGGCTGGTGGGGCGAGTGGCACATGAGCAGTTCCAAGAGCGCCCAGATGCCCACGATGGAGAATCGCAAGCTGATCATCGACACGTACGTGGACGCCTTTCGCAGGACCCCGCTGCTGATGCTCATTGGGGACACCGAGTGCCTCTCCTATGCGGCCGAGCGCGGAGCCGGCTGGCGGGCCGACTGCCTGGGCGACATGGGCGGCTTCTCGAAGAACTGGTACCACATGCGCGATGCCTATCCCCGCCTGGTGCGGGAAGCGGGAGTGCAGGACGCCTGGAAGAAGGCGCCCATCGCGTGGGAGACCTGCTGGGAGATGCGCCGCTGGGTCAAGGAGGACTGGTCGCTGCCATACATCTTCAACTACGCGCTGGCTCTGCATGGCTCCTACCTGAACAACAAGTCCGCCCCCCTGCCGATGGCGGAGGAGGTCCGCCCGGAGGTCGAACGGTTCCTCCGCCGGCTCGGATATCGCCTCGTGCTGCGGGAGCTGAACCATCCCAAACGGACTCGAGCGGGAACAACGCTGACCATCGAAGCCAAATGGCAGAATGTCGGGTCCGCCCCCTGCTACCGGCCCTACCGCGTCGCCTACAGGCTCACGGGCAAAGACGGCAGTGTCAGAACGCTGATCGGGTCAACGACAGTTGCGAAATGGATGCCCGGCTCGATCGAGCTATTCTCCGAGGAATTCATGAAGGCGCCGCCGGACCTGCCGCCGGGCGCGGTCGTCCCAGCCACTGACCGCGTGACGTTGCCCGGGGACCTGCCGCCCGGCGAGTACAGCCTGGCCGTCGGCATCGTAGACGTGGATTCCACGGAACCCGTCGTACGTCTCGCCATCAAGGGACGATCGGCCGATGGCTGGTATCCTCTGAGCAAGCTGATAGTATCGAGGTGATTGGATCGTGAAAGCCAGGGCACTTCGGATAACCTTGCTGTGGGTTGTGTTTACAGGCGTCTCTCATGGCCGAGACTACTATGTCAGTCCGACGGGCAATGACGCGAATCCCGGCACACGGACCCAGCCTTGGCGGACCCTCGAGAAAGTCAACCACGTCGGCTTCGAGCCTGGGGACCGTGTACACTTTGAGGGCGGTCAGCGATTCCCCGGCACAATCACGCTCGACCGGATCGACAGCCGGCTCATGGTGACTTCCTACGGCGACGTCCGGGCCGTCATCGACGGGGCGAACGATAGCGGTCTCATCGCGAATGGATGCGACCATCTGACGCTGAGGAATCTCAGCTTCGTCGGCTCGGGACGCAAGGACGGGAACACGAAGGACGGCGTCGTGATCGTCGATTCGCAGGGTGTGACCATCGACCACATCGACGTTCGCGGGTTCCGGACCAGCGGGTTGCAGATGGAGGGAGTCCGGCACGCTCGTGTTGCGCACGTGCATGCCCGAGAGAATGGCTTCGCCGGGATCAGCGTGGGGCATCACAAGCAGTCCCAGTACGTGCGGATCAGCCATTGCATCGCGGAGGACAACCCGGGCGACCCGTCGAACCTGACCAACCACAGCGGCAACGGCATCGTCGTCGCGACGGCCGATGATGTAGTCGTCGAATACTGCCAAGCCTTCAACAATGGCTGGGACATGCCCCGCCGGGGCAATGGCCCGGTGGGCATCTGGGCGTGGAACGTGAACCGCGCGATCATCCAGTTCTGCATCTCGCACGACAATAAGAGCCCTGGTGACGACGGTGGCGGCTTCGACCTCGACGGAGGAGCAACTGACTCTGTCCTCCAGTACAACCTGTCGTACAACAATGATGGTCCGGGCTACTTACTCTGCCAGTTCCCCGGGGCCTCGGACTTCAAAAACAACATCATCCGCTACAACATCAGCCACAACGACGGTGCCAAGAACAACCGGCGCAGCGGCATCGACGTCCTCTCCGCCAGTCCCAACGCCTCCGATTGCCAGGTCTACAACAACACCGTGTACAACCGACACGGCGCCGCCGTCGGCTTCGGCAGCCTGCCCATGTCCAATGTGGTCTTTCGCAATAACATCTTCATCTGCTCGGGCAATGTGATTGCGGGCGAGACCGCCGGGGGACGGTTTGAGAATAACATCTACTGGTCGGCGGACGAACGGCCCCTGTCCTTCGATGGGCACACGACTCTCCGCGAGTGGGCCGAGGCCACCGGCCAGGAGAAAGTGAACGGCAGGATCATTGGCAGGTACGTCGATCCGGAAGTAGTGACGACCGATGGCGAAATGCCGACAGACCCCGTGAAACTCACAGACCTCGCGACCTATCGGTTGCAGGCGGATTCACCGTGCCTGAAGACCGGGACTCAGATCGAGAATAATGGCGGGCGGGACTTCTGGGGCAATCCGATCCCCCAGGACGGCAGACCGTCCGTTGGCGCTTATGAGATGCCGTAGTTCGAAAGGCAGCAGAATGAAACGATATGCAGTCGCGACCGCAATGATCTGCCTCACAGTTGCAGCATCCGCCCGCTCGGACCAGCAGGCGCTGGCGCCCGGCCGGTCGATGCTCATCGGCGTGGACTACTACCCTGAGCATTGGCCCAGGGAGCGGTGGGAGACCGACCTGAAGCTCATGAAGGAGGCAGGCTTCAACACGGTTCGTCTGGCGGAGTTCGCCTGGATCGAGATGGAGCCGCGCGAGGGGCAGTTCGAGTTCGCCTGGCTCGACGACGCGGTGAAGCTGCTGGCGAAGTACGACATGTACGTGATCCTGGGCACCCCTACGGCGGTCATGCCCGCCTGGGTCGCCCGCAAGTATCCGGAGACCCTGCGGATGAAGGCCGACGGCACGCGCGTCGTCTGGGGCGGGCGCAAGCACAACTGCTATTCGAGCGGGACCTACCGGCTACTTTCCGAGCGGATCGCCCGCGCCATGGCCGAGCACTTCGCCAGTGCCCCCAACGTTATCGGCTGGCAGATCGATAACGAGTTCGGCGGGGAAGAGTGCCACTGCGGCTCGTGTCTCGCAGAGTTCCAGGACTGGCTCAGAGCCAGGTACGGCTCACTTGACGAACTCAATCGCGCTTGGGGTAACCACTTCTGGGGATTGAAGTTCACCACGTGGGGCGAGATCACGGTCCCGGACTGCGCCACAGACCGCGAGTGGGTCATGGGCAATCCGAGCGCATGCTTAGACTGGAAGCGGTTCATCACGTGGCAGCAGGCGCATTTCCAGGCGGACCAGGTGAAGATCATCCGCGCGATTTGCCCGGACGACTTTGTGACACACAACTTCATGGGGCTCTTCAGTGGCCTCGACTACTACGAGATGGCCAGGGATCTCGACTTCGTCACGTGGGACAACTATCCCATCTGGTCCGGCAAGCCCACCATCCCCTACGATGCTTCCTTAGCCGCCGACGTGATGCGAGGTCTCAAGCAGAAGAACTTCATGATCATGGAGCAGACGGCGGGCCCCTGCGGCTGGGAGAGTTTCGGGCGCAATCCCTGGCCCGGCGACATTCGCAAAATCGCCTACCAGCAGCTCGCGCACGGCTCCGACGGTCAAATCTGGTTCCGCTGGCGGACCTGTACCGTTGGCCGCGAGCAGTACTGGCACGGATTGCTCGGTCACGACGGCAAGCCGCTGCGCCGCTACCGCGAGGCCGCTCAGACGGCCAAGGAGTTCCGCAAGCTGGAAAGCCATCTGCGCGGTTCGACGGTCGTGTCGGATGCCGCGATCATGTACGACTATGATAACCTCTGGTCCCTCAGCTTCCAGCCGGGGTTCGCGGGCAACAGCCTCCAGGCTGCGGTCAAACGGTACTATAACGCTCTCATGCGGGCCGGCGTCAACGTGGACGTCGTGAACCGCCGGGCGGATCTGTCCCGGTACAAACTGGTCCTCACACCCAACCTGTCGATCATGCCTGACGAGACCGCGCGCAAACTCGATGGCTTTGTCAAGAATGGTGGTGTCCTGCTGGCCGATTGCCGGACCGGGGTCAAGGACGAACATAATCTCTGCCATGAGAGGACCCTGCCGGGATTGTTGGCGCCCGTGCTGGGCATCACCATCGAGGAATACAGCAGCCTGGGCACAGATTCCTCGTACAAGGTCGTTGGTCGCGAGGATATGGGCGGCGAGTACACCGCGATCCAGTACGTCGATTGGGTGATTCCGCAGGGCGCCAAAGCTCTGGCCGGGTATGTCGATCCCTGGCACATGGAGTCCTTTGCGGCCGTCACGCGCAACAGCTATGGCAAAGGAAAGGGCTGGTACGTGGGGATGGTCGCCAAGGAGGATGCCTTCTATGACCACCTGATCCAGCGGCTGCTCGAAGACGCCGGCATCCGGCCGGTGGTCAAACCGCCTCTCGGCGTGGAGGTATCAGTACGCGAGGGCCCCGCCGGGAAGGTGCTGTTCCTCCTCAATCACACGGACGAGCCCAAGACAGTGCCGGTCCCTCCGGGCGGCAGCGACCTGCTCCACGGGACCCAAACCGGCGAATCCGTCACTCTCGACAGATTCGGCGCGGCTGTCATCCAGATCGAGCAGTAACCCCCTCCTGAAGCCGAGCCTGATTCGCACCGACATCCACAGACGGACACGGACGTTCACGGACCTACCGCTCGCGTGTTCGTGCCGGTCCGTGCCGGATACTCCTTCCGCCTTCGTCCGGACGGGTTTTGCAGTCGCGTCCGTCTATCCTATACTTTCCTTGGACGGCCGTCACGTCTGGGGGTGCCTGTCCAAACCATCCGCCTCTGGCTCGGGGAGAAGTGATGAGAGTACGCA
>ENA-OSEO01002344-OSEO01002344.1-sediment-metagenome-genome-assembly--contig:-NODE-2344-length-27400-cov-3.700582_pt1 | contig 27400 bp, 24 predicted proteins | sample MGYA00237883_ERZ534232 | MGnify/ENA metagenome assembly ERZ534232
GGACCTCACCGTTCGGGAAAACATCAATTTTTACGCCGATCTGTACGGCGTTCCCCGCTTGGAGCGGAGGAATCGGATGAGCGAACTGCTCGACTTCAGCCGTATGAGTCCCTTCACGGGGCGCCGGGCGGGGGACCTGTCGGGGGGCATGAAGCAGAAGCTGCAGCTGATCTGCGCCCTGATCCATACCCCGCGGGTGCTCCTCCTCGATGAACCCACCAACGGGGTGGACCCGGTGAGCCGCAGGGAATTCTGGCGTATTCTCCATCGGTTGCTGCAGCAGGATGTGGCGATCCTGATCACCACCGCCTATCTGGACGAGGCGGAACGGTGCAACCGGGTGGGGCTGATCAACAATGGCCGCCTGCTGGCCGCCGGTCCCCCCGAAGAGACCAGGGGTCTGATGCGCGGGCGCATCCTGAGTATCCGCAGCGACCAGGCGCGGGCCGTGAGCCGGCTCTTCAGCCGGGAGCTTCCTTACATCAGCACAACCGTCTTCGGAGACACGGTGCATGTGGTGTGTGACGACCTGGAAACCACGCGCTCCAAGGCCCGGCGGCTGCTGGACGAGCAGGGTGTTCCTTACAGTGACATACGCGAAGCGATGCCTTCCCTCGAGGATGTGTTTGTCAGTGTCATGGGACAGGAGGAAACCGTCGCGGTCGGGAACGGCGAGGAGGCGGAGGCTGAAGCCGTTCCTGAAGGAATTGCAGTCGAGGTGCGGGATCTGACACGCCGATTCGGCAGATTCGTAGCCGTGGACCGGGTCAGCTTCCAGGTGCCGCGGGGCGAGATATTTGGCTTTCTGGGCCCCAACGGGGCGGGGAAGAGCACCACGATCCGCATGCTCTGCGGCCTTCTGCGTCCCAGCCAAGGGAGTGGCACCGTTGCCGGGTACGATATCGGGCCCGAAAGCGAAGAGATCAAACAGCATATCGGCTACATGAGCCAGAAGTTCTCTCTCTATGAGGACCTGACCGTTGAGGAAAACATCGATTTCTACGGTGGGATCTACGGATTGACCGGGGAGCGACTGGCCGCGCGCAGGGACTGGGCGGTTTCCATGGCCGGCCTCGAACAGCGGCGGAAAAGTCTCACCGCGGTCCTCAGCGGCGGGTGGCGGCAGCGGCTGGCCCTGGCATGCGCCATCCTCCATGAACCGCCGATTATCTTTCTCGACGAACCGACCAGCGGGGTCGACCCGCTGAGCCGCCGCCGGTTCTGGGACCTGATTTACCATATGGCCGACCGGGGGGTGACCGTCTTCGTCACCACCCACTACATGGAGGAGGCCGAATACTGCGACCGGATCGCCCTGATCTATCACGGCAAAATGATCGCGCTGGGATCGCCCCGGGAGTTGAAGACCACCGTGATGAGTGACCGGATCCTGGATGTGCGGAGCGCGGATTCTCAGCGTGTCATTGAAAAGGTGGCCGCTCTCCCGTCGGTGCACGATGTATCCCTCTTCGGAGCGGGGCTCCACGTGGCGTGCGCCGATCCCGACGCCGCCGCAGTGGACATACGGAACCTGATGGCATCCGAAGGGATACCGGTCGAGAGAATCGAGCCGGTCACGCCCGGGATGGAGGACGTCTTCGTTTCTCTCATCGAGGCCGTTGACCGGGAAAAGGCGGAGGGGATCAATGGGTAGCGCGCGACGCATGATAGCCGTGGCCCGCACGGAATTCATACATGTGATCAGGGACTGGCGGAGCCTTTTCCTGGCGATCGCGATCCCCATGGTGCTGATCCTGCTGTTCGGCTACGCCCTGACGCTGGACCTGAAAAATGTACCAACCGTGATCTGGGACCAGTCACGCACCCCCGAGAGCCGGGACTTGATCAGCCTCTTTGACGGTTCGCCCTACTTTTCCATCAAGGCGTACGCTGACGGGTACGACTCCCTGCAGCGGGATATCGACGCGGGAACGGCCATGGTCGCTCTGGTCATCCCCGGTGATTTTGCCGAGAAGATCCGCGCCGGACGGACCGTGGCTGTCCAGGTCATCGTGGACGGCAGCGACGCCACCACCTCGCGACTGGCGGCGAGCTACACAAACAGTCTGGGGATGATCTATAACCGGAATATCCGTTCCGTGTCCCGTTCGCCGGGTGCCTCGGGGACCGTGGAGCTGGTGCCCCGGGTCTGGTACAACGCCGATATGCGCAGCCAGAACATGATCCTCCCGGGGATTGTTGCCATCGTCATGATGGTCATCGCCGCCATGCTGACCAGTGTCACCGTCGCCCGGGAGTGGGAAACCGGGACGATGGAGCAACTGATCAGCACGCCGATCCGGGGGCACGAGCTGATCTTCGGGAAGGTGATCCCTTACTTTGTAATCGGCATGGTCGACGTGGCCATCGCCGTCGCCATGGGGGAGTGGCTTTTCCATGTTCCGCTCCGGGGGAGTCCGGCCCTCCTCTTCGCCATGGCGGCTCTTTTCCTGACCGGGGCGCTTTTTCTGGGGATGACCCTGAGCATCACTTTGAAATCACAGGTGTTAGCCAATCAGATTGCGCTCGTTGCCGGGTTTCTCCCCACCCTGATCCTCAGCGGGTTTGTATTCGCCATCGAAAACATGCCTGTCCTGCTCCAGGGGCTGACCTACATCGTCCCGGCACGCTACTTTATCGCCATCATGCGGGGGATCTACATGAAGGGAATCGGGCTGGAGATCCTCTGGCTGAACGCCCTCCTGCTCTTTATTTACGCTGCCGTACTGATTCTGGCGGCCAACCGGCGGCTGAAGCTGCGACTGGAGTGACCGGATGCTGACGCGACTGAAGAGAATGCTCGTCAAGGAATTTCTGCAGATGCTGCGGGACCCGCGGATGCGGATAGTTGTCTTCGGGCTGCCAGTGATGCAGATGATGGTGATGGCCTTTGCCCTGACCACGGACGTGACGCGTGTCAGGATCGCTGTCCTCGATCGCGACCGGACCCCGGTCTCCCGCGAACTGCTCAGCACCTTCACGGGCGGCGGGTATTTCCAGATTATCCGCCGGGTTGACGCTATGGACGAAATGACCCGGCTCCTGGACGACGGGACGGTGCGGGCCGGTCTCCGGATTCCCGCCGGATTCGCGGGGGATATCCGGACGGGCCGCATCGCGCAGGTGCAGCTGATCGCCGACGGCACGGACAGCAACACTACGGCCATCATCCTCGGATACGCCAACGGAATCGTAACGGATTTTAATGCGCGGCTGAACAGGCATCTGCCGGACCGTGCCGCCCCGGTGGAGATGGCGGTCCGGGCCTGGTTCAACCCCAACCAGGAGAGCCGCCTCTACTATGTGCCGGCCCTGATCGGTTTGATGCTCCTGATATTCAGTCTGCTGCTCACCAGTATCGGGATCGTCAGGGAGAAGGAGATCGGGACCATCGAGCAGGTGATGGTGACCCCGATCCGCAAGATGGAGTTTATCCTGGGAAAAACCATTCCCTATGTCATCACCGGGTATATCTCCATGACGATCATGTTTATCCTCGCCGTTGTGGTGTTTGGCGTCCGGATTCACGGCAGCATCCTTCTGCTGTATGGGCTCACGGGGATCTACCTGTGCGGCAATCTGGGTCTCGCCCTTCTGGTGAGCGCCAGCGCCAGCACGCAGCAGCAGGCCCTCCTGACCGCCTTCTTTATCATCATGCCCTGTGTCCTTCTCAGCGGGTTCATGTTCCCCGTCCACAACATGCCTGCCGTGGTGCAGTACGTCACCTGGATCAACCCCATGCGCTGGTACCTGGAAATCCTGCGCGGGGTGGTCATGAAGGGGGTGGGGCTTCAAACGCTGTGGCCGGCGGTTGTGGCCCAGCTTGCACTGGCTGTCGGATTTCTCTTCCTCGCGTCGAAACGTTTCCGGAAAACGCTGAGATAAGCGCTATCCGGCATGGCGAATACGAAAAACGAAAGGGCCGAACAACCGGCGGGGAGTGCCTGTATTGCCGATTGAACAAACGCGAGCCGTCTGGTAAATACAATGCGGGAGAGGCTGTGTATAAAACCGGTCGGGAAAGGAGTCTGCCAGTGGAGATTTACTGTGATATGAACAGGCTGCCGTGGGAGCAACATCCCACGGTGCAGGGTGTTTCGATACAGAAGGTCATAACCCAGGCCCGGTTCGGGTCGGAAAGTCCATCCATACTCATGGTCAAGATCCCGTCGGGAGTCGAGGTGCCGGAGCATATTCATGAACGCAGCGAGGATATCCTCTGTATCCTCTCCGGCAGGGGCACCATGTGGATAGACGGGGTCGGAGAAATCCCGATGCATCAGGGCGTGGTGATTCGAGTCCCGCGCAATACCCGCCACCGGATATTCGACGTGACCGATGACCTCCTGGTCTACGATGTCTTTTCTCCCGGTATCATGTAGGCCCTGGCCGGGGAGAGTGGAGGAGACACGGGACAATGGGCGTCTATAAAAAATGGTTTCTTGCCACCAGACCGTGGTCCTTCACGATGACGGCCATCTCCGTCAGCGTCGGGGCCCTGATGGCCGCCATGGATGGCGCCTTTTCGTGGTCTCTGTACCTGCTTACTCTGGCCGGTGTGATCTTCATGCACAGCGCCGCCAATCTGTTCAATGACTACTACGATATCCTGAGCGGGGTCGACACCTGTGACGTGTCAACCGCGCGGTATCGTCCTCATCCTCTGGCCGAGGGCTCCCTTACTCTCACCGAGGTGATGATAGAAGCGATCTTTCTTTTCGCCCTTGCGGCCGCTATCGGTATCTTTCTTGCCGTAACGAGAGGGTGGACTATCCTCATCCTGGCCGTGATAGGAGCCTTTGCCGGGATCTTTTATACGGCTCCCCCCTTTCGATATAAATATATCGCGTTAGGGGAAATCTCCGTCTTTCTCATGTGGGGCCCCCTGATGGTGGAAGGGGCATATTTCGTGCAGCGGCAGGCCCTGAGCCTGGATGCGCTGTGGGCTTCGCTCCCCTTCGGCGTGCTGGTCGCGCTGGTGCTCTTTGCCAACAATCTCCGGGACACTGCGGATGACCGGGACAAGGGCATTCGCACCCTGTCCACCATCACGGGCAGGCACAAGGGGATATGGGTCTATGTGGGCCTGGTAGTATTCGCCTATCTGTCGGTTGCGGTTATGGCGTTTACGGGGCCTCTGAATTACTGGTCGCTCCTGGCGCTCCTGTCCCTTCCCCTCTTTTTCAGGCTGCTCCGGCAGATGATACAGAACCCCCCGCTGGACGCGGATGCCCGGACGGCAAAGCTGAACACCGCATTCGGCATCCTGCTCCTCATCTCACTGCTCATCGGGAGGCTGACGTGAAAGGGCCGGAACAGGGGTGGGGTCTGTTACCGGCAACGGTGATCCTCGCGAACATCCTCTGGTTTGCCACATTTTATCTCACCTTCAGCACCTTCTGGCTCAAGATCGCCGTTTCGACCATGGCGCTTGCGGCTCTCTCCTGGTGGATACGTCCCGTGGCACGGGATCGCCTCCATGTTGACGCGAACATGCTGCTGGTCGGTCTTGCTTCCGCCGCGGTGCTGTATCTGATCTTCTGGGCCGGAAAAGAGATCTCGACCGCGATCTTTCCCTTCGCGGAGGGGCAGATCGGGGGCATCTACGGCAAGGGGGCGGGCACCCCCCGGTGGGTTGTCATACCGCTGCTCCTGTTCATAACCGGCCCCTGCGAGGAGATCTACTGGCGCGGTTTTCTGCAGGACAGGCTCGCCGAACGCTTCGGGGGACGGGGAGGATGGCTTCTGACCACGGCGCTCTACGCCGCCGTCCATCTGTGGTCGTTCAATTTCATGCTCATCGGGGCCGCCGCCGTCGCCGGAGCCTTCTGGGGCGCCATGTACTGGCGCTTCGGCTCCCTCTTCCCCGTCATAGTCTCCCATGCTTTGTGGAGCGCCGGTATCTTTGCCGTGATCCCTCTGGGTTGAAACAGCCTGATAACAGGTGCTTTGTGGAATCGAACCGGGGAGGGCTGATACGATGATATTTTTGATCGCCGCGCATGTGACGCTGATCCTCCATATGGGGTTCGTCTGCTTTGTCGTTCTCGGCGGTTTTCTCGTATGGCGGTGGCGGTGGGTCCTGTTTCTCCATATACCGGCCGCGGTGTGGGGGGCGCTTATAGAGTACCGGGGTTGTGTGTGCCCGCTGACGCCTCTGGAGAACCGGCTGCGGGAGGCTGCCGGACAGGCGGGCTATTCCGGCGGATTCATCGAACAGTACCTGCTGCCGGTGTTGTACCCGGAAGCCCTGAGCCGCGAGGCACAAATAGTCCTTGGCACGTTTGTAATCATAATCAATGTCCTGGCCTACGGCTGGTTGATACAACGCTCCCGGGCAAGAAAGACCCGTCCTCCGGCTGGCTGAGCCCGGCTTCACGATATGTCCGCTAAGAAGTATCCGTGAACTAAGGATCGAAATTTCTATAGTTTCTGGACCGATCAACCGATATACATTCCGAGTGGTAATATCGCGGGCGGTTTTTAATTCCCTGGAAACCCGCAATCCCACGAAAAGGGTGGATCATGAGGGGCACACAACGGGGCGCACACAAGGCTGCTGATGGGGTAAGCGGACTGATGTCCGATCAGTATCGGATTCTTCCAGCCGACCTGGGGGAGTTTGGTGCCATTGTGGCGGACGCCGAAACGAACCGGATCCTGGATGTCAACACAACCCTGTTGACGCTTCTGGGCATGAAGCGTGAAGCGGTCGTGGGTCAGGATCATGCCCAGTTTGTTTCACCGGCCAATCATAGGCGTTCTTCGGACCATGATCATGGCAAGGATGTGAAACCTGCGGAATGGACCCTGTCCTGCGGCAACGGGAAATCCATCCCGATCCTCAACCTCATGCTGCCCGTAGAAATCGATGGGCGGAAGGCGTTTCTGGAAAATATTATCGATATCTCGGCCTGGAAAAAGGCCGAAGAAGAGCTCAAGCGCTGCACGGTCTATGATTCCCTGACGGGTCTGGCCAACCGTTCTTTGCTTGTGGATCGATTGGATCGGTGCATCGCTCGGGCGCAGCGCCACCCCGACTTTCTTTTTTCCGTCCTCCTTCTCGACATGGATCGCTTCAAGTTCCTGAACGAAAGTCTCGGCCACACGATGGCTCAGCAGACCCTGGTCGTTGTTGCTGAACGCATACGGAATGCTCTTCGCTCCGTCGATACGGTCGCGATTCAGACAAACCCGTCCCATACCTTTGCCCGCATGGGTGAAGACAAATTCACCGTTATTCTTGAAGGGGTGCACCGCAACGAAGACGTCGTGCGGGTGGCCCAGCGGATACAGGATCTCTTTGACCAGCCGCTGGAGGTAAACGGCCAGGAAGTTTTCACCTCGGTCAGCGTCGGGATCGCCATCTATGACGGGAAAGTGACCTCCGCCGACGACATGCTGCGGGACGCGGACATAGCCCTGTATCGGGCCAGAAAACGGGGGCGGCGCAGTTATATGGTGTTCGACGAGGAAGTGCACGCCCAGGCGGTCGAGCGCATGACCCTCGAGAACGACCTTCGCCATGCCGTCGAACAAAAGCAATTCTCGCTGGCCTTTCAGCCCATCGTCTCGCTGGTCAGCGATCGCATCATCGGTGTTGAAGCCCTGATCCGCTGGCAGCACCCTGAACGGGGGGAAATCAAGCCGGCACAGTTTATTCCGATTGCAGAGGCAATGGGCCTGATCGTACCTATCGGGCTGTTCGTCCTGCGCGAGGCCTGCCGGCAGATGAAACTCTGGCAGGACCAGTTCCCCGCCGATCCCCCTCTGACCGTGGCCGTGAATCTTTCCGGCATCCAGATCCGCCAGCCCGATCTGCCCGGGGATGTGAAGCGTATCCTGAAAGAGACCGGCCTGGCTCCCGGAAGTCTGCACCTTGAGATCACCGAAAGCGCGCTTATCGAAAACGACCGGCAGACGGCCGCAACGCTTAAAAAGCTCAAGAAGCTGGGGGTCAGTCTTCATCTGGACGATTTCGGCACGGGATACTCTTCGCTGAGCTACCTGCACCAATTCCCCATCGATATGCTGAAGGTGGATCGCATGTTCGTGCAGAACCTCGATCGAGACAAGAGCAAGCTGGGGCTGGTGGAATCGATCATGGCCATGGCCCACAACCGGGGGATGGGCGTGATCGCCGAAGGCATCGAAGCCGGATCACAGCTTGAGTGTCTCAAAGGCATGTCGTGCGAACAGGGTCAGGGTTTTCACCTGGCACGCCCCAAAGAAGCGAAAGCCATTGAGCTGCTGCTGTCAAGCCAATACCGCTAGAACCACCCCCTCCGCATTTTCAGCCGCCTCACAAAAAGGTTAAATCTCCTCTTGACTTATGGTAAGAGAAGACCGGACACTCTCGCACGAGAGAGATGCGAAAATGTCCCTGTGCCGACAGTATCACGTCATGGAGATGGGCGATGAAAAAACATGCGGTAATTCTTATCATCTGTAGTTTTATCTTGTTTCAGGGTGTCCCCGCGCGGGCGCAGGACACGGTCATGCAGGTTTCGACAATCGACGCCCTGGTTGCGGGGCTGTACGACGGCGTCATGTCCTGTGCCGATTTGCTGGAGTACGGCGATGTGGGGATCGGCACCTTTCACCGTCTGGATGGGGAGATGGTGGTCCTTGACGGAGCGGTGTATCAGGTGAAAGGAGACGGCACGGTGCACAGGCCGGGCCCGGCAGAGAAGACCCCCTTCGCGGCGGTCTGCCGGTTCATGGCGGACGAAACCATCCTGTTGCACAAAGGGATGGACTACACGGCGGTGGAGCGGGCGATCGACGCATCCATTTCAGGCACAAATATCTTTTACGCGATAAAGATCACCGGGACCTTTTCGTACATGAAAACGCGCAGCGTCTCCGCTCAGAGCAGGCCCTATCCCCCTCTGGCGGAGGCGGCCAAGGCTCAAAGCGTCTTTGAAATGCACACCATCGCGGGAACGATTGTCGGGTTCAGATGCCCTCCCTATGTCCAGGGAATCAATGTTCCCGGATACCACCTGCATTTCATCAGCGCTGACCGGTCCTGTGGCGGCCATATTCTTGATTTTGTTCTTGATCGGGGCACCTGCCATATCGACCGGTGCCATCGGTTTCTGATGGTGCTTCCCGCTGAGGGGGAAGCCTTCCAGAAAGTCGATCTCTCGCGGGATCGGAGCGGAGAACTGCAGCAAATCGAAAAATGAGTGCGCGCGTTGTCGCACAATCCCTTTGGAGAAGACGTCAGTGGTACTGGAGGCGGTCATATTTGATATGGATGGTGTCCTGATCGATTCCGAACCTCTCTGGCGGCGGGCCGAGCGAGAGGTCTTCGGGAATGTGGGACTTGCCCTCACGAAAGAGATGTGTATGGGAACGATGGGGCTCCGGCTGGACGAGGTCGTCGCGTACTGGTACGAACGATTTCCCTGGACGGGGAAAAGCCCTGGGCAGGTCGAAGAAGAGGTTCTGTCTGAAATGTATCGGCTCATAGCGGACGAAGGGGAGCCCCTGGCGGGAGTGCAGGAAACCCTCGATGTCGTGCGGGGCTCAGGCTTGGCGCTCGCCATCGCCTCGTCATCCCCCTCCGGCCTGATCGAGGCGGTGGTCGACAAACTGGAAATTCGCGATTATTTCAGCGTCATGTGCTCAGCCGATGAAGATGCGCTCGGGAAGCCCGACCCCGCCGTGTACCTCCGGACCGCCGAGCGTCTGTCGGTGGATCCCCGCGCCTGCCTGGTCTTTGAAGACTCGCTCCTGGGCGTGCGGGCGGCAAAAGCCGCGGGAATGACCGTCGTTGCTGTCCCCGCCGCCGATCAATACGATGACCCGCGATTTCATGAGGCTGATTTCAAGGTGCCATCTCTTGGAGAATTTTCGCTTGATATGGTGAAGGCAGGGGAACGGTATGATATGGTATAATCCATACTGGTGAGCGGGTGGATTTCATGCTGCACCATACTATGCAACGAAAGGAGCAAACAGGTCATGAAAATCAGCGCGCGTAATACCCTGAAAGGGACGGTGAAAGAGATCAAAGAAGGAGTGGTCAATAACGAGATCACCATCCAACTCGCAGGAGGACAAGAGATCGTCTCCATTATCACGCAGACGTCCAGCAATGCCTTGGGGCTTAAGCCCGGCAAAGCCGTTACAGCGGTCATCAAGGCCTCGAACGTAATGGTGGCCGTGGAAGACTGACACGCATTCCCTGAGCGGGACTGTCCCGCTGGAGGTGCCGGGGCCGTTGATTCTTCCGGTACTGAACCGGGGGTGCGAGAACCGCCCGTCCACGTTGTGCCCCAAAGACCAGGCGCAGCATCCGGATACCCGCCTTCGGGAGAGATGGGGATTTTTGCATGAAAACTATCCGTTCAGCTCTGTTGTGGTTCTCGGGAATCATCTGCTTTTTCTTCTTTTTTCTCATTGTAGCCCTTGGTCTTATTATAGCCGACGGCAGGACCATATACCCGGCAGTGCGTGTCCTGGCGCGGATACAGCTCCTGAGCATGGGGCTGCGCCTCCGAGTCCACGGATACGACCGTTTTGATCCCTGCCGCAGCTACCTGATCATGGGCAATCATGAAAGCATGTTCGACGTCTTTGTCATCCCCGCGGCTCTCCCCATGCACGCGGTGGGTATCGAGGCGGATTACCACTTTTCCATACCCCTGTGGGGGTACCTGACCAGGAAATGGGGAAATATCCCCATCATCCGTGAAAACCGTGCCCAGGCTATCAGGGCGCTGGACGGGGCGACCCGTATCATCCGAGCCGGCACCTCCATTGTCATTCTTCCCGAAGGCCACCGGACACTGAACGGGCAGGTTGGTCCCTTCAAAAAGGGGCCGTTTCATCTGGCCTTCGCCGCGGGAGCCGACATCCTTCCCTTTGCCGTGAGCGGATTGTATGAGTACCGAAGCAAACAGGGCTGGCATCTCAGCCCTCGGACGGCGCATGTGGCCTTCGGCGCGCCGATACCATACGAGACCTATAAGGACGGTACGGTTGATGACATCCTGCTCAGGGTGCATGGGGAGATTGTCGCCCTCAAGGGTGACCGCGGACAAGAGCGGAACATCTGAGCTGTTTTTCGGTGGCAACGCCGAAGCGGTCCGTGAAGTTCCTTGACAAATGCGCTCATACCTGTACAGTCGAAACATCCAGCACACAAAAAACGCTCACAATGGAGCGATTCCTTTTCATTGCGAGGGCCGGTATGATGATCGTAGCCGTTCCCAAGGAGTACGAAAGAGAAGAGACCCGGGTGCCTCTCATCCCGCCGGATGTGGAAAAACTCCTACGCCGGGGGGCCGCGGTCGAGATCGAATCGACGATGGGAGGGCCTTCCGGATACACCGACGATGAATACCGGGCCGCCGGCGCGAAGATAATCGGGGAGCGCAAAGACCTCATCTCCTCGGGCGATATTATCCTCAGGGTGCGCAAGCCCCCCATGACTGAGATCGATTGGCAGAAGCCGGGCAGCGTCCATATCAGCTATCTCGATCCGTTTCATGAACCCCGGCTCGTGGACGCCCTTCGGTCTCACGGCATCAGCGCTGTCAGCATGGAGATGATCCCCCGGACCACCCGCGCCCAGAAGATGGACGCTCTCAGTTCTCAGGCGAGCCTGGCCGGGTATGTGGCGGTCATCGCCGCCGCCCGGCGACTCAAGAAGATCTTCCCTATGATGATGACCCCGGCGGGAACCCTTGCACCGGCGCGGGTTTTTGTCATCGGGGCCGGCGTCGCGGGGCTCCAGGCGATTGCCACGGCGAGGCGGCTCGGCGCGCGCGTCGAGGCCTTTGATACCCGGGCCGTTGTTGAGGAAGAGGTAAAATCTCTCGGCGCGAAGTTCGTCAAGATCGATCTCGGAGAAACGGGACAGACGAAGGGCGGTTACGCACAAGCCCTGACTGCGGAGCAGATCGAAAAACAAAGGCGGGAAATCGCCACATACTGTGCCACGGCCGACGTGGTGATTACCACGGCACAGGTTTTCGGAAGGAAGCCGCCCCTGATCGTGACGGGAAGCATGATTGATGGAATGCGGAGGGGAAGCGTTATCGTCGATCTGGCGGTCGAAAGCGGAGGAAACGTGGAAGGGTCCCTTCCGGGAGAAGAAGTTGACAGGGGCGGCGTCACCATTGTGGGCCTGAAAAACCTTCCCGGGCACGTGGCCGTCCATGCCAGCCAGATGTACTCCGGAAACGTGACCAACTTCATCCTTGAATTCTGGGATGAGGAAGCAAAACGATTCACCCTCCCCTTGGAGGATGAAATCATCAGGGGCTGTCTGGTGACGCATGATCGCGCCATCGTCAGCGAGACCGTCAAGTCGATGATGGAAAAGGAGAAAAGGGATGGATCCGCAAGCCTGTAATGAAGCCTGCCTGGTCTGTATGGGGCTGATACTGGTCCTGTCGATCTTTATCGGATTTGAGGTTATCTTCAAGGTACCATCACGGCTTCACACGCCGCTGATGTCGGGGAGCAACGCCATCTCGGGCATTACCCTGGTGGGGGCGGTGCTTGCCGCGGGTTCGGCCGGAGGCACGATCAGTCTTATCCTGGGCACGCTGGCCGTTGTCTTCGCGACGGTGAACGTTGTCGGCGGCTACGTCGTAACGGATCGTATGCTGCGAATGTTCCAGAAAAAACCGGGGAGGAGGCAAGGATGAATTGTATCCTTCTCATTAACGGGACTTATATCGTTGCCGCGGTTTTCTTTATTTACGGGTTGAAACTGCTGACCTCTCCGGAGACGGCCAGGCGGGGAAATCTTGTTTCAGCCGTGGGTATGTTTCTGGCGGTGGCGGTGACGCTCCTTAATAACGAGATCATCGATTTCAAATGGCTGCTGACCGGTATCGCCATAGGCGGTGTCATCGGCGCCCTCTTCGCGCGGCTCGTGAAAATGACTCAGATGCCCGAAATGGTGGCCCTTTTCAATGGATTCGGCGGTATCGCCAGCCTTCTCGTGGGGTGGGGCGCCTATCATGTCATGCCGCTGGCTGGGATCTTTGAGTTAACCACCGTTTTCCTTGCTGTCCTGATCGGTGGGGTTACCTTTGCGGGGAGCCTGGTTGCCTGGGGAAAATTGTCTGAAATTATCCCGGGCAGGCCCGTCCTCTTCCGTGGACAGACTCTCCTGAACGGGACTCTGATCGTGGCGGTCCTTATCGGTGGGTCGGTTTTCCTGTCGAATCCTGCGGGGGGCTATCCCGTCTTCCTGGGGATCATGCTTCTCTCCCTGGTTCTAGGCGTCCTGGTCGTGATCCCCATCGGCGGAGCCGATATGCCCGTGGTGATCTCACTTCTGAACAGCTACTCGGGGATTGCCGCCTGCGCTGCCGGGCTTGCCATCTCGAACAATATCCTTATCGTCTCCGGTGCGCTCGTGGGGGCCAGCGGGATCATCCTCACCAAGGTCATGTGCAAGGCGATGAACCGTTCCCTCTACAACGTCCTCTTCGGTGGATTCGGTGCCGTCGCGAAAGGATCCGAAGCGGATGTGGACGGCGAAGTCAAGCCGATCTCGGTGCAGGACACCTACTTCCTCCTCGAGGCCGCCTCCGCCGTTGCCTTCGTCCCCGGGTACGGGATGGCCGTCTCCCAGGCGCAGCACGTCCTGAAAGAACTGGGAGATATTCTGGAAGGGCGGGGAATCGAGGTCTCCTACGCGATTCACCCTGTTGCGGGACGGATGCCGGGGCACATGAACGTCCTTCTTGCCGAGGCCGATGTCCCCTATGAAAAGCTCATAGAAATGGAAGAAATCAACCGGCGGATCGCGAACATCGACGTCTGCGTAATCATCGGCGCGAACGACATTGTCAATCCCGCCGCCCGTGAAGATGCCACCAGTTCCATCTATGGGATGCCGATCATCGAGGCCGACCGCTCGAAAACGGCGATAGTTCTGAAACGCTCCATGGCGCCCGGGTTCGCGGGGATCGACAACAGGCTGTTTTACAAGGAAAACACGCGGATGCTCTTTGGCGACGCGAAAGAGATGCTCGGGGGGATCATCGCGGAATTCAAGGGTGGCTGAGCCGGCTGTCACCTCGCCCGTTTCATGATCATGTGCGGTCCCGGGCTTTCGCACACACCGGAAAATCCGGTTGGTGTGTACAAAAAAAGGAGGGTAGTCATGACACTGGAAACAATGAGAAGCATGCTGGCGTGGTGCTCGGTTATCAACTATGGATTGCTGCTGATATGGGTCTTTTCTTTTATCTTCGCTCACGACTGGATGTACCGTCTCCACGGCAGATGGTTCAGGATCCCGGTCGAGCGGTTTGACGCCTTGCACTACGGCAGCTTGGGAGTGTTCAAGATGGGGATTCTCCTGTTCAATCTGGTGCCCTATCTTGCCCTGCGCATCGTCGGATGAGGGGGCGCGGTACGCGGCGATGAAAACGATACAAGCGGTTATTTTCGACTGGGGAGGGGTGCTGATCGAAAACCCTTCACCGAACCTTGATTCTCACTGCAGCGAGGCACTGGGTGTCCCGGCGGATGCTTTCGCGCGGGTACGGGAGACCCACTATCCCGCTTTTCTGAAGGGTGTGATCTCCGAGGCGGAGTTCTGGAAACGGTCGTGCGGTGATCTGGGGGTGCCGCTCCCGAGAGTCCCCTCTCTCTGGGGAGAGGCCTTCCGGCGGGCGTATGTTCCCCGGAAAGAGATGTTCGACCTTGTCGCCTTGCTGAAGGAGAGCGGTTATCGGACGGCGCTCCTTTCAAATGCGGAAAAGCCGGCAGCTTCCTATTTCAGGGAACTCGGCTATTCCATGTTCGACGTGCTCACCTTCTCATGCCGGGAACAGACGGCGAAACCCGAACCGGAGATATATGAACGCACACTCCGGCAGCTTGGGGTCGCCCCCGCTGAGGCCTTGCTGGTCGACGATCGCGAAGACTGTCTGGATGGCGCGTGGGCTGTCGGTATCCACGCCCTGCTGTTCACGACGACCGAGGATACGATAGCGTCCCTGCAGTCCTGCCTGGGCCGTGATGAGTAGATGGACTGGTAAGAAGATTGCCGTGTCGGATGTTCGGATGCGTATGCGAAAAGGCCGGATGGAAGATGGCAATCATGACAGAATGAATCCGACCCCGCCTAAGCATAAAGATGTGAAAACCACAACGGCTCATACGCATGTGTTGTAGACATTCACGGGTTAAGATGCATGTGCTTGATTTTCCGTTGATTCTTAGAAAATCCCATAACCAAACAGTGTAATTCGTTATCAGGCAACCCATTACGAGCGGTCTTGTGTGTCAGCACAGCTGTTTCGAGGGGGTTCAGATGTTAGATTTGCCATAGCATAACTTTTGATGCATAGTCACCCTTCAAAATAGCTTTCAACCCTATGGAAGTGAAGGTAAAACGCCAAATTTAAAAAATAAAAATGAAAAACAAAGGGTTACAAATTTTAATCTGTAACCCTTTGTTTTTGCTGGTACGCCCAGAAGGATTCGAACCTTCGACCTTCGGATTCGTAGTCCGACGCTCTATCCAGCTGAGCCATGGGCGCACAAAGCGTGTGGCGGAGAGAGGGGGATTCGAACCCCCGGTACACCTTTTGGGGCGTACAATCGCTTAGCAGGCGATCGCTTTCGGCCACTCAGCCATCTCTCCAAGAGTCGCAGGATTCAAACCGAACTACCCTCGACTATGAGTCGAAGGGTTTAACTGTGTCGATTTGAAATCGACTGTCATCTACAATGATCTCACCTTCTCGTTCCTGGATATATTGCCGAATAACTTCATTAGTAATATTCCCAGAGCTTACAGCTAAGTAACCACAGGTGACGAACACGTGAACATGGGCGCTCGCGACCTTGCCTGTGATGATATTGATCTCATGCTCCACTGCAATCGGACTTAAAGCATCTCAGGCTCGTATCGCTACTTGACCAGTAAACACCTTTTCCCGGTATTTGAGTACCCAGACTAAGTAAACTTTCAAATCGGTTTTCGTGTGGATCTCTAGTCGATAACGTTGTATAAAGATAAATTATAATCTCCTCTTCCCCTAAAGGCAAGGAATTTCATCTACCCCCAAAAGGGATATTAACTCTAACAACAAACAACTTATTGTTACTATTAACTTACGATCTCAAAATCCCCCGGTCTCACGCCCATCTCGGTTCGATTCCGAGCTCAGGAACCAAGAAAATCAGTGGGTTGTACCTGAAAAGGCCGCAGCTCTTTTTTGTTGGAAGCAAATCGAAGAGCTATTTGGCGATTGTCATGCTTGCAACTGATAACAAGTGTGATACAAGCAGGCTGGTCGATGCGAAAATTTGCTCGGAGTGATGGCAAGGTTGTATGGGATGAAAGCCGATACGAGTGATTTTGAATCAACGAAGAATGCCCTCCTCGCGATTAACGCGGACAATCTGTCCCTCTTTGAGAAGGCCAGGGCGATTCCCAGCCTGGTCAACTTTCCATTCGACAAATGGGAAGAGGCGGCCCGCAGCATCGAGGAGCAGGTTCATGAGGATATCTTGCGGGTGGCGGTTGTGGGGGCCATCAAATCGGGAAAGAGCACCTTCGTCAATGCCCTGCTGGGGGGGGACTACCTGAAACGCGGGGCGGGCGTGGTCACTTCCATCGTCACCCGGATCCGGAGAAGTTCTCACCCGAGGGCGACGCTCGACTTCAAGACCTGGGACGAGGTCAACGCGGACATGCAGCAGGCCATGGTTCTCTTCCCCTCCCGGGAATGGCATCCCGATAACGGGGATTTTGATATCCGTCGCGGAGAAGATCGCACAGCCCTGGAACAGGCCCTCCATTCCCTGAGCGCCGATAAGCTGGTGGCGAAGGAAACCCTCGATGCAAACGGGGTCCTGCTCACGTCGTATCTCAAGGGATATGAGCGGGTCCGGCCAATACTCGCGCGAAGCAGTGAAGTGCAGAAGTTCGAAAAGGGGAATTTTCCCCGGCATCAGGACTTTGTCGGGGATGACTCGCTCGCGGTCTACCTGAAAGACCTGGAACTGGGAATTCCGGGGGACGACATCCTCGGTGAGAATATCGAGTTCGCCGACTGCCAGGGGGTCGACTCTCTCAATCCCCTCCACCTCGCGATGATTCAGGATTATCTCCTGCGCACCCATCTGATCATCTATATTCTCAGCAGCAGGACCGGCATACGGCAGGCCGACATGCGGTTCCTTTCCACAATCAAGAAGATGGGCCTCACGGAGAACCTGTTCTTCGTCGTCAACTGTGATTTCAATGAACACGATACGGCGGAAGGCCTCACGGCTGTTGTGGAGAGGATCCGGGAAGAGATTTCGGTCCTCAAAGCACGGCCTGTGATCTTTACCTTCTCCGCCCTTTTTCATCTCTTCGAAGCGCTTTCCGTCGATCTATCCCCGAGAGACGGGGCGAGGATGGAGCAGTGGCGGCGGGAAGAGGATTTCCTGAATTTCTCCCGCGGCGAACGGGAACGGTTTCTGTCGGCCTTCCATGAAAAGCTCACCCGTGACCGGTTCGTCCTCCTGCTGAAAAATCATATGGAACGGGTCGGGATCATTGCCGCCGGCCTCCATGACTGGGCCAGGATCAACAGCGGCATATTGACGAAGAACGCGGAAGGGGCGCATGAGGTTCTCCGGGGGATAGACGCGGCGAGAGGAACGCTGGATCACCAGAAAGAACTGATAAAGAACACGCTCGACGGCATGGCGCAGAAGACGAAACGGGAACTGGGCCGCGATGTGGACAGGTTTCTCGACGTCCGTTTCGGGGACCTGGCGAAGGACATCAGCGGATTCATAAAAAAATACCGGATCGACTATGAAAAATGCGCGGGCGATATCGAAGAAATGGGGTTTTCGACAACCCTGTACATGATCTTTCAGGAGTTCAAGCGCGCCCTGGACCGGCACATGACCGAAACGATCAACCCGCGGTTGATACAGTTTGTCAGGGGGGAAGAGAAAAAGATCGGGGATGTGCTCGACACGACAGCCGAATCATACGATACACTGGTGCGCGATATCCTGCGGAAACATGGGGAAACCCTGGAGAGTCTCGGCATATCATCGGGCAATCACGCCGATGACGGAATACGCTCCCTCGATATGGAGATCCTGAAGAGGAAAAGCGCCCTGCGGGTCCCCCCCCTGGTCTCCTCTTTTCGATACACCGCGAAGATCCGGACGGAGGCCATCGTCCGGCGCGGCCTGTACAATGTTATGAAGATCGCCAAAAAGCTGATGAAGAAGACCATTCGAAGCGAGCAGGAAGGGGAACTCTCCGCGCTCAGGGACGGGGTGGGGAGAATCAGACAGGAGACGGAAGAGTCCATCACCTTCCATCTGAATAACTACAAAGAAAATCTGAAATTCCAGTACCTGTACCGGCTGGTCGATATCGCCTCCGCCACCCTCCATGAAACCCTGCTCGATCGCTTCAACGCCTTCACCACCGACATGTCCGAGATGATGGGGCTGGTTGACGCCGATCAGTCATCACGGGGGCAGGCGGTTGACATCCTGAACGGCATAGAGGAGAGTTCCCGGGGGATCATGGAGCGCGTCTCCCGTCTGAAAGGGGAAATCGACAGCTGATTTCACAGACCGTATGGCCTGCGCGTTTTCCGGCGAAAGACCGTCCCGGCGAATAGAATAACGGACTATGAGCGAAGCAACGAACAGCGACGCATTTTACGACCGCGCGGATGAGTACGCGAGCGAAGGGCGCTACGACGAGGCGATTGCCCTCTACCTCAAGCTGGCTGAGATGCACCCGGAAGATGAATCGATCATCATGTCTCTCGCCTGGGCATACCGCGACAGCGGCAGGGTGCCCGATGCGATCCGCTGTCTGGAAGGGCTTCTGGAAAAGGAACTGGGGAGGGTCACCTTCACCGGCTTTGCCTTCGATGAGCTCGTGCGGATCTACCGGGAAGAAGGCGATTACGGCCGCATGGTGGCGATCTGCGAACGGGCGGCCGCCGTTCAGCCCGACGACTCCGCCGTCATGACCACTCTCGGAGACGCCTATATGGGAGCGGGACAGCCGGCCAAGGCCGCCGACGTCTTCTCCGCCCTTACCGAAATGGAACCGGACGCGCCGGCCCTCTTCTGCCGGCTCGGCGATGCCCGCGCCGCGGCCGGAGACTATGCCGGAGCCGAAGACGCCTACGACGGGGCGATCTCCATAGAGCCGTCGGACGCGCACCGGTTTTACTGCGCCCTCGGAGCCACCTTCGCGCGGGAAGGGGAATATGAACGCGCGGCGGCGGCCCTGAAGCGATCACTGAAAAGCCGCCCCGACCAGCCGCTTGTGAAATGCACGCTCGGAGACGTGCTCATCCGGCAGGGGAAACCGGACGAAGGTATGACGGCCTATGAAGAGGCGGCGCGGCTTGACGCGGCCTCCGCGGGAGGATATTACAACCGGCTGGGAAACAGCCTTGCCGGCGAAGGGCGCCACGATCTCGCGGTCGGGGCCTTTGAAAAGGCCGTCGCGGCCGATCCCCGCAACCCTTTTTACTGCCTCAGCCTTGTCAAATCGTGCGAGGTGGAGGGATTGCATGACAAGGCGAAAGAGGCATATGAAAAAGCCCAATCGCTGGGGGTTTTTTCATGAAAGCGTGCTCGCATTCACGCCAACAATTCCTTGACATATCCTCGCGAGATGGGATATGAAATCCCACCTGACGGCATTTCCGTGGGGATGTAGCTCAGCTGGGAGAGCGCGGCGTTCGCAATGCCGAGGTCAGGGGTTCGATCCCCCTCATCTCCACCATATTTTTTCCCGGGCGAGCCTGTACGGTCGCCTGTCATCGTGTGATTTCAACGCGCATACTACAAAGGAGGAATTTCCATGGGTAAGAGATTATTCGGGATTCTGGTTGTGTGTGCTGCCGTCGTTCTCATTGCAGGCGGCTCCACCTGTCTCGCGAAGGAGAAGGTGTATATCAACGGCATCGATGCCAACTTTCCTCCCTTTGCCTATGTCGATAAAAACGGAAACCCTGACGGGTTCGACGTAAAATCGGTCGACTGGATCGCGCAGAAGATGGGTTTCAAGGTCAAACACCAGCCCATGGACTGGGACGGCATTATTCCCAGCCTCCGGGCGAAGAAGATCGATATGGTCGCCTCCGGCATGAGCATCACCGATAAAAGAAAAGAACAGGTCAACTTTACTACCCCCTACTGGAAGATCGACCAGGTAATCGTGGCCCCGAAGGCGTGCGGCCGGACGGTTGATCAGCTGTTATCCGGCGGCAACAGAGTGGGCGTTCAGAGAGGCACCACCGAAGCGAAGTGGATGAAAGACAACCTGATCGCCAAGGGGAAAAACTTCGTGCTCGTGGAATACGACTCGGCCCCTCTCGCTGTCGAAGATGTGCTGAACGGCCGCATCGTCGCGGCGGCGATGGATGACGCCCCCGCCAAGGACGCCGTAAGGAAGAAAGCGGTCAAGATCGTCGGAGGATTCGGTATGCCCAGCGAGGACTTCGGCTACGCCATCCGCAAGGAAGACACCGAGCTTCTCAAGATGATGAATGAAGGGCTGAAACTGCTCATGGCCGATCCTTACTGGGAAGAACTGAAGGAAAAATACAAGCCATAATTTCCGGGTATATGGCGTCCATGGACGCTCGCATGCGCCGTCTTTCAGGGAAGGCATCGGGGGGTATCCTGGTGCCTTCCCTGTTTTATGTGTGGGGAAATTAACTGATGGAAAGCCTGATCGTACTGTACGGAGCCCTGCCCTATCTTCTCCGGGGATCGCTCGTCACCATCGCGGTTGTCGCCGGGGCAATGATGCTGGGACTGGTGTTGGGCATTCACCTCGCCGTGGGGCAGGTCTACGGCGGCCGGTGGCTGCGCCGTGCGATCGGCCTGTACGTGTGGTTTTTCCGCGGTGTTCCGCTCCTGGTCCTCCTCTTTCTCTTTTATTTCGGCCTCTGCTCCCTGCTGCAGATCAATCTGTCGGCGTTCACCGTTTCCGTCATTGTTCTGGGATTGATCAGTTCGGCGTACCAGTCTCAGATATTCCGGGGAGCGATCATGTCCCTCCCCCAGGGGCAGTTCAAGGCCGCCCGCGCCCTCGGCATGAGCGACGGAAAGGCGATCGTTCTGATTATCCTGCCCCAGGCACTGCGCCTTTCCATCCCGGGATGGTCGAACGAGTACTCCATCGTCCTCAAGGATTCGGCGGTGGCATACGCCCTGGGGGTCATGGAGATGATGGCCCGCGCCCATTTCGTCGCGTCGCGGACCTACGAACATCTGCCCATGTATTTTGCCGCGGGGTTCTTGTTCATGATCCTCACCTATCTGGGCACAAAGGGGCTCCGCATACTCGAAGAGAAGGTGCGCATTCCGGGGTACTCCGCGTAAGGATTCGATATGGCCGACACCGTTCCCATCCTCAGAATCGAACACATGACGAAGCGCTACGGAGACAAGGAGGTGCTCAGTGACGCCTCCCTTTCCATCAACAAAGGGGAGCTCAAGGTCCTGATCGGGCCGTCCGGCGGCGGAAAGAGCACCCTCTTGCAGTGCATCAATTTCCTGATCAAGCCCGACAGGGGGCGTATATGGCTCGACGGGACAGAGATCATCCGCGCCAAGGGGAAAGCGCTCTATGAATACCGCCAGAAGGTGGGGATGATATTCCAGGACTTCAACCTCTTCGACCATCTCACGGCTCTGCACAACGTCCAGATCGGGCTGGTGCGGGTCAGGGGGATGCACGGAAAGGCGGCAAAGGAGCGGGCCATCCAGGAACTGGACCGAGTCGGGCTCAGGAACCACATGCATCAGTACCCCGCGGAACTCTCCGGCGGCCAGAAGCAGCGCGTCTCCATCGCGCGCGCCCTCGCCATGGACCCGGAGATCATGCTCCTCGACGAGCCGACGTCCGCCCTCGACCCCGAATTGATATCGGAGGTCCTTGATGCCATACGGGCGCTGCGGTCGAGCGGTATGACCATGATCATGTCGACCCATCAGATCGGTTTCGCCGGCGAAGTGGCGGACGAACTGATCTTTCTGGAGAAGGGGTCGATCGTGGAAACGGGCCCTCCGGCGAAGATCCTCTACGATGCCGAATACCCTCGAACCCGGGAATTCTGCTCCAAAATAACCGAATTGTACGCCAATTCCTCATCCTGATTATGAACGAACTCTTTTTTCTGCAACCGGATATCCTCTCCGCCCTTACCAGGGGTCTGTGGGTCAGCGTGCAGCTCATCATCCCGTCATCTCTCTTCGGCGTCATCATCGGGGTCACGGTCGGGGCACTCCGGGTGTATGGGAACACAGTCGTCAGGGCAGCGGGTGACGCGTTCGTCCTTGTCTTCCGGGGGTTTCCCCTGGTCGTCCAGCTCTTTATCTGGTATTTCGGCCTCCCCCACATCGGGATCTATCTCACCCCCTTTGCCGCGTCGGTGCTCGGCTTCTCGCTGTGCAGCGGCGCCTATCAGTCGGAGTATGTGCGCGGCGCCTTCCTCTCCGTGAAAACGGGACAGATGATGGCGGCGCGAGCCCTCGGTTTTTCAGGGATCAAAACGGTGCTCTTCGTCACCCTCCCCCAGGCATTCCGCCGGGCCCTTCCGGGGTGCGGGAACGAGATCATCTACCTGATCAAATATTCATCACTCGCCTACATGATTACCTGCATCGAACTGACCGGCGAGGGAAAAATCATCGCCTCGGACAGCTTCCGGTTCACCGAGACCTTCATGGTCATCGGGGCCGTCTATCTGGTCCTGACGTCGGTCGCGGCCTGGATTCTCCGCCGCCTGGAAGGCCGGCTCTACATCCCCGGCTTCGAGCAATACAGCTAGACAGGATTGATTCGACCATGCCCGCATACACACCGCTTTCTTCCGATACCATCGTAAAGATCAGAGAGGCCGTGGGCCCCGACGCGGTTATCCGGAACCCCGACAAGCTGGCGGAATTCGGAAAGGACGCGGCGGAAGACGCGGGCCTCCCCGAACTGGTTGTGGAGGCAACGGCAGCGCGGCAGATACAGGCCCTTCTGCGCCTCGCGAACGAGCGTTCCTTCCCCGTCACCCCGCGGGGTCTGGGAACGGGTCTGGCGGGAGGCTCCGTCCCGCTCTGCGGCGGCGTTCTCCTCTCCCTCGCGAAGATGAACCGTATCCTTGCCATCGAAGAGGACAACCTGATTGCGGTCACGGAGCCGGGGATCATCACCCTCGACCTCCAGAACGCCGTGAAGGAGAAAGGGCTCTTCTACCCGCCCGATCCGGCCAGTCTGGACACCTGCTCCATCGGCGGCAACGCCGCCACGAACGCCGGCGGTCCCGCCTGCGTGAAATACGGGACCACGCGGGACTACGTCCTCGGGCTCGAGGCCGTTCTCCCCTCGGGGGAGATGATCGAAGCGGGCGTGCGGACCCGGAAGGGCGTGGTCGGCTATGACCTGCGCCACCTGCTCCTCGGTTCGGAAGGGACGCTGGGCGTCATCACGAAACTGATTCTCAAACTGATTCCCCTCCCTCCCGCCCTTACAACGATGGTCGCCTTTTTTCCCCGCCTCACCGCCGCCATGGAAACCGTCACCGCCATGCTCACCCGCGGGCACGTCCCCTGCGCCGTTGAATTTCTCGACGACCGGTGCCTGGAGATCACCGGGGATCTCTTGCCCTTCCGGGAGGCGCGGGCGGCGAAGGCCATGCTCATCATCGAAACGGACGGCGTCCAGGAGATTATTGAGGGGCAGATGGAGGCCATCGGAGAAATCTGCCTGGAACAGGGGGCGACCGATGTGGTCATGGCCCCCGATTCTCTCAAGCGGGCCCGGATGTGGGAGATCCGCCGGGCCGTTTCTCTGCGGATCGAGGAGCGCTACCTGCTCTACCTCCATGAGGACGTGGTGGTGCCCATCGGCAGGATCGCCGAACTGGTGGGCGGCCTGCGGGAACTCGAAGAGGCGCACGGCATGACGATCTACGCCTTCGGCCACGCGGGAGACGGCAATATCCACGTGAACATCGCCGCCGAAGATCCGGGCCGCAGGCCCAGGATCGAGGAAGGGATCGAAATCCTTCTGCGGCGGGTTCTCTCCATGGGGGGGACCATCTCAGGCGAGCACGGGATCGGCATCGCCAAGAAGCGGTTTCTTCCCCTGGAGCTGTCCGCGGAGAGCATCCGTATCCAGAAGGCGATCAAGGATATCTTCGACCCGCGCCATATCCTCAACCCCGGCAAGATATTCATATAAATACCGCCGACCCGGGACTTGCTTTTCCGGAAGGCGTGCATAGATTACCACCGATGCGCATTTCTACATTCATGATGGAAAGGAAAAACCATGAGCAAAACGGAACGGAATCTTCAGGAGGCGTTCGCGGGAGAATCCCAGGCGAACCGAAAGTATCTGGCCTTCGCGAAACAGGCAGACCAGGAGGGACATCCCCAGGCCGCGAAACTCTTCAGGGCCGCGGCCGAGGCTGAGACCGTGCACGCCCACGCCCATCTGCGGGCCCTCGGCGGGATACGGAGCACGCGGGAAAATCTGCAAGAGGCGGTGGCGGGCGAGATCCACGAATACAAATCCATGTATCCCGGCATGATCGAAGACGCGAAAGCGGAAGGGAACAAGGCGGCGGAGCGATCCTTTACCTTCGCGAACACGGTGGAAGAGGTACATGCGGGACTGTACCAGAAGGCGCTCGACAGCCTCGACAATCCTCCCTCCGTGGCGTGCTACTATGTCTGTTCGGTGTGCGGCTACACCCACGAGAACGAGGCCCCGGACACCTGCCCGGTCTGCGGCGCGAAACAGAAAGCCTTCTTCCGGGTGGACTGAGAAAACCTCGCCACACCAGGGACAAAAAGAGACAGGCCGGCAATGACGAGTTGTCGGCCTGTTGCGCTTGTAAAGAGATACCCCCGGCAAGACATGGGGTGACGAGCGAAAGAATGAATGCGGACGTAAAAATACGGTGTCTGTCGATCAGATCAGCGTCAATATCGTCGACGTGAAGATTATGCATTTCAAATGCAGAATGTCGAGGGAACAGCATCGCAGGGCGTATTGGTTAAAATAACAATGTGCCGGTGAAAAACCGCATCCTCTAGAACTCCTTGACATTTCGTATAAAAGTCGTATCATCCAACCGTTGCGTTCATTTAGAGAAGGTTGATGCCCGGATTTGCTTCTTTCAACAAGGAGAAGGTGTAAGAGACGATGTCCGACGTCCCGCAATCCGTTCTGGAACTGGTCGAAAAATTCGAACGGAATATCGACGAATACAAAAACCCCCGATACAACGAGACCCTGATCCGGGTGGAATTCGTCAACCCCTTTTTCAAGGCCCTCGGGTGGGACGTGGATAACGAGAAAGGCTACTCTCTCGCGTATCGCGACGTGATTCACGAGGACGAGGTCAAGGTCGGCGGCGCCACCAAGGCCCCCGACTATTCCTTCCGCATCGGGGGAACGCGGAAGTTCTTCGTGGAGACGAAAAAGCCCTCCGTGAATCTCAAGACCGATCCCGCCGCGGCCTTTCAGCTCCGCCGGTACGCCTACAGCGCCCGCCTCCCCATCTCCATCCTTACCGATTTCGAGGAATTCATCGTCTACAACTGCCGCACCAAACCGGCGATCACGGACAAACCCTCCGCCGACCGCATCCTGTGTATCTCCTTCCGCGACTATGCCGAAAAATGGGACGAGATCAGTTCCGTATTCCACCGCGAATCGATCCTGCGCGGGTCCTTCGACCGGTATGTCAAGGACACGAAAGGGAAACGGGGAACGGCGGAGATCGACCGGGATTTTCTCGCCGATCTGGACCGGTGGCGCCTCGCGCTGGCCCAGAACTTCGCCCTGCGCAATCCCGGCCTGACCGTGCGGGAGCTTAACTTCGCGGTCCAGATGACCATCGACCGGCTCATCTTCCTGCGCATGTGCGAGGATCGCGGCATCGAAACCTACGGGCAGTTGGAAGCCCTCGTCAACGGCGCGGGGATGTACCCCCGCCTGGTGGAAATCTACCGGAAGGCCGACGACCGGTACAACTCCGGCCTGTTCCATTTTACACGGCAGCGGGGGGACGCCTCGTCCCCGGATGTGCTCACTCCCGGCCTGAAGCTCGACGACCGGGTTGTGAAGGACATTATCCGGAACCTGTACTACCCGAAATGCCCCTATGAATTCAGCCTCCTCCCCGTGGAGGTGCTGGGGAACGCCTACGAGCAGTTTCTCGGAAAGACCATCCGTCTCACCGCGGGGCATCAGGCGAAGATCGAGGAAAAGCCGGAGGTTCGCAAGGCCGGGGGCGTCTATTACACCCCGGAATATATCGTTACCTACATCGTGAAGAACACCGTGGGCAGGCTCCTCGAAGGGAAGACGCCGCAGGAGGCCGCCGCCATCAGGATACTGGACCCGGCGTGCGGCTCCGGCTCCTTTCTCCTGGGGGCGTACCGCTGCCTTCTGGACTGGCACCTCGACTGGTATAAAAAAGAGATGGAGCGCACCGGCACACTCCCCACCGTCCCGCCACCCAAAGGCACAAGGAAGAGAAAGAGCGACCCGGGCGCCGTCTTCCAGGGACAGGGGGGCGGCTGGCTCCTCACCACCGCCGAAAAGAAACGGATTCTCCTGAACAGCATCTACGGCGTCGATATCGACCAGCAGGCCGTGGAGGTGACAAAGCTTTCCCTCCTCCTGCGGGTCCTCGAGGACGAAAATCAGGATACGCTGAATAAGCAGCTCATGCTCTGGCGCGAACGGGCCCTCCCCGACCTCGGCGGCAACATCAAATGCGGCAATTCCCTCATCGGGCCGGATTTCTTCGACGGGCAACTGCTGCCCGACGAAGAGGAGGTGCGGCGGGTCAACCCCTTCGACTGGCAGGCCGAATTCCCGGAGATCATAAAGGCGGGCGGATTCGACGCGGTGATCGGAAATCCGCCGTATGTCCGGATTCAGACGATGAAAGAATGGGCACCAGCCGAGGTGGAGTTCTACAAGAAACAGTACTCCGCGGCGAGCGCGGGCAATTACGATATCTATGTTGTCTTTGTCGAGCGCGCACTGCAACTGCTCAATAAGAGCGGACGGATGGGTTACATCCTGCCGCACAAATTCTTCCAGTCCCAGTACGGCCGGCCGCTCCGGGGATTGATCGCCTCCAGGAAACACCTGTCCGAGGTCGTCCATTTCGGCGACCAGCAGGTCTTTCACGGAGCGACCACTTATACCTGTCTGCTTTTCCTGGACAAGCAAGACAACAAAACATTCCGCCATGTCGAGGCGCATGATCTGGATGCCTGGCGTGCCGATGGTACGGGGACCGAGGGTGAAGTCAGCACCGATAAGGTAACACAAGAAGAGTGGAACTTCGTCGTGGGGCCGGGAGCGGCGCTTTTCGAGCGACTGTGTGTGATG
>ENA-OSEO01002345-OSEO01002345.1-sediment-metagenome-genome-assembly--contig:-NODE-2345-length-27386-cov-4.607931_pt1 | contig 27386 bp, 31 predicted proteins | sample MGYA00237883_ERZ534232 | MGnify/ENA metagenome assembly ERZ534232
TGAGTTGATCTATCAGCCGCGAAATGGTCAGTCCTCCCGCAGCACGGGCCTGGGCGGCCCGGCCTTTTCCAGTGAGGCGATGATCTGGCCGTGGTGGAAGACGGTCACCGTGCCCGAGGACTCGGAAATGGCCAGGGCCAGGGCCTCGGTCACGGCGGTGATCCCGGCCGCGGCGTGGTGGCGGGCGCCCATGCCCTGGGGCAGCTCCAGGTCCAGGGAGCTGGCCGAGAGCTGCCGCCCGGCGGCGATGACGGTTCCGTCGCCCCGGATGACGAAGGCCCCGTCCAGGGAGGCGAACTCGCGCAGGGTCTCCTTCATCTCGGGCTGGACGATGTTCAGGCTGGCCTCTGGGTAGCCGGCAAAGGGGTTGAGGACCATCTGGCGGCTGAACTGGAGGACCTTCTCGCTGTCGCCCAGGACGAAGACGGTCCCGATGGGCTTGCCCTCGCGGCCCTCCTGGGCCAGCTCCAGGGCCAGGTTGAGCACGGCGTTGAAGATCTGGGCCGGGACGTGGTCGCTCAGGCCGTTCGAGCAGGAGGCGCACAGGCCGGTGGTCGGGCCCGAGACGTCGACCACCTGGATGGTGTCCACCCCGCCCGCCTCGCCGCAGGGCCCGGCCAGGCAGACCAGCCTTTCCCCGCCGCCGCAGAAGCCCCGGGCCGAGGCGGTCAGCACGCCCAGGGAGATCTGGGCCTGGCGAGTCAGCTCGGCCCGGGGCACGACCACGACCCGGTCCGAGACCTGCTCGGCCCTGGCCCGGTTCTTCTCGCCCCTGACCACCAGGATCAGCCGGGAATCGAGCTTGTCCAGATGGACGTCCTCCAGGCCGGCCACCTGCTCCCAGTAGAGGATCAGGCCCGCGGCCGGCAGGGCCTTGGCCAGCCTGGCCGCCTGCTGGAGGATCAGGGCGCTGAAGTTCTCCAAAACTGGCTACCTCCCTGTCCGATCTTGTAAATTTTACCACAGCCGGGCGGGCCCGTCGAAGCCGGCGGCGGCCCCGGCTTTGAATAGCCGACCCCTGAGTGTATGATGGGGCCTCTCCCCGGCCGCCCCGGAGCGGGCCTGGAGGTGGCGGCGATGATGCTTCTGCTCCGCCTGATCAAGGTCCTCCTGACCGCCCGCCGGCGGGGCCGGCTGGGACCGCTGGACGAGTCGGTCCTCCGCCTCAGAATCTGGTTCAACGACCTGGACCTGAACGCCCACCTCAACAACGGCCGCTTCCTGAGCCTGATGGACCTGGGCCGGATGGAAGTCTTTCTCAGGCTGGGCGCGGCCAGGCTGGCCGCCCGCCGCCGCTGGCGGCCCCTGGTCGGGGCGGCGACCATCCGCTTCCGCCGGCCCCTGCCGCCCCTGGCCCTCTTCCAGCTCAGGACCAGGCTGGTCGGCTGGGACGAGAAGTGGTTCTTCTTCGAGCAGCGCTTCGAGCGGGCCGGGGACCTGGCCGCCCTGGCCCACGTCAGGTTCCTGGTCCGGGGCCCGGCCGGCAACGTCGCCCCGGCCGAGGTCCTGGCCGCCCTGGGCTTCGATGCCCAGTCCCCGCCCCTGCCCGAGGCCGTCAAGGCCTGGTCGGACTGGCGGCCCGAGGCCTGAGACGCCCCCTCCGGATTGCCGGATTCCCGGGACAGGGTAGACTTGGACTGACCGCCCCGGCGGGCGGCAGAACCACCCACGGACGAGGTTCGAGCGTGAGAACCAGTCGAATCTGGCCAGTTCTGATCATCGGGCTGCTCCTCTCGGCCCCGGCCCTGGCCGGGGGCCCGGACGACCTCCAAGCCGGGCGGGCGGCCCTGGAGCAGGGCAATCTGGATCAGGCCATCGATCTGCTAGGCCGGGCCATAGACTCGGGCCAGCTTGGCCGGGCCGACCTGGCCGCGGCCCACTACGCCCGCGGGCTGGCCCTGGAGAGGAAGAACTGGCTGGTCGACGCCCAGAGGGAGGTCGGCCTCGCCCTCTGGCTGGATCTGAAGAACCGGGAATACCTGGACAAGTTCAGGAGCCTGAGCCGGCGCAACACCCCCGGGCCCTTCTAAGCCGTCCCCCCCGGCCGGGGCTTGTGGCCGGACGCGCCTTCTGCTACAAGGGCACTAGGTCACCGGCTCTCGGTCCGGCCGGGTATAGTCCGACCGCAGACAGGCTCTGAGGGCCGAGACGCCTGATCGAGCGAACTGGCGGGATCGCGTCCGGACCGGGAGACAGATTCCCGGTCGGTGCGGCCGTCCGGGGGCGGGTGACCCGGACGGCGGGAATTCTTGGCAGCTCAAGGAGGAAAAGCGATGACAAAAAGATTCTTTTTGAACGGCTTGGTTCTCCTGACAGCGCTGACCGTCGGCCTGGCCCTGGCCGGGCCGGTCCTGGCCGCCGACACGATCAAGGTCGGCGTGGTCGGACCCCGGACCGGCGCCGCCGCGGCCACGGGCAAGGCCTTTGAGGAGGGCATCGCCCTGGCCCTGGACCGGATCAACGGCCAGGGCGGGGTCCTGGGCAAGAACCTGGAGGTCGTCTTCGAGGACACGGCCGGCGACCCGGCCAAGGCCGCCTCGGGCATCGAGAAGCTGATCACCAAGGACAAGGTGGTCATGGTCCTGGGCGAGAGCCACTCCTCGGCCGCCCTGGCCGAGATCGACGTGGCCAACCGCTACAAGGTGCCCCTGATCATCGCCGAGGCCTGGCACGACGACATCACCGGCAAGGGCTACAAGTACGTCTTCAGGGCCGGACCATGCAACAGCGGCGTGGTCAACGACAACATCCTGGGCTTCGTCAAGGACAACGGCTTCAAGAAGGTGGCCATCGTCGCCGAGAACACCGACTGGGGCATGGGCATCAAGCAGCTGGCCGAGGACGGCCTCAAGGCGGCCGGGGTGCCCTTCGAGACGATCATCACCGAGCGCAAGAGCCAGGACCACTACACCGAGCTGAACAAGATCAAGAACTTCGGGCCTGACCTGGTCCTGGCCTTTGTCTACGGCTTCGGCGTCCACTACTTCATCGCCCAGGCCAACGAGGTCGGGCTCAGCCCCCAGCCGGCCCTGATCCTGGAGGGGGCCGGTCCGCCCAGCCTCTGGCCCGAGTTCTGGCAGACCGTCGGCGACGCCGGCAACCTGGAGCTGTTCGTCTCCCGGATGCACAAGGCCGTCCAGCTGACCGCGGTGGCCAAGGAGTATGGCGAGGCCTACCAGAAGAAGTTCAACAAGGAGCCGACCGACTACAAGTCCCGCTCCATCTTCGACGTGCTCCTGATCGGCGCCGACGCCATCAACCGGGCCAACTCGACCGATCCGGACAAACTGGTCGAGGCCCTGGAGAAGACCGAGCTGACCGTGGGCAGCGGCGTGGTCAAGTTCGACAACACGCCCGGCTCCTACCGCTACCACCAGTGGCAGCCGCCCATGCTCATCATCCAGTGGCAGAACAAGGAGCAGGTGGTGGTCTACCCCAAGGCCGGGGCCACCGGCGAACTGAAGCGCCAGTGAGATGACTGGGGCCGGCCCGAATCGGGCCGGCCCCGGAGCCGTCCGTGAGCGACTTCCTCCTCTATCTGACCAACGGGCTGGTCATCGGCTTCATCTACGCCCTCTCGGCCCTGGGCGTCTCGCTGATCGTGGGCATCATGAACGTGATCAACTTCGCCCACGGCGAGCTCTACATCCTGGCCGGTTACTTCTCGGCCCTCTTCAGCGTCGGCCTGGGCCTCAACCCGGCCCTGGGCATGGCCTTGGGCGTCCTGGCCATCTTCGTCCTGGGCCTGATCATCGAGCGGACCCTGATCCGGCCGACCTACGGCAATGACATGTACTCCCTGATCATCACCTTCATCCTGTCCATCGTCCTGCAGAACGCCTACCTCTTCGTCTTCGGGCCCTACCCCAAGAAGCCGCCCAACTGGGTCAGAGGCTCCACCGAGGTCCTGGGCCTCTTCTTCTACGGCAACCAGCGCCTGGCCTCGCTCCTGCTGGCCCTGGCCGTCATCGCCGCCTTCTTCGTCCTCCTCCACCGGACCTGGTTCGGCCGGGTGGTCCGGGCGGTCAGCCTGGACCGGGAGGTCGCCTCCCTGATGGGGATCGACCCGGTCCGGGTCAACCTGGTCAGCTTCGGCCTGGGCTGCGCCCTGGCCGGGGCGGCCGGGGTGATCCTGACCCCCATCTTCCCGGTCACCCCGACCGTGGGCGTGGGCGTGAGCCTGACCGCCTTCGTGGTCGTGGTCCTGGGCGGCATGGGCTCCTTTGTCGGCTGCCTGGTCGGCGGCCTGGTCCTGGGCCTGGTGGAGAACTTCGGCGCGGCCTACATCTCCAGCGGCTACAAGCACGTCTTCGGCTTCATCATCCTCATCCTGGTCCTGCTCTTCAGACCGGCCGGGCTGTTCGGTCAGAGGCGGCTGTGAGCGGGGCCGCGCCCGGGAAGAGAAACCTGTCCGGGCCAGTCTGGGCCGCGCTGGCCCTGGCCGCATTCCTGACCTTCCCCCTTATCCTGGACCAGTACTGGCTCCACACGGCCATCGTCGGGCTCTTCTACGTCATGATGGCCTCGTCCTGGAACCTCCTGGCCGGCTTCACCGGGCAGGTCTCCTTCGCCCACGCCGCCTTCGCCGGGATCGGGGCCTACACCTCGGGCATCCTGGCGGCCAGGTTCGGCCTGCCGCCCCTGCTGGGCCTGCCCCTGGGGGCCCTGCTGGCCGCCCTTCTCGGCCTGGGCCTGGGCGGGTTGTGCATCCGCATGGGCGGCATCTACCTGAGCCTGACCACCCTGGCCTTCTCCGAGATCCTCAGGCTGATCATCAACAACGAGTACCAGGTCACCCGGGGGACCATGGGCCTCAAGGTCCCGACCCTGTTCGGGGCCTACTCCAAAACGACCAGCTTCTACGTCATGCTGGCCGCGACCCTGCTGGTCCTGGCCCTGATACGCTGGATCCTCCGCTCCGACCTGGGCCTCTCCTTCCGGGCCGTCCAGAACGACGAGGTCGCCGCCGCCTCTCTGGGCCTGCCCGTGGTCCGGGTGCGCCTGACCGCCTTCGTCATCTCCAGCGCCATGGCCGGCCTGGCCGGCTCGCTCTACGGCCACTACCTCCTCCTCATCACCCCCCACATCCCCTCCCTGGACCTGATGTTCCTGGTCCTGGCCATGACCGTTATCGGCGGCCTGGGCACCTTTGTCGGCCCCATCTTCGGCGCCCTCTTCCTGGAGGCGCTCTCGGAGTACATCCGGGTCTGGGGCGAGTTCCACGTCCTAATTTTCGGCCTGGTCGCCCTGGGCGTGGCCCGCTTCGCCCCGGTGGGGGTGGTCGGCCTGATCCAGGGCTGGCTGGCGGCCAGGAGGGCCGGCCCGGCCGCGGAGGCCGGCCGATGAGCCTGCTCGAGGTCAGGGGGGCGAGCAAGCGCTTCGGCGGGGTCCAGGCCCTGGCCGAGGTCAGCTTCGAGGTCCGCTCCGGCGAGATCCTGGGCCTCATCGGGCCCAACGGAGCCGGCAAGACGACCCTCTTTCACCTCATCGCCGGGACCGTGCCCTGCGAGCGCGGGGAGATCATCTTCCAGGGCCAGCCCATCGCCGGCCTGCCGGCCCACCGGATCTGCCGCCTGGGCCTGGCCCGGACCTTCCAGATCGTCAGGCCCTTCGGCCAGATGACCTGCCTGGAGAACGTCCTGGTCGCCTTCCTGGGCCGGGGCCTGGACAGGGCCGAGCGGGCGGCCCGGGCCGGGGAGTTCCTGGCCCTGACCGGCCTGGCCGGCAAGGAGGACGTCCCGGCCGGCCGGCTCAACCTCATCGACAAGAAACGCCTGGAGCTGGCCCGAGCCCTGGCCACCGGCCCCAGGCTGCTGCTCCTGGACGAGGTCCTGGGCGGGCTCAACTCCGGGGAGATGGTCGAGGCCCTGGAGCTGATGCGGCTCATCCGCGACCGCTTCCAGGTGACCATTTTCTGGATCGAGCACGTCATGGGCGCGATCATGCGGCTGAGCGAGCGGATCCTGGTCCTGGACCAGGGCCGCCTCATCTGCCAGGGCCCGCCCGAGCAGGTCAGCCGGGACCGGCGGGTCATCGAGGCTTACCTGGGGGAGCAGCATGCTCAGGGTTGAGGACCTCCGGGTCTTCATCGGCCAGAATGAGGTTCTGAGGGGGGTCTCAATCGAGGTGGACCAGGGCCAGAGCGTGGCCGTCCTGGGAGCCAACGGGGCGGGCAAGTCGACCCTGATCCGGGCCGTCCTGGGCCTGATCAGGCCGAGCCGGGGCCGGATTCTCTTCGAGGGCCGGGAGATCCAGGGTCTCCCGGCCCACCAGATCGCCCGCCTGGGCCTGGCCTGCGTCCCGGAGGGGCGGCGGGTCTTCGGCGACATGAGCCTCCTGGACAACCTCCGCCTGGGCGCCTACCTGCCCGGCCCCCGCCAGGCCCTGGACCAGACTTTAGAGGAGGTTCTGGCCCTCTTCCCGGCCCTGGCCGGCCGGCTCCGCCAGCGGGCGGCGACCCTCTCCGGCGGCGAGCAGCAGATGCTCTCCATCGGCCGGGCCCTGATGGGCCGGCCCAGCCTTCTCCTGGTGGACGAGCTCTCCCTGGGCCTGGCCCCGGTCCTGGTCCAGGGGATCTACCGCGTCCTCAGGGAAGTGGGCCGCCGGATCAGCCTCCTCCTGGTCGAACAGAACGTGGAGCAGGCCCTGGGCAACAGCCAGCGGGCCTACATCCTGGAGACCGGCCGGATCGTCCGCCAGGGCCGGTCAGAGGACCTGCTGCGGGACCAGGCCGTCAAGGAGGCCTATCTGGGGCTCTAGGCCGGCCCGGGTCGGGCCGGCCTCTCGGGGGCGCCTTGAATTGGCGGGGCGGCGGCCAGGTCAGGTGATGGAAATGACCCGGTCTGCCAGTTGCAGGCTGGTGACGATGTCGAGCATGTTGGTCGTCTCGCCCACGGCCTTCTGCTCCAGAAGCTTGAAGAAATTCAAGCAGGTACCGCAGACCAGGATCGAGACGCCGCTGGCCTCCAGCTCTTTGAGGCTGGCCAGGGTCTCGGCTCCGGCCACGGCCAGCTTGACCCCGCCGTTGAGCAGAACCAGCCGCCAGAGTGCCGGCCCCATCTCCTTGAGTGTGGCCAGGAAGTTGACCATCAGGCCCCGGCCCAGCTCGTCGTCGCCCTCGCCCAGGCAGCCCTTGGCCACCATGACCAACAAGCGCTGCTCCTCGGCGGAGGCCCTGGCGGCCGGCCGCTCCTGGACCGGGGCCGGCTGGCCCGTCCGCCGGCCGTTGACCAGAAAGTCCGGCCCCTCCTGAGCGGTCGTGGCCTCATAGCCCTGGCTTTTCAGGAAGTTGGTCACGTTGACCTTGGCCGCCTCGTTGTCCACCCTGACCGCGACCTGGTCGGCTCCGGTTTCGATCAATTCCTTGGTCCTGAGCACCGGCCCTGGACAGGCCAATCCCCGGCAGTCCAGCTCAGCCATCCTCCACCTCCTTGGAACTGGCGGCCAAGATAGGCCAAGGCCGGAAGCGGGACCAATGAGAAATAGCTATGACTGCCCGGGGAGATTATCGGTTCGGGCTAGGGCTTGACCACCTCGAGCAGGGCGGCCAGGTCGGCGGCCTTGAAACCCAGGGCGTCGGCTTTCAGGCCCGGGGCCGGCCAGGGGCGGCGGGGGGGCGGCAGGGGAAAGGGCTGCCAGCGGGGCGAGAGGCGCCAGCGGGCCGCCTCTTCGCGGAAGCCGGGCGGCGGCGGGGCCGGCCAGAGCACGGCCCGGCTGAGGCTGGACGAGCCGGCCGGCTCCCCGACTCGGGGGGCGACCCGCTGGACCACCGGCCGCCTCAGGATTTCGATGATCCGCTGGGCCAGGTCCTCGACAAACTCATCGTCCTCCTCCTCAACGATGGTCACGCCGTCCGGAACCTTGAAATCGCCCGGGTCCAGCTTGGCCTGCAGGTTGACGTCCAGGGCCGTCTTGGTCCAGGCCAGTCCAGCCGCCTGGCGGTTCTCGGTCAGGGTCAGATCAGTCCCGGCCCAGTAAACAAACCGCTCGCCGCCCAGGGAGACCTGGATAGCGGGCAGCCCCTGGAAGCTGGCCTCCCCGGAGCCGACCTGGCCCGGCCCGATCAGCTGGGACAGGGCCGAACCCAAGGCCCCCAGGTTCCAGGCCGTCTGGAGCTTCTCCTCGGGACTAAGCTCCCGCCAGAGCCGGCTAAGTATGCCTCTGACGTTGGCCCGGCTGACGCCCCGGTTCTGGATCAGGTCCAGGCTGACTATCCTCTCCGGCTCCTCCAGTTCCCAGCGCCTGAACTTGCGCTCCAGGCCGAAGGCGGTGTCCGAGCCCCAGGTCAGGCGGACCCGCTTCCCGCCCATGATCTTGAGCACCTCCTGGCCCTGGAACCGGCCGCCCAGACTGTATTGAATCAGGACCGTCTCGGCCGGCGGATCGGGCCAGAAGGGATCGTTCAGGAGGGCCTCCTCGGCCAGGGCCGGAGCGGCCAGCCAGAGGAGGGCCAGACCCAGGACCAGTCTAAGAAACGGACGGAACATCTGACTCCAGAACCCTGTCCATGCTCCCGGACTCGAAGCCGGCCAGGTCAAGGGTGAAGTACTTGAAGCCGGCCTCCTGGAACTCGGCGGCCAGTTCCCGCCGCCTCCCCTCCTCCAGCAGCCGGGGCCAGACCTCCGGCGGGGCCTCCAGCCGGATCAGGTCGCCGTGGACCCTGACCCTGAAGGCGCCCGCTTCCAGCCCCAGAATCGGGGCCAGCCGGGCCTCGGCCCGGCCGATGGCGGCCAGCAGCTCCCGGCTCAGCTCCTGGCCGTAAGCCACCCGGGTGGCCAGGCAGGCCGAGGCCGGCCTGAGCCAGTGCTCCAGGCCCAGCCAGCGGCCCAGGGCCCAGACCTCGGCCTTATCCAGGCCGGCCAGGGCCAGGGGGTGGACCGCGCCGGCCTCCCGGGAGGCCCTGAGACCGGGCCTATAGGCCTGGTGATCGCTGGCCAGGACCCCTTCCAGGATGACGGCCGCGCCCAGGGAGGCCGCCCTGGCCGAAACAGCGGCCAGGCGGCGCTGCTTGCACAGGTAGCATCTCTGGGGCGGATTGGCCCGGAAGGCTTCTTCGGCCAGGGGATCCTCCTCCAGGACGAAGTGCTCCACCCCCAGCCGGCGGCAGAGTTCCCGGGCCAGCTCCGTCTCGGCCGGCGGGTGGAGGCAGGAGACAAAGGTGGCCGCGGCCACCTCCTGGCCGGCCCGGACCAGGGCGGCCAGGAGGACCGAGGAGTCGGCGCCGCCGCTCAGGGCGACCAGGCCCCGGCCGGGCAGTTCCAGATGGGGCCTCAGCCGCCGCCAGACCTCGGCCCTGGCCGGATCCTTCTCGATGGCCTCCGCGGGCCTCAATTCGCCTCGACCCCCCGGCCGGGCAAATCCAGGCTCGGCCAGATCTCGGCCCCGGACCGGGCCATCTCCTGCCAGGCCCGCTCGGTCCCCTCCGGGCTGACCCCCCGGCAGAGCTCCTGGACCACAGCCACCCTGAAGCCGGCCTCCAGGCCGTGGAGCACGGTCGCCTTGACGCAGAAGTCGGTGGCCAGGCCGAAGACGATCAGTCTCTTCGGCCCAAACTCCCTCAGGGCCGCTTCGAGGCCGGTCTCGGCCCCGCCGTCGTCCCGGAAGCCGGAGTAGGAGTCGTGGTCGCGGTCCGGGCCCTTGCGAATGACCCGGCTGAGATCGGCCGGATCAATCAGGAGCTCGGCCCCGGGGGAGCCCTGGACGCAGTGGGCCGGCCAGAGGATCTGGTCGCTCCCGTCGGGCAGTTTCAGGACCTCGAAGGGCCGTCGGCCGGGGTGGTTGGCCGCGAAGGAGACGTGATCGGCCGGGTGCCAGTCCTGGGTGGCCAGGATGGGCAGGCCCAGCTCCCTGAAACCGGTCAGGGTGGCCCGGACCCGGGTCAGATAGGCCTCGTCGGCCCCGGGCACGGCCAGGCTCCCCTGGCGGGCTTCGGTGAAGTCGGCCTGGAGGTCAACGACCACCACCGCGGTCCGCTCCAGTTCCGGTTTCCCAGTCAGCTCAGCCCCCTTTTGGCCCGCGCCGGATTCGGCCGGGCCGGGCTCGGCCGGGTCAGAAGGCCATCTCGCAAATGGCCAGGAGGTCCTCGTATTCGAGGCGCCTCATGTTGTTGGCCAGGAGCCTCTGCCTGGTCAGGGCGTCCTCGGCCAGGCCCGGGAGGTCCTCCTTCTTGGCCCCCAGGTCCCTGAGCCGCCTGGGGAAGCCGAACACCTCGAGGAAGTGGTTGATCAGGTCCTTGATCCGCCCGACCGCCTCCCGGCCGCCGCCGGCCTCGAGGCCCAGGGCGGCCGCGATCCGGTCGATCTTCCCGGGGTCGGCGATGGAATTGTACTCCAGGACGTACGGCAGGAAGAGGGAATTGCCGATCCCGTGAATGACCTGGTAGGCGCCCTCGACCGGGTAAGACAGCGCGGCCACCCCTCCCGAGCCGGCGTTGGCGATGCCTATCCCGGCGTAGAAGCTGCCCAGGGACATATTGTACCTCGCCTCCAGGTTGGCGCCATTGGCGAAGGCCTTCAGGAGGTTCCGCCCCAACAGATAGAGCGCCTTGAGGCCGAGCTCCTCGGTCAGGGGGCCGGCCTTGAGGGAGGTGTAGGATTCCACGGCGTGGACCAGGGCGTCCATGCCGGTCACGGCCGTGACCCGGGGCGGGCAGGAGAGGGTCAGCTCTGGATCCACCAGGGCTGCCTCGGCGACGACGAACTTGCTCTGGATGGCCTTCTTGCTCTTCTCCGGAGCCTCGTCCTTGTCCTTGAACACGGCGAAGGGGGTCACCTCCGAGCCGGTCCCGGCCGTGGTCGGAATCAGGATCTTGGCCGCGGTCGGGCCGGGCACCGCCTCCACGCCCAGGTAGTCGAAGACGCTCCCGCCATGGCCGGCCACGATGGCCGCCCCCTTGGCCACGTCCAGGGCGCTGCCGCCGCCCAGGCCGATGAAGACCCGGCCGCCGCCGTCCCGGGCCAGGCCGGCGCATTCGTCCACCGATCTGATGTCCGGCTCGGCCTCGACCCGGTCGAAGACGGCCGCCTCCAGCCCCTCCCCCTCCAGGAGGGCGACGACCCGATCCACCCAGCCGGCCCGCCGTACCCCTGGGTCGGTCACCAGGCAGACGCGCCGCGCCTCCAGCTCTCTGACCAGCCGGGGCAGTTCCGCCAGGGCCCCGCGGCCGAAGACGATCGAGCGCGGCAGTCTGAGCGAAAATGGCTGGTCCCGCATTCGCTCTCCTCCCCTGTCCCCCCGGCCGGACGGGCCCGGCCATAGCCGCCGCTTCAGCCCCAGCCGGGCGGCCGAAATCTCAGTTCTGCCCCGGGCTTATCCCTGCCGGAGCATAATCAGCCGCCCCGGGCCGAGTCAATCACTTTCTGGCCCTCTATCCCCCGGCCGGCGCCGGGGGTCCGGCCCGGCTACATTTTTTTGAGGGACCGGGGCCAGCGGCTCCAAAACATGTTGCCCCGATCGGGAGTTAATAACAAGATATGGTATTCCTTCAGTCTTGACACCACAAGAAGGTCGGCCTATACTTGCCTCGAAAAGGCGGGGCCTCGAACCTGAAGAGGAGGACCAGTCATCGACCTGAGAGGGCTCAAGCAGGGCAATTCAGTCAAGACTAAATTCATCTTCATCACCGGCGGCGTCCTTTCCTCGCTGGGCAAGGGACTGGCCGCCGCTTCAATTGGCACTCTCTTAGAAAGCCGCGGCCTGACCGTCACCTTCCAGAAGCTGGACCCCTACCTCAACGTCGATCCAGGGACCATGAATCCCTTCCAGCACGGCGAGGTCTTCGTCACCGACGACGGGGCCGAGACCGATCTGGACCTGGGCCACTACGAGCGCTACACCACTACGGCCAAGCTGGGCCACCACTCCAACTACACCACCGGCAAGATCTACAAGTCGGTCATCGACAAGGAGCGCCGGGGCGAGTACCTGGGCCGGACTGTCCAGATCATCCCCCACATCACCGACGAGATCAAGGACGCCGTCCTGTCCGTGGCCGGCGAGGCCGACGTGGCCATCATCGAGATCGGCGGCACGGTCGGCGACATCGAGGGGGCGCCCTTCCTGGAGGCGATCCGGCAGTTCCGGGTCGACGTGGGCCGGGAGAACTGCCTCTACGTCCACATCACCCTGGTCCCCTACATCGCCACGGCCGGCGAGGTCAAGACCAAGCCGACCCAGCACTCGGTCAAGGAGCTGCGCTCCATCGGCATCCAGCCCGACATCCTGCTCTGCCGCACCGAGAAGGACCTGGAGCCGTCCATCAAGGCCAAGATCGCCCTCTTCACCAACGTCACTGACGACGCCGTGATCACGGCCAAGGACGTGGAGACGATCTACGAGGTCCCCCTCAACTTCCACCGCGAGGGTCTGGACAACAAGATCGTCGAGCTCCTCAACATGTGGACCCGGGCCCCCCGCCTGGACAAGTGGGAGGACCTGGTCCGACGGATCAAGAACCCCAGCCACCACGTGGCCATCGGCATCGTCGGCAAGTACGTCAACCTGACCGAGTCGTACAAGAGCCTCAACGAGGCCCTCTCCCACGGCGGCGTGGCCAACGACGCCAAGGTGGAGCTGGTCTTCATCGACTCGGAGCGGGTCGAGGCCGAGGGGCCCGAGACCCTGCTCAAGGACCTGGACGGCATCCTGGTGCCCGGCGGCTTCGGCTCCCGGGGCATCGAGGGCAAGATCAAGGCCGTCCGCTTCGCCAGGGAGAAGAAGGTCCCCTACTTCGGCATCTGCCTGGGCATGCAGATGGCCGTCATCGAGTTCTCCCGCCACGTCTGCGGCCTCAAGAAGGCCCACTCGGCCGAGTTCGACCCGCACACCCCGGACCCGGTCATCTTCCTGATGCGCGAGTGGTTCGACTTCCACAAGCAGAAAGTCCAGCGCCGCGACGAGACCTCTGACCTGGGCGGGACCATGCGCCTGGGCGCCTATCCCTGCGTCCTGACCCCGGACAGCCTGGCCCACCAGGCTTACGGCCAGGAAAAGATCGAGGAGCGCCACCGCCACCGCTACGAGTTCAACAACAAGTATCGGGAGGCCCTTAGCCAAAAGGGGCTGGTCTTCTCCGGCCTCTCCCCGGACGGTGAACTGGTCGAGATCACGGAGCTCAAGGATCATCCCTGGTTTCTGGGCTGCCAGTTCCACCCCGAGTTCAAGTCGCGTCCCATGGACTGCCAACCCCTTTTCAGGGACTACATCCGGGCCGCCCTGGAGTATCGCCTGGCCAAGCAAGGAGGCTAACCCTTGGCCGGCCGGGTCGAGGTGGCTGGCCGGACCCTTGGCGGCGAGGGCCTGTTCCTGATCGCCGGGCCCTGCGTCATCGAGAGCCAGGAGCTCTGCCTCGAGGTGGCCGGCCGCCTGGCCGAGGCCAGCCGGCGGCTGGACCTGCCCCTCATCTTCAAGGCCTCATTTGATAAGGCCAACCGGACCTCCCTGGACTCCTTCCGGGGGCCCGGCCTGGAGGCCGGGCTGAAGATCCTGGCCCGGGTCAAGGCCGAGACCGGCCTGCCGGTCCTGTCCGACATCCACGCCCCGGAACAGGCCGCTCCGGCGGCCGAGGTCCTGGATGTCATCCAGATCCCGGCCTTCTTAAGCCGCCAGACCGACCTGCTCAGGGCCGCGGCCGAAACGGGCAAGCCGGTCAACGTCAAGAAGGGGCAGTTTCTGGCCCCCGAGGACATGGTCCAGGTGGCGGCCAAGCTCAGGGCGGCCGGAGGCGGCCAGATCATCCTGACCGAGCGGGGCAGCTTCTTCGGCTACCACAACCTGGTGGTGGACATGCGCTCCCTGGTCATCATGGGCCGCCTGGGCCACCCGGTCGTCTTCGACGCCACCCACTCGGTCCAGCGGCCCAGCGGCCTGGGCGCCTGCTCCGGCGGCGACAGGGAGATGATCGCACCCCTGGCCCGGGCGGCCGTGGCCGTGGGCGTGGAGGGCGTCTTCCTGGAAGTCCACCCCCGGCCCGAGGAGGCTCTCTGCGACGGCCCCAACTCCTGGCCCCTGGACCGGTTCGAGGCCCTGGCCGCCCGGCTCAAGGATATCGCCCGGGCCCGCGGCCAGGTTGGCATAAATCGTGCTGTACATCCCAATCCCGGCGACGTATACTGAGCAGTAAGAGAGGATAATTAACTGCCCAGTATGGCTCGCAGAGCTCGATACCTGATACTGGCTGCCCTTATTCTGAGCCTCGGCGCGGGTTTAAGCTTCTTCTTCCTCAGGGGCCACCTGCTCAAGAGGCCGGAGCTGCTCCTCGAAGAGGCCGCCCGGCGGGTCGATCTGCGCCTCCAGGACGTTGACTACACCCAGATCAGCAAGGGCCGCAAGGAGTGGACCCTCAAGGCCAGCCGGGTCGACTACCTCCAGCAGGGCGAGATGTTTTCCCTTGAAGACGTGCGCCTGCTCTTTTACCATCCCTCGGGCAACGACGTGACCGTGGTCGGCCGGACCGGCTTCTACAACCGCCGGGAGGGCTGGATCAAGATAGTCGGCCAGGGCCGGGTGCACTGGAAGAGCGGCTTCGAGATGACCGCTGAGAGCTTCACCTACCACCTCGAGAGCCGGGATCTGACCACGCCGGATGAGGTGCTCATCACCGGTCCCGGCCTCAGGATCAGCGGCCGGGGCCTCGAGGCCAACCTGGCCCAGATGAAGGCGGTGGTCAAGGAGCAGGTCCAGACCGAACTCATCCCGGGACAGAGAGGCTGAGATGTTCAAGCGCTGCCTGGCCCTGACCCTGGGGCTGGCCCTGATCCTGGCCGCCGGCTGGGCCGTGGGTCAGAACTCACCGCCGCCGAAGAAACAGGCCGGCCCCAAGCCGGCCGCCGAGGCCAAGGCGGCCCAGCCAGGGGCCGAGACCAAACCGGTCAAACCCGGGGCCGAGGTCAAGGCGGCCCAGCCGGCCGCCGAGGCCAAACCTGGGGCCGAGGCCAAGGCGGGCCAGCCCGAGCCGAGGCAGGAGGACCAGCCCATCAACATCACCTCCGAGCGGCTGGAGGCCGATGACGTGGCCATGACCGCCACCTTCATCGGCACGGTCAAGGCCGTCCAGGGCCCGACGACCCTCTGGTGCGACCGGATGATCGTCCACTACGTCCGCCTGGAGCCCGAGAAGGACCAGCCCAAGGAGGAGGCCCAGCGTGAAATCAAGCAGATCGAGGCCATAGGCCACGTCAAGCTGGTCAAGGCCAACATGACCGCCCTGGGGCAGCACGGCGTTTACGAGATGGATGACCGGCGGGTCGTGCTCTGGGGCAACCCCAAGCTCATCCAGGACGAAAACACCGTCACCGGCGACAAGGTCATCGTCCACCTGGACACCAACCGGGCCGAGGTCGAGGGCGGCCCGGACCAGGTCGAGGCGGTCCTTGTGCCCCGCAAGAAGAAGCCCGCCGAAGCCAAGTCAGGCGGGGGATGACCTTGGTCAGCACCCTCTACACCCAGGATCTGGTCAAAATCTACGGCCACAAGAAGGTGGTGGCCGGAGTCTCGCTCAAGGTCAACCGCCGCGAGGTGGTCGGCCTGCTGGGGCCCAACGGCGCCGGCAAGACGACCTCGTTCTACATGATCGTCGGCCTGATCAGGCCCGAGGGCGGCCGGGTCTTCCTCGACGACGAAGACATCACCGACAGCCCCATGTTCCAGCGGGCCCGCAAGGGGATCAACTACCTGCCCCAGGAGCATTCGGTCTTTCGCAAGCTCTCGGTCGAGGACAACATCCTGGCCATCCTGGAGACCCTGGACCTGAGCGCCGAGGAGCGCCGGGAGAAGCTGGACCGGCTTCTGGACGAACTCAGGATCGGCCACCTGCGCCGCAACAAGGCCCACTCGCTCTCCGGAGGCGAGCGCCGGCGCCTGGAGATCACCCGGGCCCTGGTGACCGAGCCCTCGTTCATCCTGCTGGACGAGCCCTTCGCCGGCATCGACCCCCTGGCCGTTATCGACATCCAGAACATCGTCCGGCAGCTCAAGGAGCGCGACATCGGGGTGCTCATTTCCGACCACAACGTCCGCGAGACCCTGGGCGTTTGCGATCGGTCCTATATACTGAACGAAGGAGTCATCCTCGAGGAGGGCGACTCCAAGACCATCGCCGCCAGCGAGGTGGCCCGCAAGATCTATCTGGGCGAGCAATTCTGTCTCTGAGGACTCTGAATGGTTCTCCAGTTAAAACAGAGCTTGAAGCTGAGCCAGCAACTGATCATGACTCCTCAGTTGCAGCAGGCCATCAAGCTCCTCCAGCTCAACCGGCTGGAGCTGTTGGAGGCCATCCACCAGGAGCTGGAGACCAACCCGGTCCTGGAGGAGACTACCCTCGAGGAAGAGGAGCCGACCCCCGCCCGGGAGCCCGACCCGGCCGAGCAGGCCGAGGACAAGCTCCTCAGGGATCACACCGCGCCGGTGGAGGTCAAGGAGAAGGTCCACGAACAGGAGGAGATGGACTGGGAGGCCTACCTGGGCGAGTACAACTCGCCCTATCAGGCCGCCTCGAGCGAGCGGGAAGACCGCGAGGCCGTGCCCCTGGAGAACATCCTCTCGGCCGCGCCGGACCTGGTCGACCACCTCCAGTGGCAGCTCATGCTCTCCGACCTGAGCCAGGAAGAACGGCGCATCGGCGTCGAGATCATCGGCAACATTAAGCCCAGCGGCTACCTGGACGCCAGCCTGGAGGAGATCGCCGCCGAGTGCGGCTCTGACCTGGCCCAGATCGAGAAGGTCCTCAAACTCATCCATCTCTTTGATCCGGTGGGCGTGGCCGCCCGGGACCTGAGGGAATGCCTGCTCATCCAGATGGCCCAGCAGGATCTGGAGGACTCCCTGGCCTGGCGGATCGTCGACCAGGGCCTTGATCAGTTGGGCAACAAGAACTACCGGGCCCTGGCCAAGCGCTTCGGCGCCTCCCTGGAGGAAATCGCCGAGGCGGTGGACATCATCTCCGCCCTGGACCCCAAGCCCGGCCGGGCCTACTCCTCGGAGAGGCCCCAGTACATCACCCCGGACATCTACGTGATCAAGGTGGACGACGACTACGTCATCGTCCTCAACGAGGACGGCCTGCCCAAGCTCAAGGTCAACTCCTTCTACCGCCGGGCCCTGACCAATGCCGAACTGGTCTCCGACGGGACCAGGGAGTTCATCCAGGACAAGCTCCGCTCGGCCATGTGGCTGATCCGCTCCATCCACCAGCGCCAGCGGACGATCTACAAGGTCACCGAATCCATCGTCAAACGGCAGAGGCAGTTCCTGGACCAGGGCATCGCCTACCTCAAGCCCATGGTCCTCAAGGACGTGGCCGAGGACGTGGAGATGCACGAGTCGACCATCAGCCGGGTGACGACCAACAAGTACGTCCACACGCCCCAGGGCCTCTTCGAGCTCAAGTATTTCTTCAACTCGGCCATCCAGCGCTTCCACGGCGAAGCCCTGGCCTCGGAGTCGGTCAAGGAGAGGATCCGCCAGATCGTGGCCGCCGAGGACCAGGACCACCCCCTTTCGGACGACCAGATCAAGAAGATCCTGGAGGCCGAGAACATCAACATCGCCCGGAGAACCGTGGCCAAGTACAGAGAGGTCTTGAACATTCTGCCGTCGAGCAAGCGCAGGCGACCGGTCCTGCGTTCCAGATAGGGCTGAGGACCCTAAGTCCTCCCGCCACCATGGCGGGGCCTCTGAGAGGAGGATTGTTATGCAGATCAACGTCACCTTCAGAAACCTTGACCCATCTGACCACTTGCGGCAGTATCTGGCGGACAAGATGGAGCGGTTGGACAAATATCTGGAAACCGCCGCCGAAGCCCACGTGGTTCTGCGAGTGGAAAAATTTCGCCACACGGCCGACGTTTCGCTCTCGGCCAATGGCTTGCGCATAAAGGGAGTCGAGGAGACCGAAGACATGTACTCGGCCATCGATCTGGTGGTCGATAACGTTGAGAAGCAGGTCAAACGCCAGCTGGCCAAGCGCAAGAGCCGCAAGGGCCAGCAGCAGGACAACATCAAGGCCCTGAGCTTCACCATGAACGTCCTGGACCGCGCCCAGATGGACGGGGGCGAGGAGCCCGTCTACGTCAGGACCACCCGCATCCAGGCCAAGCCCATGGACGTTGAGGAAGCCATCGAAGAACTGGATCTGACCAAGAACGACTTTCTCGTCTTCACCAACACCAGATCGAACACCATAAACGTGATTTACCGCCGCAAGGACGGAAACTTGGGCGTCTTCGAGCCGGTCTGAGCCGGTCGCTGGTCTACCCTCGGCGGGGGCCGGGCCGGAAGGGCCGGCCCCCGGACGCAGGGGAGTGGCGCTCAGAGTTGGAGATTAGCAATGAACTTGAGGGAGTTCATCCTTCAGGACATGGTCATCGCTGACCTGAAGGCCGGGGACAAGGTCTCGGTCCTGTCCGAACTGGTCGAGCCCCTGGTCCGGCACGACGCCAAGCTCAGCAAGGATGATCTGGTCAGGGTCCTCCTGGAGCGGGAGAAGCTGGGCTCGACCGGCATCGGCGACGGCATCGCCATCCCCCACGGCAAGGTCAGGGAGATGGACAACCTGCTCGTCTCCTTCGGCCGCTCGCTGAGGGGCATCGACTTCGACTCCATGGACGGGCAGCCGGCCCATCTTTTTTTCCTGCTCCTGGCTCCGGAGAGCTCCACCGGCTCCCACCTCAAGGCTCTGGCCAAGCTTTCTCGCCTGCTCAAGGATCCGGAGTTCAGGGACAGCCTCTACAAGGCCCGGGACGCCGAGGCCATCTTTGACCTGATCGTGGAGCAGGACGAGAAGGTCTAGCCTGTGGTTCGACTCCGCAACGTCCGCCTGATCATCATCACCGGCCTGTCCGGTTCGGGCAAGTCAACGGCGCTGAGGGCCCTGGAAGACGGGGGCTTCTTCGCCGTGGACAACCTGCCGGTCAATCTCCTGCCCAGCTTCCTGGAGATGCGCGAGCAGGGCTCGCCCGAGACCATGAAGGTGGCCCTGGTCATGGATCTGAGGGAGCCCGACTTCCTCAGGGACTACCAGCGCGTCTTCCTCAGGCTGGAGTCCAGCGGCTTCCCCCTGGAGATCGTCTTCCTGGAGGCCAGCGACGAGGCCCTGATGCGGCGCTTCTCCGAGACTCGCCGGGCCCATCCCCTGGCCGACAAGGGCTCGGTGGCCGAGGCCATCGTCTGGGAGCGGGAGGCCCTGGCCGACCTGAGGGACCGGGCCGACCTGGTCGTGGACACCTCGGCCATGTCGGTTCACGAACTCAAGGAGTGGATCCTCAAGAAGTTCTCGGCCCCTCTGGCCGTGAAGCGGATGAAGGTCACTCTCCTGTCCTTTGGCTACAAGTACGGCCTGCCCCACGAGGCGGACATCGTCATCGACGTCCGCTTCCTGCCCAACCCCTATTTCCTTGAGGGGCTCAAGAACAAGGACGGCCTGAACCAGGAGGTGGTCGACTACGTCTGCCAGTGGGAGGAAACCGGCCGCTTCCTCAAGCTTTACGCCGAACTGCTCGACTTCCTGCTGCCTCTCTACGAGAAAGAGGGCAAGGCCTATCTGACCATCGCCGCGGGCTGCACCGGCGGCCGCCACCGCTCGGTGGCCGTGGTCAGGGAACTCTCCGAGCTGCTCAGGCCGGCCGGTTACGAACTGACCATCCGCCACCGGGATATAAATCTGGGTTAGGAGGGAGCATGATCGGTCTGGTTATCGTCAGCCACGGCCAGCTGGCCGAGGCCCTGGTTGAGGCGGCCGAGTTCATCTTCGGCCACCAACTGGAGGCGGTGGCCACGGTCCGGGTCGAGGCCGGCCAGAAGCCCGAGGAGCTCAAGGCGGCCCTGACCGCGGCCCTGGGCCGGGTCGAGACCGGCCAGGGAGCCATCATCCTGACCGACATGTTCGGCGGCTCTCCCTCGGACATGAGTCTGTCGTTTCTCAAACCCGACCGGGTCGAGGTCCTGACCGGGGTCAACCTGCCCATGCTCCTCCATCTGGCCTCCCGCCGGATCCAGGAACCGCAGCTGAACGACCTGGCCCAGGAGGCGGTCAACCGGGCCCACGAGTCGATCACCTCGGCCAGCGAACTCCTCAGCGCCTGAGCCGGGCGTTGGCCGAGCAGCCAGCCGAGGCCCCGGGCCAGCGCTTTCAGGTCCGGCCCATGCTCGAGGCCGACCTCAACCAGGTTCTGGCCATCGAGCGGGACTCCTTTCCCACTCCCTGGGCCAGGGAGGCCTTCTTGGGCCAGATAAGGTCGCCCGAGGCCTGGGCCTTCGCCCTCATCGACGGCCGCCGCCGGGACCGGGCCGTGATCGGCTACGTTTGCTTCTGGCAGGACCAGAACCGGCTCCACCTCCTCAACCTCTGCCTGGCCCGGCCCTACCGCCGCCAGGGACTGGCCCAGGGCCTGCTCGGCTTCGTGACCGGCCTCGCCCGGCAGAGGGGGCTCAGCGGGATCGACCTCGAGGTCCGCCAGGGCAACCTGGCCGCTCTGAGGCTCTATCGCTCGGCCGGCTTCATCGAGGCCGGGGTCAGGCCCGGCTACTACTCCGACACCGGCCAGGACGCGCTCCTGATGACTCTCGGCCTGGAATCGAGCCAGAAAGCCGTTGACTCAGACTCGTCAGAGAGGTAATTTATGATTCGGGATTGTCATGGAATCCTTGTATCTTATGATAAGATCACTCTCAAGGGAGGTCTCACTCCCCGGCCGCCGGCGTTCGGGCGAGTCTGGGCGGGCCCGCCGGCCTGCCCGGGCCAGCGGTCTGGGCAGGGCTGGTTAAGCGCTATCCTCGCCTCACACTGTCTCCTGGATCGCTCGGGCGCTGAGGGATAAGGAGGAGGGTTATGATCAGAATCGGAGTGAACGGTTTCGGGCGCGTCGGCCGTTTGGTGACGCGCCTTTTGTTTGCGGACAAAAGGGACATCGAGCTGGTGGCTCTCAACGCTCGGGCCGACTCGGCCACCCTGGCCCACCTGTTGCGCCACGATTCGGTCCACGGCGCCTTTGCCAAGAAAGTCAGCTACACCGACCAGAGCCTGACCGTGGCCGGCAAGGAGATCAAGGTCTTCCGGGCGGCCGAGCCGGCGGCCATACCCTGGGCCGAGGCCGGGGTGGACATCGTCATCGAGGCCACGGGCAAGTTCAAGGACAAGAAGTCGGCCCTGGGCCACATCCGCTCCGGGGCCAAGAAGGTCATCGTCGGGGCCCCGGGCAAGGGCGTGGACGCCACCCTGGTCTACGGGGTCAATCACCACCTCTACGATCCCCAGGCCCATCAGGTCATCTCCACCGCCTCCTGCACGACCAACTGCCTGGCGCCGATGGTCAAGGTCCTCCACGACAGCTTCGACATCCAGAAGGGCCTGATGACCACCATCCACTCCTACACCATGTCCCAGCGCATCCTCGACGGCTCCCACAAGGATCTGCGAAGGGCCCGGGCCGCGGCCGTGTCCATGATCCCCACCTCCACCGGCGCGGCCCAGGCGGTCAGCCAGGTCCTGCCCGAGCTGGCCGGCAGGCTGGACGGCTTCGCCATCCGGGTGCCCACGCCCAACGTCTCCCTGGTCGATTTCACCTGCAGCGTGGCCCGGCCGGCCACCAGGGACAAGGTCAACCTGGCCTTCAAGCGGGCCGCCCGGAAGCTCAAGGGCGTCCTAGCTTACACCGAGGAGCCCCTGGTCTCCATCGACTACACCACCTCGACCTACTCCCTGATCGTGGACGGGCCCCTGACCCAGGTCAGCGGTGACGACCTGATCAAGGTCCTGGCCTGGTACGACAACGAGGCCGGGTTCTCGGCCCGCCTGATCGACGTGGCCTGCTACATCGGTTCGCGCTGAGCGAGGGAGGCCGCAAGATGCGAAGTATCAAGGACCTCGACATCCACGGCCAGACCCTGCTCATCCGGGCCGACTTCAACGTCCCCCTGGATGACAACCTCAACATCACCGACGACACCCGGATCAGGGCGGTCCTGCCGACGATCAACTACGCCCTGGACGAACAGGCCAAGATAGTCCTCTGTTCCCATCTGAGCCGGCCCAAGGGCCAGCGGGTGGCCAGGATGTCCCTGAACCCGGTGGCCAAGCGGCTGGGCCGCCTGCTCCAGAAGGAGGTCAACCTGGCCCCGGATTGCCTCGGACCGGAGGTCGAGCGGCAAGTCAAGGGGCTCAAGAACGGCGAGGTCCTCCTCCTGGAAAACCTCCGCTTCCAGCCGGGCGAGACGGCCAACGATGAAGAGATGGGCCGCCAGCTGGCCGGCCTGGCCGACATCTACGTCAACGACGCCTTTGCCGTGGCCCACCGGGCCCACGCCTCGGTGGTGGCCGTGGCCAGGTTCGCCAAGCAAAAGGCGGCCGGCTTCCTGCTGATGGACGAGATCAACTACTTCTACAAGGCCCTGGAGGAGCCGGCCCGACCGCTGGTGGCCGTCATCGGCGGGGCCAAGATCCGCTCCAAGCTCAACGCCCTGGAGAACCTGCTGGCCAAGGTGGACAAGATGATCATCGGCGGGGCCATGGCCAACACCTTCCTCAAGGCGGTCGGCCTCGAGGTCGGCCGGTCTCTCCACGAGCCGGAGCTGGTCGATGTGGCCTACTGCCTGCTCCAGGAGGCCAAGCAGAGGAAGGTCCAGACCTACATCCCGGTCGACTGCGTCGTGGCCGAGAAGCCCGAGGCCAACGCCGAGACCAAGGTGGTCACCGTGCCGGACATGCCCTCGGACTGGTTCATCATGGACATCGGCCCGGCCACCTCTATGCTCTACGGCGAGGCCTTGGGCAACGCCAAGACCATCATCTGGAACGGCCCCATGGGCGCCTTCGAGATGGACGCCTTCTCCCGGGGTACCTACGCCATGGTCGGCCACGTGGCCAACAGCTACGCCCTGACCATCGTCGGCGGCGGCGACACCGACGTGGCCGTGCACAAGGCCGGCGAGAGCCGCAAGGTGTCGTACATATCCACCGGCGGCGGCGCGTTCATCGCCCTGATGGAGGGGCGCGACCTGCCGGCCGTCTGCGCCCTGGAGGACCGCTTCGAGGACATCGGCAAGGACGGCACCCAGAGGGTCTGCACCGGATCGGTCTAGACCGGAAAGGAGTGGTGGATCAGTGCCCGGGCCCGGGCGCCGGCCGCTCATGGCCGGCAATTGGAAAATGTACAAGACCACCGACCAGGCCAGGGACCTGGCCGCGGCCCTGGTCGCCGGGGCCAAGGACGACCGGGTCGAGGTCATGATCGCCCCGCCCTACACCGCCCTGGCCACCGTGGCCGGGGTCCTGGCCGGTTCGCCGGTCAGGCTCGGGGCCCAGAACCTCTACCCGGCCCCGGAAGGGGCCTACACCGGAGAGGTCAGCCCGGCCATGCTGGTCGACCTGGGCGTCAGCTACGTCATTCTCGGCCACTCCGAGCGGCGCCAGATCTTCGGCGAGAGCGACGAGTTCATCCGCCGGAAGGTGGCCGCCGCCCTGGAGGCCGGCCTCAAGCCGGTCCTCTGCGTCGGCGAGACCCTGGACCAGCGTCGGGCCGGGGAGACCACGGCCGTGGTCGAGGGTCAGCTCCAAAACGGCCTGAAGGGACTGGAGGCCGGACCGGCCGGGAGCCTGACCATCGCCTACGAGCCGGTCTGGGCCATCGGCACCGGGCAGACGGCCACGGCGGCCCAGGCCGAGGAGGTCCACCGCTTCATCCGAGCCTGGCTGGCCGGCCGCTTCGACAATGGCCTTGCCAACTCAATCAGGATACTGTATGGTGGCTCGGTCAAGGCCGACAACGTCAGGGAGCTGATGTCCGAGCCGGACATTGACGGTGCCCTGGTGGGAGGGGCGTCATTGGACGCCCGATCGTTCTTGGCCATAGTCGGCTACAAGGGGTGAGGACAATTTGGGTCCCCTGCTGATCGCCATTCACGTCGTCGCCTGCGTGACCCTGATCGTCATCGTCCTGCTCCAGCAGGGCAAGGGCGCTTCCATGGGCGCCGCCTTCGGCGGCTCGTCCCAGACCGTCTTCGGATCAGCCGGCGCGACCCCGTTCCTGGGCAAGGTGACCACCGCGGTGGCGGTGGTCTTCATGCTGACCTCGCTGTTCCTGGCTTTCCTTTCCGGACCCAGGCTCAGCTCCACCTCGGTGGTCGAGGGCAAGCGACCTACCCAGGAGGCCCCGGCCAGCCCCCAGTCCCCGGCTCAGGAGCAGGGCGGCCAGACCGAGACCAAGTAGCCGGCCTCCGCGTGCCGAAGTGGTGGAACTGGTAGACACGCCATCTTGAGGGGGTGGTGGCCAACCGGCCGTCGGGGTTCAAGTCCCCGCTTCGGCACCACTTGGAAGTAAGGAGCCGCAACCCTCCGGGGTTGCGGCTCTCGCGTTCGGGGCCCGGGCCTGGGGCGGTCCAGTTGCTCCGGGCGAAAATCACCCGGTCCGTGAGCCACCAAAGCGGTTACCAAAGCCATCGACCCTCCTGATGAGGCGTGGGGACTGGCCGAGTCAGACCCGGGAGCCGCCCCGTCGGTTCAGATCAAGCGATGATTCTTGAGGAAGAAATTGCGATAAAAAGGAATCTCCTCCGGCGGCAAGGGCAGCGGCTGGCCGACCGCCTTGGCCAGGTTGTACAGCCTGGCCCCTTCCTCGACCGCCTCGGCCACGGCGTAGGCCTCCTTGACCGTGGTCCCCATGGCGATGGCGCCGTGGTGCTTCAGGATGGCCACGGGCTGATCCTGGGCCGTGGCCCGGATGACTGCCTGGCCCAGCTCCCAGGAGGCCGGCCGGGCGTAATCGGCCAGCGGGACCTCGGCCCCCACGGCCAGGGCCAGGCCCAGGGTCACCACGGGCAGGCTCCGGCCGGCCACGGCCAGAGCGGTGACATAATCGCCGTGGAAGTGGATCACGGCGTTGATGTGAGGGCGGTGCCGGTAGATGGTCAGATGCATCGGCCGCTCGCTGGAGGGCCTCAGGCCGCCGTCCAGGACCTCGCCCTCCAGGTTGAGGGTCAGCATCATGCCCGGCTCCATGTCCAGGTAAGGCACTCCCGAGGGGGTGATCAGGATCATTTCCTGGCCCGGCACCCGGAAACTGAAGTTGCCCGAAGATTCACCGACTAGTCCGGCTCGCGCCGCCTTCTGCGCCAGGTTGACCAGATCCTTTTTCAGCTGATCATTACGCATATTTTACCACCCCGGATGGGATTCCTTCATTCTTAATTAGTGGCATAAGGTTAGTCCAATGGCAAGCCTGCCCGACCCTGGAATCGGAGCAGCCGAATCGGGCCGGGTCGAGGGCCGCTCCTGGTCAGCGGCGGGCCGGCCGGGGAGGAGACGGCCTGCCGTCAGGCCGCCGCTCGGCCCGGGCTCGGGCCCCTGGCCTCGCGGCTTTTCCCGAGTTACACTGATGTATATAGGTACGTCCTTGAAAAGACCGGTCACGGCCATCAATCAGGCACGATCAGGCAAGGTGACGAACCGGAAAGTCAGGCCGCAGAGAAGTGAACGCCAGCGGAAAACCGACCTCTCTTCGAGGTATTTACCTGATCGGCCTGGCCGCCACGGCCATCGGCATCGGGGTGATCGTGTTCCTCAACCTGGCTACGCCCCTGGAATACATGCACGGCCCCCTGCCCTCTCCGGGCGAGGTAAAGGCCCTGCCCCTGGGCCGGCAGCTGAGGGGCGTTTTCAACCTGGCCTTTCTGCTCCTGCTGAGCTGCCTCCCGCTCCTGCTGCTGATCCGGTATTTCCTGAGCCCTCTCTATGAGTACTTCGCTCAGCCGGAGACGGGCCGGGAATCCGGAGACCTCCTGGAGAAGGCCAGGCGTCGTCTGATCAACTTCCCCTTCATCATGATCCCGGTGAACCTGGGCCTGTGGATCCTTCTGCCCGCCTCCCTGTTTTACGCCGCCTTTGAAACCGGCCGGCTTGATCAGCGAACCGCCGTCATCCTGGCCGTCCGAGCCGTCATGGTCGGGTTCATCTCCGCCGGGATCATGTCCCTGTGGCTCGAGTCCTACGCCCGCCGGCGGCTCGTCCCCCTCCTCTTTCCCCAGGGCCGGCTCGCGGAGATCAAGGGCGCTGCCCGCTACTCCATCTCAAGAAGGATCCGCCTCTTTTACCGACTCGGCGGCCTCGTCCCCCTGGCCATCCTGGTGGTCACGCTCCTGACGCTCCAGTGGCAGCTGGATACCCTGTCCCTCTCGGCCAGGGAATACGGCAACGGGATCCTGATCTTCTGCCTGGTCCTTTTCGCCGTCTTCTTTGTCACCCTGAGCCTGCTCAACAAGCTGATCAACCGCTCCATCGTCGGCCCGGTGGAGAACATTCTCTCCGCCGTGACCAGAATCAAGGAGGGCAGCCTTCAGGCCAGGGTGAGGGTCGTCTCCAACGACGAGATAGGCGTCCTGGGCGACGCAACCAACGAGATGATCCAGGGCCTGCGGGAAAGAGAGCTCATCAAGGACGCCTTCGGCAAGTACGTCACCCCCGAGATCCGCGACGAGATCCTGAGCGGCCGCATCCCCCTGGACGGGGAGCTGAAAGAAGTGACCGTTCTGTTCTCCGACCTGCGGGACTTCACCCCCCTCGTCGCCTCCACCCAGCCCAAAGAGGTGGTCAGAATCATCAACGGTTACTTCGAGGAGATGGCCCAGGCCATCCACGCTCACGGCGGGCTGGTCCTGCAGTTCATCGGCGACGAGATCGAGGCCGTCTTCGGGGCGCCCTTGGAGCTGGAGGACCATCCGGCGGCGGCGGCCCGGGCGGCCCTGGAGATGCGCCAAAGGTTGGCCCGCTACAACGACAGGCTGAGGGAACAGGGCTGGGCCGATCTTCGCCACGGCATCGGCCTGCACACGGGCCAGGTCCTGGCGGCGAACATCGGCAGCCGGGAGCGGCTCTCTTACGCCCTGGTGGGCGACACGGTGAATCTGGCCTCCCGGCTCCAGGGGCTGAGCAAGGAACTGGGGCGGGACATAATCCTCAGCCCGGCGACCCGGAGCGCCCTGGGGACTGAGTTCCGCTGTGAGTCACTGGCAGCGGTGCCGGTCAAAGGCAGGGCCGGCTCCATCGAGGTGTTCGCCTTGGCCGGATTAAGGGAGCATCGTTGAGGCTCTTCAGGACCTCGGCCCAGAAGAGCGGCCGGCCCGCCTGGCCGACCGCTCCAAGAACCCCCCGACCGGGCCGCTGCGGGCCTCGGCCGGTCCGCCCAACCCCTCCGCCGACGGGACCGTCTAGCTGCCCGCGCCCTGCAGGGTGTTGGTGGCGTTGCTGATGTTGTTGGTCACCGCGCCCCCCAGCAGGAAGGCGGCGGTGGCGATGCCCGCCCCCACCAGGGCCAGTATGAGGGCGTATTCCACGGCGCTTATACCCCTCTCGTCCGCCAGCAACCCCTTGAGCACCCCAAAAGCACGCATCTTTGACCTCCCGA
>ENA-OSEO01002347-OSEO01002347.1-sediment-metagenome-genome-assembly--contig:-NODE-2347-length-27361-cov-13.775363_pt1 | contig 27361 bp, 27 predicted proteins | sample MGYA00237883_ERZ534232 | MGnify/ENA metagenome assembly ERZ534232
CCTGCAGGTCGCCGCACAAGCAAACGTGCAGATTGACGCCGAGATTAGCCAAAAAGACCATTTCCGGATGGAAACTACATTATAATGCTGTGGATATCTAAAGGCTGCGGAAAGAGATCTTAGAACCAGAAAATGACATTCTAACCTGTTAAAATGAGTAATGACCCCAAAAATACGGGATTGAAATATCTCTTAACTCAGCAATGAGATATTTATGTGCCATGCAACTTATTCAAGAAAATTTTCAGCAAAAATTTCAAATTTAAGATAAATATATCCGCTAGAATGCATATTCGAACGCTAGTCCAAGCAAATGTGCTCTATAGTCGTCAATCCCGTTGTTGCTGTCCTCTGTGTATTTGTAAAATCCATACTTGAACCGAACCTTGAGCTGATCATTTATTTTCCGTGAACATCCCAGCCGGAGTCCGTGGCGATCGTTATCGATTCCCAGCGGCAGTCCCTCTTCGGAGTTATCCTGGAAGTTATCCGAGCCGCTGTAGAGGTACTCCAGGGTAAGATCGGTGTTCTTCCCGATCGACCAGCCTGCCGTCCCAATGAAGGAATAGACATCCCCATCGTATCCAACGACGGATCCCGCCCCGTTGTCGAAACTCTCCGACGATATGTCACTGTAGGAGAAGATGCCCGTCACATACATTTTGGCCGTCGGCGAGGCTGTAAGGCTCAGGCTGTAGATGTTGGCCTTGTAGCCGTTGGACTCGACAAGGCTCGGAGGTTGGGTCGCGGAAGCGGTGTCGATTTTTGCGTCGACGAACTGATACTGCAGGCTTCCTTTGAGCCGGGCAGTCATCCTGGCGCCGATCTTGGCCTTGATCTCGTCGCTGGTCCATTCCTGTTTTTCGATGAAGGCCGAATAACCTGATTCTTCCGAGTCTATTTTGTGGTCATAGTCATTCTTGCGCACGCTGCGCCGGTAGTGCCCCGACAGGGTCAAGCGGCGAATGGGGGAGGTGCTGACGCCAAAGGTGTACCTTCTGCGGCTCACGTCGCTGTCCGTGAGGCGTTCAAAGGCAAGGACACCGTCTTCGAACTCGTCCTCGAACAGATCGATATCCTGCTGCGTCCACCTGCCTTCCGCATAGAGCGCCGTATATGGAATACCTCCATACCGGAGTTCGATGGACTCCTCGAAACCATTCCTGTCGACGCTGCTCCGGCCTTCCGTCTCCGGCGAGCCAACCTCCCCCCCGAAACTCGTCTCCAGCAGCTCCGCTTTCGTTCTGCCCCGGCTCTCGATAAATTCGCCTTGAATTCCCCCTTGGAGGCTCAGGTCTCTGATGGGGCCCAGCATCGCGTTCAAATTAAGGACGTGGCTTTCCTGTTCGAAATCGACCAGGCTCGTGGACCAGTCCTTGTCAAAAGGTTCCGGGCCGAATGGCACCGTGAACATCCGGAACGCGGCATCCCCATCGAGGTCGTTGTAGAGATAACCCATGGAGAGATAGGCCTTCTCGTGAAACCGGCTCTCGAGGTAAAGCGTGTTGTAGAGCGCATCGTACTCGCTGCTCTCGTAGACGCTTACGCTCTCGGCCTCGCCGCTCTGGATGTCGAACTCCTGTTCGAAACGGCCGGTGTCAATTCTCGACCTTTCATACCGGGCGCTGTCTTCCAAATGAATCCCGCTGATGTCATGGCTGACCTTGACCTTGAAGACATCGAGCTTTTCATCGACTTCCTTATAGGCAGGGTAGATCTTTCTTGTCAGGCCGTCTTCCGCAACGCTTCCCCATTGGAGAAGGGATTTCTCGCCCTTTTTGAACCGGCGCTCATAACCCCCGGCGATCTCGGGCCATTCAGGCACCGTGATCCCGAATTCCAGCGCCAGTTCACCGATATCGAGTTGCAGGTCCCGGTCCAGACTGAACGCAGGAATCCTGAAGGGGTGGAAGAATCCACCGGTGTCGTCGAAATACTTGCGATACTCCCCGTACCGGCCGCGAACGAAACCATAGCCTGCCTTCTCGAGCAGAAGGTCAACCCGGTAATCGTCACCGGGAAAGAGCGCGTGACCTTCCATATTGAATGTCCAGCCCCCGCCCAATGGTTTTTTGAAGAAAAATCTTTCGAGGCCGACCATCCAACCATTCGGCATCCACCAGTCCTCGCTGAATTTTCTCTCATCCCCGTCCACAATGGCATATTGGGCAGCAGGGGACATTTCAAAGGTCCAGGAATGGTCGCCTTCTGAAGCACCACCTTCGGCTGCCCCGGCCCCGCAGAGGAAAAGGACGAGCAATGTGGCTGTCCGGGCAGTGTGCCTCCCCATCGCCATCTTATCAGTACCTCAGGTGTGGGTTGATGTCCGAGCCATGCACAGCCGTGTGGCACCCGGCGCTCCAGCATGTCCCCTCCGCAAGACGGGTGGTGTGGGAAAAATCGCCCATGGTGATGGAGCGGGGCATCGCGATCTGGGCATGACATTTGAGGCACAGGTTGTTATCGTTCTCAACCAGCATCTTGTCGTTGATCGCGCCGTGCGGCCCGTGGCAGATCGTGCATCCATCCCGGAGAGCTTCGTGTTCGAAGACCCTCGGGCGGACCTGCTCCTTGTGGCACTGCATGCAGACCTCATTTTCCCTGCCCACACGCATGCCTTTCGCCTTGTAGATATCCTTCCCGTGGGGGTCATGGCAGTCCACGCAATTCATCCGCTGCTCTCTCACCGGGTGATGAACCTCCAGATTGAACGTAACCTTCACAGACAGGTGGCATGCGAAGCACGGCTCCGGATTCCTCGCTGGATTGATGATATACTGCCCCACGCCGCCGCCCGCCTCCATGTGGAGACTTCCCGGACCGTGGCAGGATTCGCAACCCAGGATTTCACCCTCCTCCATTGAGCCTGAATACCTGCCATGATCGGTCGAACGGAAGCGCTCCACCACTCCCTCGTGGCACAAGGCGCAGGTTTCCGTTCCCACCGCCTCGGCCCCTTCTATGGGCGGAAGGAGCGCTATCCCGCCGTTTTGCGGGCTGGCGCAGGAAAGAAGCAGCGCAGCGAGGAACGGGGCCAAAATGAGCAGGAAGCAACACGCCTTTTTCATGCGACCCCTTTGAAAACGAGAAGATTTTCGGAACGCCTGCATACGTCGTTGATTCGTCCGCTGAAAAACCGCCTTTTCACGGTTGAGGTGAACGTCCTGGGTCTGCAACACATTGGGAACAAGGGGGCGCACCGGCCTTTTGAAGGCCGCGATCGGAAAAGGAAGATGAATGGAACAGCCATTGGGCCGTTTTCAGTCAACGCTTAATGCTGCCGGTCGCCCTTCAGGACGACTGGCCCGCAGATTTCACCGTGGGGGTGCTCCTTCGAATGGATATTGATATACACTTCCCCGGTTTTTATCAGGCCAAGCAGCACGGACAGAGGCCTCCCGCGCAAGGGCCCGCGGAGGTCATCGCTCGTGATGGTCCCTTCTGAGAGGACCCCCGTAAATGGCCCCTTGATGAGTCTTGGCGGTGGTCCCTGAGGATAAAGCCAAACGACGGGGCTTCCAATGTGCCCCATCCAGCCCAGGTGCAGATGAGCCATCGTGATATTATCGACATGGTTGACTTCGAGTTTGTAGCGAATGGCGCTCTCATCTTCAGAGACGCTGAATTCGGCCGATGCCATGACGTTGTCCTCTAGTCGGATGGAGCAGTGGAAGTGCTCCATCCGATCAGTCATGCCCCCCCTTCCGGGCGATGGCAGAGTCAGGAAGGCCAGGAAGAGCGCTGCTGCGTAAAGGTTGCGAAAAGGCATATTTTTTACCATCATATAAGTCAAACCACCCTGCTGGTCCCTACACCACCGATACGAGCCAATCTTACTCTACGACCAATAACGCACCCTTCAAATGGGGTCGGTCCTGTATTTTTACATCGCAACACCATCGTCGGGTTCCCAGGCCGCGGCGTGATCTGGACAGTGCTTTAGGCTTTGAGTTCAAGATCTTGAACTTTGGGAATATCCAAACACACCCGTTTTTCTCAATGCAAAAAAAGATAAAGCTTGTACCCCATTGCGGAATAGCCCCGATCTTGATTCAATACGATATGAGAGATTTTATAGTAATCAACTCATTTCGGATTTTCACACTCGTCTATCAAAAGCGATCCTTATTAGCAAAAAAATACCTATGTGTCTTATGCAAGATATTAATTTTATATTTTCATGAATTTATTATGCAATTCAAACAATAATATACGTAAGCATACAAGCGTAGATAAATAATGAGAAATATAACAATGCCTATTCTTTTCAGTTTTTTTAATTATAATGACAAATTCGTTCGCAATATCTCAATAACAAAACTGTGAATGATGTGAAGCGCTCATAGAACTAATGGCCTACTACAACGAACATATTGATATGAAGATTAACGCAAAAAATCTGGACGCGACGCACAAGGACAGTCATTATGAGGATATTCGTTGCATGGCCCGGAACGCCGAGATTGAAGCAAGATTTTATAGTGAAAATCGTTTCAGATTAATCAAAATGATGATGCATCAGGGGCTTGCGCCAAAATATTATAAAGTTCACAAATTTCCGATAAAAGCACTTCACGATGAAAACCAAAAAGCAGATATTATATGTGACATATAGACATATTATACATTGGTATATACATATATGAATTTCAAAATTTAGCTAGTATCCATCCGGAAATGATTTCGCGGTAGGACTAAGTTTCCAGTCCGGAATGGTGGGAGATGGCAATGGGATTGATCGAAATATTCATCGTCGGTTGGTTGCCTAGTGCCACGATCGCCAGCATCTATAATTTCGGGCAACGCAAGGAAAAGGCCAGAATTCATCCATCGGTGACACGGTGAATACCCTTGGGCAGAGCATTGCGGGCACGCTGGGGGGGCATTGGGTACTGACGCTCATCATGATCGTTTCCAATCCGGTGGACATCCTTACCTATGTTGCCATCAAAATTTCAGGATACCCCATGAACCGGATCATCGGTTCTGGAACTTCGCTTGACACAGCGCGGTTCAGGTTTCTCCTGAGCCAACATTGCCAGGTAGATCCACGGAATGTCAATGCCTATATCATTGGCGAGCATGGAGACAGCGAGGTCCCCGTATGGAGTCAGGTAAACATCGCGGGGCTTCCTTTGTCAGATTACTGCACGATATGCGGAAAAAACTGCTCCATGGATGAGAAAAAAAGTATTTTTGATCAGGTAAAAAATGCAGCATATGAAATTATCAACAGGAAAGGATATACAAACTTCGCCATAGCGCTAGCTTTGGTCAAAATTATAGGCTCCATTTTGAGAGATGAAAACAGTGTTCTGACGGTTTCAAGCCTCATAGACAACTATTACGATTTAAATAACCTTTTTATAAGCATTCCCTGCGTCTTAAACAAGAACGGGATATCGAAACAGATACGCATAAATCTGCATGAAAGTGAAAAATATGATCTGCAATCTTCCGGCGAAACGATTAAAAGCTACATCGACAAGATTGATATATGAAAGGAGAGCCGCATGCCAAGCTCTGACGCCTTAAATGGTCATCACCGTTCTGAATCAGACACTCCTGATAAAGGCGAAACCCACAAAAACCACACTAAAGGTAAGGCTCACGCTGAACACCAGAAACATCATTCCCATGGCGGCGGAGCTGACCACCACGCACACATGGTAGCCGATTTCAAGCGGCGCTTCTGGATTTCTTTGGCTGTTTCGATCCCTATCCTTCTGCTCTCCCCGATGATTCAAACTTTCCTCGGTATCCGGACTGCACTGAGATTTCCCGGTGATGTTTATCTCCTCTGGGCACTTTCAACAGGAGTCTTCTTTTACGGTGGATGGCCTTTCCTGAAAGGCCTCTTCAATGAATTGGGGAAGAAACAACCGGGGATGATGACCCTCATCGCCATAGCCATTACCACGGCCTACCTCTACAGCAGCGTCGTTGTATTCGGATTGAGCGGAAAGGTCTTTTTCTGGGAGCTGGCTACCCTGATCGATATCATGCTCCTGGGTCACTGGATCGAGATGAAATCGGTAATGGGGGCATCCCGCGCCCTGGAAGAGCTCGCCAAGCTCATGCCCTCCGACGCACACAAGATCATGCCCGATGGGGGTACGAAAGACATTCCCATTGCCGAGCTGAAGGAAGGAGACAAAGTCCTCATCAAACCGGGCGAAAAGATACCCGTGGACGGGGAAGTATTAGATGGAGAAAGCTCAGTCAATGAGGCGATGCTCACCGGCGAATCCAAACCGGTCGAAAAGCGCGTTGGAACCAAGCTTATAGGTGGCGCGATCAATGGAGAAGGCTCCCTGACCGCTGAGGTTCAGAAAACCGGCAAGGATTCGTTCCTCTCGCAAATGATCAGTCTCGTCGAGGAGGCTCAAAAAAGTAAGTCGCGGAGCCAGGACCTTGCGAACCGGGCGGCTTTATGGTTGACCATTATCGCCCTGTCCTGCGGTGTGCTCACCCTATTTCTGTGGCTCGTCATCATCAACAGGGATTTTGCCTTCTCCCTGGAGCGGACGGTCACCGTCATGGTCATCACGTGCCCGCACGCCCTGGGCCTTGCCGTACCACTGGTTGTGGCGGTATCCACGGCCTTGTCCGCCAAGAACGGGTTGTTGATCAGGGATCGTGCATCCTTCGAGCGCGGGAGGAACATTAAAGCCATCATCTTCGACAAGACCGGGACGTTGACAAAAGGCGAGTTTGGTGTAACGGACACCTTGTTGTTTTCAGATGATTTGAGTGAGGGGCAACTGCTTGCCTATGCAGCTTCGATCGAAAGCCATTCTGAACATCCCATTGCGAAGGGAATTGCCGCTTCGACTGAAAAACAGCCCCAGGTGGAGGATTTCAAGTCCATCCCTGGGAAAGGAGCCCAGGGCAAGGTTGAGGGAAAGAACATCAAGATTGTCAGCCCTGGTTACCTGAGAGAAAACAGCATTTCGGCGGATGACGAACGTATAGAAAAGTTCAACTCACAAGGCAAGACCGTTGTCTTCGTGTTGGTGGATGACGAACTGAAGGGTGCCATTGCACTTGCCGATATCATCAGGGACGAATCGAAGGAGGCCATCTCAAAATTGAAGGGGATGGGAATCAGGTGCATGATGCTTACAGGCGACAACAAGGCCGTTGCTAAATGGGTTTCTGAAGAAATCGGACTGGACGAATACTTTGCAGAAGTCCTTCCCAAGGACAAGGCAGAGAAAGTCAAGGAGGTGCAATCGAGAGGTTTGATCACCGCCATGACGGGCGACGGCGTCAACGACGCCCCGGCTCTTGCGCAGGCGGATGTGGGAATTGCCATCGGGGCAGGGACCGACGTAGCTGTCCAGACCGCTGACATCATCCTGGTCCGCAGCAACCCCCTCGATGCAGTGGCGATCCTAGACCTGTCACGGGCAACCTTTCGAAAGATGGTCCAAAATCTGGCTTGGGCAACCGGCTACAATGCCTTTGCCATTCCTCTCGCTGCAGGGGCTCTTTATGGTTATGGTGTGCTTCTCTCACCAGCCATGGGAGCGGTGCTGATGTCTCTCAGCACGGTTATCGTAGCCATTAACGCGCGGTTTCTGAGAATATCGAAGTAAAACCGAGAGAAGGGTATGCCTCAATATTACTGGAGGCATCAAATATTTCCATCTCGGACGTGAGGGCTTTTGCCGAGAATCAACGTCTAACAGCGTCGTAGAAATGGAAATGCATTATGCTCCCCGTAATAAGAAGACTTAAGAAGAATAGGATGATTATTCACTTATCCCGCGAAGAACCAACGGGCCGCAGTGGCCGCTTGTTTTGCTAAGCTGCTAACACCTTCCATTTCCATGGCTTGCTTTTTGTTACGGCGGTGCATGCTCGGTTGAGAAAAACCAGCCGGGCTACCAGGGCGTCTCCAGACAAGTTCATCCGGAATGTGTAATCCGGTCTGAGCTGGACTCTACTCTTCAGTGCGTGTAGTCACTCCAAAAAACGTGACCGCATAGTTCATGAAACCTGCAGTGGCGGCTGATGGGATACAGAGGCAATGGAGGAATATTCATGTGGCTGATCTTAATGATTATCGCAGTTGTCGTTATCTTTCCATCCGGAAATGGTCTTTTTGGCCAATCTCGGCGTCAATCTGCACGTTTGCTTGTGCGGCGACCTGCAGGTCGCCTCCGCGCAAGCGCTTGATTTCTTTAATATTAGCCAAACCGGGACCCGCCGCGAAGCGGTGGGACTGAGCACCCGAAGGGTGTAGAGAAAAATCCTCATTTCCGGATTGGAAACTGAGTTCTACCGCAAAATCATTTCCGGATGGATACTATCGAATTTGTCTTCAACCAGAGGAAAGACATCCGAGACAGCGGAGGTCCGGAAAGAGAGAGTCGGACGGAGATATTGAAAAAGCGTTATGCCGGAGGTGAAATAAAAAAAAGGAATTTGACAAGTTAAAAAAGACCTTGAAGCCTAGCGTCTGATGGGAGATTGATTGGAAATATAGGCTGAGGTGATAGAGTCGATGAATCTATTTCTAGAGCGAACGCTAGAATTTAAAAGAAATAAAATATTCAAGGTCAACGAATCTCCTCGTGGACGGCGACTCGCTATTCAAAGAAATGTCCGCCATTTCTGAAATAAGAAGTTTAACGGAGGATCTGCTGTTTGAAGGACTATTTAGGTCGTAGATACAGAATTGACCCCATATCAATCCAGTTTTTTATCAGATAAATTTTCAGATATTGAGATCATCATTAGTTTGAAACATTAATCTTAAACAAAATCAGAGAGGTTGCCATGAAAAAGGGAATTGCAGTTTTGGCAGTTGTTTTGTTTGCAGGGCTCGCGCTTTGTGTGTCTGACGGAAACGCCCAGATGGGCCCAGCGATGATGGGAGGAGGTTATGGTCCAGGCTATGGCGGTAACTACTGCCCCAACTGCGGCCAATATCTCGGCCCCCGTGGCGGCTACGGCATGGGTCCCGGAATGATGGGAGGCGGCTACGGCATGGGTCCCGGAATGATGCGAAGAGGGTATGGCATGGGTCCTGGAATGGGGCCAGGTATGATGGGACCGGGATATGGTTACGGCCCTCAACCCCAGTCCCAGTATGGTTATGGGCCTCAGTATCAGCAACCCCAGAAGCCTCTGGATAAAGACCAGATTAAGAGGCAAGTTGAGGACTACCTGAGGTACACAAGAAATCCCAACCTCAAAATGGGCCAGATCACGGAAAAAGACGACACTTACGAGGTAGACATCGAAACCAAAGACGGCTCCCTGGCGGACAAGGTCCTCGTGGACAAATATACGGGACAAATGCGATCCGCCTACTGATGAGCACTGAAGGCCACACTACTTTGCCGAAATTTGCCTTGTCAAGAAGAGGACAAGCGCTAAACCCCTAAGATTGATCAGTGTATCTCATCTTGGTGCGGGCGTTTAGAGACGCTCATCCCGGAGTTGAAGACATGTGCAAGAAACAAGCTCATTTTATTGAAAACATGGTTTTTGGAGAATTCACGGGAGTGATCGAATGGATCAAACCACCATGAGAAAATGGCACCGCAGCATCGGCATCATCATTGCCCTGTTCATCATTTTTCAGGCCGGTAGCGGTCTGCTGATTACGATTTCAGAGTTCGAATCTACGCCTGCTCACAGCAGTGAAGGGCACGAGCATGATGGGATAGGGGACAGGGCTTCGTCTTGGCACACAGTGCTCGGATGGATACATCACGGCAGCGGGGGTTTGATGAGTCTGTATCGCATTCTGTTGGGCCTAGGGCTTCTCGCTCAGACGGTTATCGGCACCATGATATTTTTCGATATCCGGCGCCGTACAAGACCAAGATAATTATAAAGCATTTTTGGAATTCAGGAAGGCGATTCGTGCGGGCGTTCCAAATGGGCATTCTATCGTCTCCGGCCTGAACAGCCAGGGTTACAGATGGGAAAATTTCAATTTCCCAGGGATTGGCACCAGAAATTCAGCGTGGAAACATCCTTCTGGGCACAGTATGGAGAAGCTGCCAAGACAGCGGCTGTTTTTTTCTGGAAATCCGGCTGAGCCTTCTAGGAATAGGGATCCTTGCTCAGCTATTCCGGACAATTGCGTGATGGAGTGAACGCAAAAAACAGACAGGGTTCTTGCGATAATATAAAAAAACAAACTGCTGTTTGAATGAAGAAAGGTATTACCTCATCAAATTTGATATAAAAACAAAAGAGGGCCTCGTATACTCCTTGCAAAATCCATTTCTTCCTAAATAGTGTCCATCCGGAAATGATTTCGCGGTAGAACTCAGTTTCCAATCCGGAAATGAGCATTTTTGGCCATATCAAGGGAATCAAGTGTTTGCGCGGAGGCGACCTGCAGGTCGCCGCACAAGCAAACGTGCCGATTGACGCCGAGATTGGCCAAAAAGGCCATTTCCGGATGGAAACTAAATAGCTTCATGAGATGATAAGACATATATTGAGGATTTGTTTACGTGCACTTATCAAAACTTGAGTCTAATGAGTCCTCCTACAGACTCTCAGGAGCGATCACATCATGCACCAAAACGGCCATATGACACGCCGTCGATTTATGCAGGCTACCGGAGCAGGCATGTTCCTGGCTGGCCTTCAGTGTGCCTTGCCTCTGCCGGCCTGGGCTTTCAACCATGCCAGCGGGATCAGCCGTATGCGCCCCAAGCAGCGCTACGATCTGTCCATCGGTTACTCGCCGATCCGTATCGATGGGCGCGAGGGGGTCGCAACCGCCGTCAACGGCAGGGTGCCGGGGCCGCTCATCCACTTGCGCGAGGGAGACGACGTCGTCCTCAATGTAACCAACCATCTGCCTGACACGGCCCACTCCTCCATCCACTGGCACGGCATCCTGGTGCCCTTCCCCATGGACGGCGTGCCGGGGGTCAACTTTGCCGGCATCGCACCGGGCGAAACCTATGAATACCGGTTCCGGGTGAAGCAGGCCGGCACCTACTGGTACCACAGCCACTCCCGGTTCCAGGAGCAGACCGGGACCTACGGCCCGCTTATCATCGACCCGGAGGACGGCGAACCTTTTTCTTGCGATCGGGACTACCCCGTCGTTCTCTCCGACTGGTCCTTCGAAGACCCCGAGACGATTTTCCGCCACATCAACCTCATGGGTCATTATTACAATTTCCAGCGCCGGACCATTCAGGATTTTATGGCAGATGTCCGCGAGCGCGGCCTTTCGGCCACCTTCGCAGAACGCCTGGCGTGGGGGAAGATGCGGATGAGCCCCGTCGACCTGGCTGACGTAACCGCCTATACGTATACCTTTCTCATGAACGGCCACTCCCCGGACATGAACTGGACAGCCTTGTATGATCCCGGCGAAACCATCCGCCTGCGTTTCATCAACGCCTCCACCATGACCAACTACGATGTGCGCATTCCGGGGCTGGACATGGCGGTGGTCATGGCCGACGGCAAGGCGGTGCGCCCCGTCCCGGTACACGAGTTCCGCATCGGCGTGGCCGAGACCTATGACGTGCTGGTGAGGCCGCCCGGGGCACAGGCCTTCACCATTTTTGCCGAGTCACTTGACCGCAGCGGGTATACCCGCGGCACCCTGGCCCCGGCAAAAGGCATGGAGGCCTCCGTGCCAAAGCTGCGGCCCCGCCCGGTCAGGCGCCTCGAGGACATCGGCATGGGCGGCATGCTTCACGGCGGAATGGACATGGACGGCAAAATGGGCTCAGCCCAGGGAACCGCGGCGGGTCGCGGGACCGATAAGGGAGCGGGGATGGAAATCAGCGACATGGATGGGAGTGGCCCTGGCATGGGGCACGCCGCCATGAACCCGCCTCAGGACCCGCGGATCCCGGGCCCGAACGGACCCACCCCCTTCATGCCGGACAAAGCCCGGTCCAACGTGGCCATGGTGATCATGAACCCGCGCTACCGCCTGGATGAGCCAGGCCTCGGCCTGGGCGACGAGGGCTGGCGGGTGCTCACCTACGAGGATCTCGTCTCGAACGAACCCCAACCCTATTCCGACACCGTCGACCGGGAGATGACGATCCACATCACCGCCAACATGGAGCGCTACATGTTCTCTTTCGACGGTTTGAAATTCAGCGAACACCCGGGGCCCTATCTCTTCCGCCACAACGAGCGGCTGCGGCTTTTCCTCGTCAATCACACCATGATGGATCATCCCATTCACCTGCACGGGATGTGGATGCAGCTTGAAAACGGCGCCGAAAAACTCCCCTTCAAACACACCGTGCTCAGTAAACCGGGCGAAGTCCTCTCGGTCCTCATCACGCCCATTGAAAGGGGCGACTGGGCCTTCCACTGCCACCTCCTCTACCACATGGAGGCCGGCATGTTCCAGGTGGTGCGGGTCGCATGAGAAAAGGCGGGATCGGAATGAAGAGCATAAAAAGAGCGTGGCGGATATGTTTCTTTCTGTGCCTTCTGCCCCTTGCATGCCTGGCCGCGGATGAAGGCCCGGGGAAAGCTGGAGGCCATTTTCCCGCTGATTACCGCTCGCCCGCAGCCCCTCCCCCGGCCGGCAAGGACATCCGGAAATATGCCGTCGATGCGCAATCCGGCCCGCAGGAGAACTTCGGTCTTCAGCCCATCCACGACAACGAGATGTTCGCTGTCTTCAAGGCGGACCGCCTGGAGTACCAGAGCAACGAAGGTGACGGGCTGCTTCTCTGGGACATGAAGGCCTGGGCCGGTTCGGATTACGACAAGCTCTACCTCAAGAGCGAAGGGGTCTGGCTGACAGACGAGGAGGCGTTCGAGGAGGTCCAAGCGGAGCTGCTCTACAGCCGCAACATCGCCACCTTTTGGGACCTGCAGCTCGGTCTCCGCCATGACTTCGAACCGGAGCCAAGCCGCAGCTACGGCGCCTTCGGCTTCCAGGGCCTGGCGCCTTACTGGTTCGAGCTGGACGCGACGGCCTACCTCAGTACCCACGGCGACCTCTCGGCCGATCTCGAGTTGGAATACGATCTGCTCCTCACCCAGCGGCTGATCCTGCAGCCGCGCCTCGAGACCATGGTCGCCGCCCATGAGGTCGCGGAGTACGGGATCGGCCAGGGCATCAACCACATCGAGCTGGGGCTCCGGCTGCGATACGAGATACGGCGGGAATTCGCTCCTTACATCGGTGTTTCCTGGAACCGCAAGCTCGGGGAGACGGCGGACCTGGCGGAGGCCGAAGGGGAGACAACGGAGGTCGTCTCCTTTGTGGCGGGCGTGAAGCTATGGTTTTGAGGGCGGATCTGCTTCTTCTCCCGGCGAGTTGCTCTTCTTCACAAATTCGGACTTCAGTAACTTGTTCCCGGTTTCTACATATCCCGCGTGAGATTGACCCGAAAAAAGGAGGTATCCATGAAAGTTCTTCAATCTTCGACAAGGATGGTTCTAATGCCGCTAATGCTGTCCGTGCTTCTTCCCTCGCAGGGGGCGTTCGCCCAGTGGAGGGGATACGGCGACTGGCACATGGGGCCGGGCATGATGGACGGCTGGGGCATGGGGTGGTTCGGAGGCATTTTCATGTTGGCAATCTGGATCCTGATCATCGTCGGACTGATCTTCCTCATCCGGTGGCTGGTGCACAACACCCGAAGCGACTCGCACGCTTCATCTGGGGGTGGTTCTTCCCGCGCCTTGGACATCCTCAAGGAGCGTTATGCCCGAGGGGAGATCGACAGGCAGGAGTTCGAGGAGAAGAAGGCGCACATCCAATCATGACAGCCCAATAAAAAATGGGAGAGGAAAAACGTGGCCACTACAAGGCGAAGGCGAGGGAATTCCGGTTTTCCGCAATCAAGTTTACCCCGATGTCGAGCCCATCGTGATCCCACGGGGTGAGCGGTTGGTGCGAGAGAGGGGACTCGAACCCCTACCGGTTTCCCGACTGGATCCTAAGTCCAGCGCGTCTGCCAGTTCCGCCACTCTCGCGCCTGCGGAGAATCCTTGTGAGCGGCCTCAAAATAGACCATCCTCTCTTTGCGGTCAACTTTTTTCTTGGGGTCGGACCAAGATATGTTGCTGATTTATAAACGTAAAATACTTAAAAAGGCGCTCCTGGAAGGCTTAAAACAAGGTTTTTGACGTCAAAAAGCGCTGCCATGGGATGAATTTGGCCGGCTGCAAAAGGGGCGTGCAAAGGCGATGCCGGGCAAGGGGAGGGCGGTTCCTAAAAGGAAAGGACCGAGCAGGGAGATAAAGTCGCCTAACCTGGCGGGGCAGCCTGAAGAGAGGGGCTGGAGTCGGTGAGAGGGGTCAAGACGGCGCCGAAAGCCTCGTCGCATTTGGGTTTCATCTGCAGGAGGAAAAGAGAAAAGTGGGGCGGAGAGGGGATCACTCGATCCGAATAATTTTGACTCTTGAGCCTACCCAGTCCGGGGGGAGGTAAACGCGTCCGCTGTTGCTGCTCAGCTTCACGCTCTTTTCCACCATCTCTTCCCCGTAGACCTCAAATTTAACCTTGGTTTTCGGCCGCGGCTTGTTGGGGACTGCTTCGCGCATGTTGACCTTTTTGGGGACGTGCCTCTTCGAAAGGTTGTCAGGGATTGGAGTGATCATGCTTCAAACCCTGTTTTTCGTTGAATTTCCAACCCTAAGTTCAAGAACATACCCCGGTCGAAGCGGCACAGCCGGGATTCGAGCATTTTCCTGTCCTTTGGTGAGGCGCTGCGCATCCACTGGTGCATGGAAGCCGCATCACTGAGTGAAACGTTGGTGAGAAAGGCGATCAAGGAAGCGATTCGAATCTTGCGCATCCGGATGGATTCGAGGTAGTCTTCCGAAAAACAGCCGGCGTCCTCCATTTGCTTATACAGATATGGCAGAAGGGCTTCCTTTTTGAGCTCGAGGATCGTTTCATGTTTCAGCCAGTCGATGACGTCGCTGGTGGAGCATCCACGCCGCCCGAACTGCTCGGTCAAGGCTTCGTGGCGGTGTTTGAGGATTGGATAATCCTCCCCGCGAACGTGAACGTAGATGACACGCGGGTTCAAAAGCAGGTCGCCGACGAGCTGGAATTCACAGGCGTCGGCGTAGTTTCCTGCGCACAGGAGGGCCAGTTCCGTCAACCGGGCGATGCTCAGCCAGTAGAGATCATCCTTGATCAGGGCGCACCTGTCGAGGTTCGCCAGCCGGTCTTCGAGGAACGGTTCGTTCAGTGCCGCGCAGCCCGACGCGGCCTCGAGTTTGCTGTTGAATTCTCGGATGAAAGCGGCGTGCTCCGGGCATGGAGTGGGGTCGGCAAGCTTTCGGGGTGTCAGGAAGGCGAAGGCCGATTCCTGCAGATAGAGATGGAACAGCGGTCCGGTCTGGGCCTCCAGGCCCACGGGCGATGAATGATAACCTTTCATGATGGGGGTCCTCGGTTTCGAAAACGCAGAAAAACAGGTTGACAGATGTATCATGGCTGATATAAGTCGTTTCAGATATATGGGCAATACGATTGCCTGTCAAGAAAAATGTCCTTGCCGCACTGTTTTTGCTGGGAGGAGGCTGGGCTGCCTCTGAGACTATGAGGGCCCGAAGCCCCATGGAAGAGCGTCAGGAAAGATGCGGGGCGTCGGACCTCGGACGGAGGCTGGTCGGCCGGGGTGCAGGGCTTGCTTATGCCGGGCGGCCCGCTGTATTGAATGGGTTATGAGCCCCGAACGACAGGGACGGGAAAGACGTTTTTTGGAGGGGTTGAAACGGTCCGATGAAAACCTTCATTTTCCCAGGTTACGTCTCGATCTGGGTTGCCTATGCCGCGACGCTTCTAGCCGTCTGCCTAGGGTGGAATCGCCTTTCCAGATTCTTGTCCGTGGCGGGCGTCGCCTTGAATGGATGTGTACTCGCTGCTATTGTGCTGGTCTCCGGGGTCGCACCGGTCTTCGAGATATTCAGCGGTATCCTCTTTGCCACGTTCTTTTTGGCGCTGCTGGGGGTCTTTCTCGCTGCTCCCGCAAAGGGCGGGCTGGGCGTCGGGATCTGGGTTTGGATCGAGGTGGTGGTTCTCCTGGTCGTCACCCTGTTTTTCCCGAAAGAGCCGCCCCCCTACAGGCTGCACCATGCGGATTGGTCGGTCGTCATGTTCCATGGTTTCCGGTGCCTGGCGTTGGCTTCCGCCTGTTTCGCCGCGGCGCATTTCTTCGTTTTCAGGTCGCGGCCGGGCGAGAAAAAAGCCCTCAGACCGGTGTTCAATCAGGGGCGTAACTTTCTTCTACTGAGTGCGCTTTTCTTCCTCTGTGCGGAATACGCCGGGATTCTGTGGTGCCAGAACGGCTGGGGGGATTTCTGGCACTGGAGCACCGCCTTCTTTCAATCCACTATCATCCTTCTTCTGTTGATGGCTGCGTTTCATCCCCCCGGGAAGCCCCCCATCTCTCATGATATCCAAGCCCTCCTCGGTATGATGATCCCCATGGTTATGCTCACCGTCACGATCGTGAAGGCGCTGTCATGAAACGAACCTATGAACTCCTCTCCTCGATGCAGTTCACAACGGTCATCCTCGCTGTGCTCGTTTTCTGGTTTGCATGGGGACTTCTTCTCGCTGAATCGCCCGTCTACGAAGGCGGGTTCAAGATCATGAACAGCGTGCTCGTCCCTGTCTGGTTTTCAGGCGATAAGCAGCCGCCTTTGCTCCTGAAGGTCTGGTTTGTCGGGCTTTGCTCCGGGATGCTCATCCTTGCCGTGAATCTCGTCTTCTGTTCGTGGAACAAATTGATCCGGCTCATGAAGGGGAACGTTCTCCGTTCGAGGATGGTCATGCTGGTCATCCATGTCGTGTTTGGCCTGGTCGCCCTCGGGCATTTCGGCAGCTTTCTGCTCGGATACCGATATGAAAACATTCTGCTGAGGGAAGGCCAGTCTTTTTCCCTGCCGCAAGGCTACTCGCTCGCCGTGGGAGAGGTCCATTTCAAAGACGACATGAAGCTCCTGAACCAGAGCCCGAATGAACATGTCCCGCTCGCTGTGCTTTCACAAGGCAATTTCTGCGAGGTCGCCTTCTTGCGGAACGGAGAAACGGAGGCGCAGGGCAGGGCCTATTTCATGAAACCGTTTACCTGGAAAGACATCCAGGTGACCTTGAAGCGCTTTACACCGCCAAAGGAGAAGAAAGGACCGGGGTTCGAGGGCCGGACGCCCAGCGTGCGGCTGATTGTCAGCAGGAACCCGGTCAAGGGGTTGGTGCTTTTCCTTTTCCCCGTGATGATTGCCGGGATTGCTCTTTACCTGGTGATGACGTGGCGTTCAGGGGGTAATGGCAATCATAAAGCCCCGCTGCAAGAGCCTGGAGGCCATGGAATGTAAATAAAGGGCAAAGCCCCGAAAGCTCGTTTCCTTTTTGACCTCCTTCGAACCGGGTTTGGGACGCCGGGTGCGGTAGAGCATCGAGCCCCGTGACCAAGGCCGGTTTTCGGTAGAGCTATGGTGGTATTTCAATGATGCCTGACAGCTGAAAAAACGGAACAGAACCTCGGAGACCATCCCCGTCCCCGACGCTCACCTGATCAGAACGATGCTCTGCTCGATTCCGCCGGATATCCCTCCGGCCACGTCGGCGGCACAGACCTCCTGTCCAACGGACCCACCTTTGCCACCCTCCCGGCGCACATGGATTTCAAGCGCGAGCTACACGCTGAAGGCCGCTTTTCAGGCTGTTTGCGTCACGGCCTCAATGGACGACGCCCGGCAACGGCGCCGCATGTTCAACCCGCCCGCCCTTCGGGGCGGCCAAACAAGGCCTGCGCCTCGGTGGTGCAGTTCGACCATTCAGCGAAAGGAGTTCGAGATGAATGTGATCAAGAATTGGGCGATTTTTTGCATTGTTGGCGTGCTTTTCCTATTTTCCAATGCCTATGCGGAGGATAAAGAACTGCTTTTCCATGCCGGTTTGGGGCAGAGGGGCGCCCTGAATGAAATCAAGGAGATTTTCGAGGAGCGGAACCCGTCCATCCACGTCAATTTTTCCTATAAGGGATCCGGCTACTTTATCGCGGACATCACCCGGTCGAAGCAGGGGGACCTCTTCATGCCAGGCGAGGAGTTCTATCTGCTCCAGGCGGTGGAACGGGGGTTTGTGACCGACTATAATCCTGAGACGGACATCCCTGCCTATTTTGTGACCGTGATCATCACGCCTGCCGGAAACCCAAAAAACATCACTTGCATAGAGGATTTCGCCAAACCCGGTGTAAGGGTCGGCCTCGGCAATCCCCGGTCCTGCGCCATCGGTATCTGGCATCAAAAGACCTTCGAAAAGGCGGGCATCTGGGACAAGGTCAAAGAGAATGCCACCCTGAGCGCCAAGTGTATCCCAGAACTGGGGAATGCCGCGCAGCACAAGGCGATCGACTGCACGATCGTCTGGGCGACAACGGCGGTGCTTTACCTGAGGGATGCGGAGATCATCCCGATCGAACACCAATACCGCGGGATTGTCCGTCTGCCGATCGGCATCCTGAAATTCGCCCGGTACGAAGAAGACGCGCGAAAACTGATGGACTTCATCCTTTCGAGCGAGGGCCGGGCCGTCTTCCACCGGCATGCCTATGCGATCAACCCTGTGATCCCGGTGGACGAGCAGGGCTTCTGCCTGGATGGGACGACCGATCAGGACATGCAATATCTGGTCAACGCCGCCAAGGCGGTCAAGGATGATTCCTTCCCGGTCAATGAGGAAACGGTGGGCGATCTGACCAGGGAGGTCTTACGGCAGAAGAAGACGACGCGGGCCGGAGATTGACCCGTTTCCATCCGGAAATGGTCTTTTTGGCCAATCTCGGCGTCAATCTGCACGTTTGCTTGTGCGGCGACCTGCAGGCCGCCTCCGCGCAAACGCTTGATTTCCTTGATATTGGCCAAACCGGGACCCGCCGCGAAGCGGTGGGACTGAGCACCCGGAGGGTGTAAAGAAAAATCCTCATTTCCGGATGGAAACTGGGTTCTACCTGGAAATCATTTTCGGGATGGACACCTGGCCCGTTTCCATCCACAAAACGGTTTTTCGGGCCGATCCGTCGATCCTGCTATTCCGGATCTTCAGAAAGGGCCCGGAGATTCCGAACAGGGAGGAATCAGCATGACTCTGACGTCTCGCGGGGGGTGGTGGCCGGCCTTGTGCACCACAACGGTTGCCGCGGTCCTGGCGGTCTATGTTCTGCTCGTGGCGAGCAACTGGATCTATCTCGGCTGGCACGACACCCTCTATTTTTTCTCGAAATCCCGGATGTGGGAGCGCTTCTGGTTGACGGTCTGGACGGCGACGGTGTCCACTTCCTTCTCCTTGATTATAGGGATACCGGCGGGATACGCCCTTTCGCGGTTCCGATTTCCGTGCCGGTATCTGTTCGCCACGATCATCGACTTGCCGATCGTGGTTTCCCCGGCGGTGGTCGGTGCATTCCTCTTCGGCATTACGACCCGCTTCCCGTTCGACTGGATCAGTGAACATTACGCCATCTACATCGGCCGGAACGTATACGGCGTGCTCCTGGTCCAGTTTACGGTGACCGCCGCCTTTTGCGCCCGGCTCATGAAGGCGACCTTCGATATGATTCCCGTCAAATTCGAGATGGTTTCCAACAGCTTGGGGGCGTCGCCCGCACGGACCTTTTTCAAGGTCATTCTCCCGATGGCGAAGAATGGCATTATCGCCAGCATGATCGTCGTCTGGGCAAGGGCCGCCGCCGAGTGGGAGGGATTGATGCTCTTTGTCGGGGCGACCGAGGGGAAGACGGATATCATGCCCTTCGCGATCTATCTCGACTGGAACGGAGGAATGATGGGATGGGTCACCTCGATGAGCATTGTGTGCATCCTGATGGCCGTGTCGGCGATATCGGCGATGAAATGGATAGGAGGGAAAAGCAATGTCTGGTAAAAGGCGCAGCCGCAGCCTGTTCAATCTGTTTTTCACCTTTTTTGCCGGTCTGCTGTTCTTCTATTCCGCCTACCTGTTCCTGAGCAACCTGGATCAGCTCTTCGTAGATCAGGCAGCCGTGGAAACCCGTGAAATCACCGAGGTATGGGGCGAGGATCGGGAGATCATGAACGAGTTCGGAGGCGGATTCTGGAAGGATGCCTATTTCTGGAAGTCGCTCAATCTGACCTTCGCGATCACTGTCCTCACGACCTTCATCGCGGCCGTGCTGGGCATCCCCGCGGCCTATGGGCTTTCACGGTACAAGATCCCCGGCAAATCCTTCATCGATGTCCTTTTCTCTTCCCTGATGGTGATGCCCGGCTCAGTCATCGGCATCTGCCTGATCGTGATGTTCAACTACGGCCCCTTGTGGAAATTGCAGCAGGCCCTGGGCTTCAAGTTCGCCCACAGCATCTTTCCGGGCATGGTCATCGCATCACTGGTGCTCTCTTTCGCGTTCGGAATGAGCGCCTGGAAGGCCGCCTTCGACAGCGTCAATCCGCGCTTCGAGCAGATCGCCCGGTCGCTCGGCAGTAATCGCTACCGCGCCTTTCGCACGGTGACCCTGCCTCTGGCCAAAAGCGGGATCGTGGCCGGGATCATCCTGGCGTGGACTCGGGCAATGGCGGAGTTCAGCGCGGTCCTCTTCTTCTGCGGGACCTTTCGGGAATTGCCTCCGTCGCGGTTTTCGGATCTGACCAAAATGCTGCAGATGGATCAGGCCGACTGGGTTTCGGTGGCCGTCTGGGCCCAGGTGGAGTTCGGCAACGTGGAATACGGCTTTGCTCTGGCCTTTGTCCTGGTGCTCGTGGGGGGGCTTTCGGTCTACGCCATGCACCGCATCGGGGCAAAGGGCTATGTGTGGTAAGGAGATCAAATCATGCTTGATGTCAAAAAGCTCGGTGGAAATCTGGGGGGATTCACACTCCACGATATCGATCTGAAGGTGCCCAAAGGGGAGTATTTTTCCATCCTCGGCTCGACCGGCGCCGGCAAGACGGTCCTGATCGAATACATCGCGGGGATCTACAAGCCGGATAACGGCACCATCCTCGTCGATGGAGAGGACGTGACCTCCCTTTATCCGGAGGAGCGGAACATAGGTTATGTCCCGCAGGACTACGCCCTGTTCCCCAATCTGACGGTCGAAAAGAACATCGCCTACGGCCTGGAGGCGAGGAGGATGCCTGCGGATCAAATCGCCCAGGTCGTTTCGGAGATGATCTCACTGCTCCGGATCGACTATATCCGTCATCGCATGCCCCTCAATCTGAGCGGCGGCGAGAAGCAGCGGGTCGCCCTGGGACGTGCTCTGGCGACGGACCCGAGGCTGCTCCTCCTGGATGAGCCCTTGAGCGCCCTGGATGAGAATCTGAGGGGGGAGATGGCAAAAGAATTGAGGCAGATTCAGCGCAAGGTGAATGCGACCTTCATTCACGTCTGCCACAACTTCGAAGAGGCCGCCGATGTCTCCGACCGTGTCGCCATCATGGACGGTGGACGGCTGGTTCAAATCGGCACGCTGAAGGAGATCATGTCCAGCCCGAAGAATGCCTTCGTGGCGAGGTTTGTGAAATCACAGAACATCTTTCAGGCTGAAAGCGACGGATCGGTGATCCGGATCGGGGAGCATCGCTTCGAAAAGAATAGCCCGTTCAAAGGAAGGGTCATTGCCGTGGTCAGGCCGGAGCACATCGAGGTCCTGGAGAGTGAAAACGGCAACGAGAAACAGGGGGTTGTTGTGACGGTGACCCACACGCTCGAAAAGCCCTATTTCAACGAGATCACGGTCGACGGTGACATGCCATTGGTCATCCATACATCGACCGAGCGGGTTTTCCACACCGGAGACCGCGTCAGGATACATATTCCGCCGGAACATATGATGGTAATGAACGACTGATAAACGTCAGAAAGGAAAGGGTTATGTTTTCCAGAACCGCTGGAGTGTTGATCATTTTTCTTGTTCTCTGGTCCTTCGGACTGTTGACGGTGCATCGTGAGGCAAAGGCCGATTGGCTGGACGATCGGTTGAAGGGGATCGAACTCGGCCCCGGCAAGCTGGACTTGAGCGCCAATGTCCGTTTTCGATATGAGTATATGGACCAGTTCAATATCCAGACTTACGGGACGGGGCGGGACGATGAAGTCCTGCTGACGCGCGTCAGGATCAACCTGGGCTACAGGCTTCCGCAGAAGGCGATGTTTTTCGTGCAGCTGCAGGATGCGCGCTTCTTTCTCTCCGATCTCGACAAGGATGATTTCGGGCGGAGCTGCCCCTACCTGAATGAGCTGGACCTTCGGCAGGCCTTCATGGAATGGCGGGAGATAGGAAAATCCCCCTTGGGCTTCAAGGTGGGAAGGCAGGCTATCAAGTACGGAGACAACCGGATCTTTGGCCCCGGAGACTGGGGCAACGTCGGCCGCTACACGTGGGATGCCGGAAAGCTGCTGTGGCAGAGCAAGAGTGTGGATGTCGATGTCTTTGCCGGGGAGCGCATCTTCTATCTCAAGGACGAGTTCGATGACGAACATTATCCCTACAAGGCGTACGCAGCCTATGCGCAGATCAAGGCGGTCCCCGATAACAAGCTCGATCTCTTCTACGTCGTCAAGTACGATTCGGATGAGACCACCAAGGGCGAATCCGGGCTCGGAGACCTGCTGGTCCAGACCGTGGGTTTTTATGCCAAGGGGACGTGGAATCGGCTGGACTACGCCTCCACCTTCGCCTACCAGTTCGGGGATTATGGCCAGGACAGCGTTCGCGCCTTCGGCTTCAACGTCGAGGGCGGCTACACCTTCCCCGCGCCTTGGAAGCCGCGCCTGGCCGCCGCGCTCAGCTACGCCTCCGGAGACGATGACCCCAAGGACGGGAGACACGGGACGTTCGACGGGGTGTTCGGCGCCATCGATCTGTACTACGGGCGGATGAACCTGTTTTCCTGGATGAACCTGGTGGACCTCCAGGTCGGCGTGGGGGTGAAACCCGCCGAAAAGATGAAACTGTCCCTCGATTATCACCATTTCCGCCTGGCGGAGGATCGGGACGCCTGGTACTACTGCACCGGAAAAAAGATGCGGTGGGACCCGACCGGCTCCTCCGGATCGGAACTGGGGGACGAGATCGATCTGATCTGGAAGTATCAGGTGTGCCCTCGCATCGGGCTGATGGCGGGATGCGCAGGATTTTACCCGGGCGAGTTCGTCGAAAAGACCGGCAGCCATGAGGATGCCTATTGGGCCTTCGGCCAAATCGAAATCAAGATTTGATCCGGGGGCGCAGGATGATCCGCCATCCGGGAATCCTTGCTCTTTTGCCCGGAGAAAGGTATGTTAGGGGCGCATGACTGCCTCGATCGAGACGGACGGCTCCGGCGGCGACGGAGGAGTCGATCCGGATCTTTCACGGTACGCAAGCGGTGGGACTGAGCACCCGAAGGGTGCGAAGAAAAATCCTCATTTCCGGATTGGAAACCGGGTGCAACCGAAAAAGGACCATTTCCGGAGGGAAACTCACTAATCATGGCATAGAGGAGGTTTTTCATGGCGGAAAAGCCGAAAGTGGGCTGTGCGCGTCCAACCGGCGGTTTGGTCGGACAGACAGGCGAGGCCAAAGAACCGCAACCTTCGACACCGGCAAAGGAGGAAAGAAAGATGATCCAGGTGGGAAAACCAGCCCCCGATTTTGTCGCTCCGGCCTATCACAAGGGCGAGTTCACAGCCGTAAAGCTCTCAGAGTGTTTGGGGAAATGGGTGGTGTTGTGCTTCTACCCCGGTGATTTCACCTTCGTCTGAGCGACCGAGATATCGGCGGTCGCCGATCGATATCCAGAGTTTCAGAAACTGGGGGTCGAGGTCCTGTCCATGAGCGTTGACAGTGTCTTCGTGCACAAGATGTGGAACGACTACGAATTGTCCAAAATGGTCAAAGACGGCGTGCCTTTCCCAATGCTTGCCGACGGTGGGGGGAAGGTCGGGCTGGCCTACGGGGTGTACGATGAGGATGCCGGGGTCGAGAACCGCGGCCGGTTCATCATCGACCCGGACGGCGTGATCCAGGGATACGAGGTCCTGACGCCCCCGGTCGGGCGCCATGTCGCCGAGACCCTTCGCCAGATTCAGGCCTTCCAGCACGTCAGAGCGACCAAAGGGGCCGAGGCCACCCCATCGGGATGGCGGCCCGGCAAGCTCACCCTGAAGCCTGGGCCGGACCTCGTGGGGAAGGTCTGGGAGGTCTGGAAACCGGAAATGGAGCGCGAATAGCGCATTTTGAAGGGGCTGCATCCCCGCGGCCCTGCATCAGCCACATCCCTTGCCCGCGGCGGCGACCGTTCACGAAACGGTGCCGCCGCCGGCGTCTTCGGGCTTTGCCCCCGGCCGGTGCTCCCGGGGCCGAGCCGGGGCCGCTGCGCTTTTCATGGGCCTTTGCTGCAGGCGCCCTGGGCGCTCCTTTGGAGGGAGGCGCCTCCGGGGCTTTGGCATACGTCCTGCCCCCTGCCTGCGCGGCTCTTTGCGCTCTCAGATGGAGCGCAGGCGCTGGTCGTAATCCTCCGCATACCGCCGGATCTGCCCCTGGTCTGCGAAGCTGTAATAGGTGTTGTGTCCGATCACGATGTGGTCGAGGACCTGGATCATGAGGAGCTTTGCGGCCCAGACGAGGTCCCGCGTGAGGCGCTGGTCCTCCGGGGAGGGAGAGGGGTCGCCGGACGGGTGGTTGTGCACGAAGACGAGAGCGGCCGCCTTGAGTTCCAGGGCCAGCCCCATGATCTCCCGGGGGTAGACGGCGCTCCCGGTCAACGATCCGGCAAAGAGATCCCGATCCTCGATCAGCATGTTCTTGCGGTTCAGAAACAGGACCTTGAAGACCTCGCGCTTGAGGTCCCGCATGCTGTGAAACAGGTAGTCGAAGATGCATTGCGACGAGGAGAAGAAGGGCTGGGTGGCGGCCCGGTCCCGGAGGTAGCGCGCGGCGACCTGGTGAACGAGTTTGAGATAGAGGGCGTTGCGGGCGCCGATCCCGGGTATGGCCGTCAGTTTTTCGAGGGGCGCCGAAAGGACCGCCGAAAGGCTCCCCAGGCTTTTCATGGCCTCCCTCGCCGCCGGTTTGAGGTCCCCCCGGGGCGTTCCGAGCGTCAGCAGGAACTCCACCACCTCTTCATCCGAAAAGCGTTCGAGCCCGCCTTCCACAAAACGTTGACGCAGCCTCTCGCGATGGCCTTCGACGCGCCTGCGCCATGCGGCTTCGTCCTTCATGACCTGCCGTCAGAATCAAAAAGGGTTGAGGGTTCTTTCCTGGGGCCGCGAAGGGCTTTGCCTGAAATCGAGGAAAAGCTGGTCCGGGGGGACAGCGCAACGGAAAGCGGAAAACCGGCCGCTTCGGGAAAGGGGGGATTGCCTTGGGGGCCGTCGCGATGATAAAATAAAAAAAATATCCTCCGGAGTCAATCCATCTCGAAGGTTCCCTCGGACTCCGCTTCCTTTTTGCAGACTTCTTCAGGGTCGCCGCCGCATGGAAAAGCAACCGCCCGAATCTTGCGCACTCGAAGTCAACCTGGCCTGCACCCGCGTGGATGTCACCGTCGACGAGCGCTACCGGGTGATCGAACGGGTCATGGCAAAATTCCAGGGTTTGAAGGAAGGTCTCGAGACGTACCTCGAGGAGGTCTGCCACCCCTACCGCAACTGGGCCTTTATCGTCAAAGAGACGCGGGGGTATGCGCTGAACTATTTCCATGCGTTGAAGACCCACCCCGAGGGGGTCGAAGCGGCCGGGGTCTACTGCGACATCTTCTTCATGGCGCTTGGGTCCGCGGGGAGCGAATCGGTCAAGCAGCATGCGGCGGACAACTTGCTTCTGCTGCTTCAGAAGGTCATCCGGGAAGGCGTCCGGGAGGTCCCGGCCTTCTATGGGCTCCTGGACCGAGTGTTCGAATCGATCCGGTGCCTGGAGGAGGGCCTCTTCCGGCGCTTTGTCCGGAGTTTCTACCGCATCAACCGCCTGGGTCGCGATCTGATCGATGCGGGGCCCCCGGACTGCACCGTCGCCTCCCTGCGCCGCCTTCTGGCGGATTACTACCGGGCCGCCTATGACGAGTGGATGGCGCAGCCCGATCCGTTGGAATGGTTTCGGGCCGAGGCGGCGCCGGACGGGGATGCCGTACCCGAAGACGTCTTCGCCGATGTCCGGCATGCGAGGCTGGCGGCAGCGCGCGAAGACCTCGAACAGGCGCTCCGCTCCTCCGAAGAGGACGGTCTGAAGACCGTCGAGCGCATCCTGGCGCTCCCCGGCTACGGGGAGATCGTAGCCGCCTATGAAGCGGCCCCGCGGGCGATCGAGGAGGCGGGCGGCGGCGGTGAGACGGGCCGGATGTGGAAGCTCTGGTTCCTGCTGCACATGATGGATCTGGAGGGGCTCGCCGTTCTGCACGAAGACGTCCTGCGCGAGATCAACCGGACGCTCGTCCGCCTGATCGAGCACGAGGGCCCTGAACGGGTCCGAGAGGCCCTCGAGAAGACCTTTACCATCCTGAAGCGCATGGCGGGCGCCTATCCGGGGACGGCCCTGACCTGCGTCCTGAATCTCGGCCAGGCCGTTTACAAGACCGGGGACTGCGGGCTGATCCTCTTTTTCCAGGACCATGCGATCGGCATGGGCTTCGAGGCGCCCGATTTCCGGGGGGTCACCGACGAGTGGCAGCTTCAGGCCAACGATGCACACGTGCAGAACATCCGCACGTGGCTCGGGTTGATCGAATGCGAGCCGCGCTGGAGCAGGCGGTTGCTGTCGGCGCTGATCGTCCACCTGGGGCTGAGCGGCGTCCTCATCCGGGACACCGACCTCTTCCCCCGCGACATCACCGCGCTCCTGAACAGCGGCGTTCGCCCCGTCTACAATCTCGTCAAGCAGTTGGCGCGTCTCTTTCCGTCCTATTTCAACGACATCGGCGCCGAGGGCCCCCTGCGCGACGTGAGCACGCGCCTGGATGAGATCACGCGCCGGGGCGACGCGCTGGTCCATTTCGTTCGCAAACAAAGCCATGTCGAGAGCAGCAACCGGATCGTCGGGCTGATGGAGGGGCTGCTGCACTACTGGCTCACCCGGGAGAAAACCCCCCTCGAACCCTATGTCCCGCCAGGCCTTTATGAGCGTCTCGGCAGCGAAGGCCCTTTCCTGGACGGCGTTCACGCGGTCCTCAGCCAGGCCGCCGAAGCGGCGGGGGCGCGGGGTGTGCAGGATCTGCTCCGCATCCCGGATGAGGCGATCGCGGATGCCGCCGCAGAGGCTTCCGATGTCGACCCCAAGGAGGCCGAACGGGTGCGGCTCGCGATCCGCCTCTACCGCCTCCTTTTTCAAAAGTACGAACACGGCCACACCGACCTCGAGTCCTATCTCGGCGCGGTCAGACCGGGGGTCCTCCCCGGGGTGGAGCGCCT
>ENA-OSEO01002348-OSEO01002348.1-sediment-metagenome-genome-assembly--contig:-NODE-2348-length-27340-cov-3.397939_pt1 | contig 27340 bp, 21 predicted proteins | sample MGYA00237883_ERZ534232 | MGnify/ENA metagenome assembly ERZ534232
GGCCTTTTATATCATTTCCGGAAAGGTCCGGCTGTCGCGCAAATCCGAAACCGGTGAACAGGATTTGCGGGAATACGGCACGGGGGCGTTTCTGGGAGGGCTGTCGCTGGTCGGCAAGATGCGCCGGATCTTTACGCTTCAGGCGGATACCGATACGGTGTGCCTGGTTCTATCCCGGGAGAAATTTACAAAGGCCCTGGAGCAATTTCCCGACCAGATCCCCAAAATTTTCACCGCACTGGTCGAGCGGATTATAATTTGGGAGGAACGGTTTCTGAATGAAATCGATCTAAAATGCGCGTCCTGCCGGCGAATGATCGGTATCAGCAACATCTGATGGTCAAGCGACGGGCGCCAAATCCCGTGTTGCCTCGGTTGCATGCCGGAAAAGGGCTGTGACGCTGCGGTGGCAATGACGGGGGCTAAAAGGATACCGTTATGGTGGTAGCTGCGATCCAATTTCGGCTGAGAAATCAGCTCTCTGAAATCAGACGGCTCGAAGAGAACGTGGACGGATTCTGTTCGGGGCTTGGATTGACAAAAAAATGCTTTTGTGAGATCAATCTGGTTCTCGAAGAGCTGTTTACCAATATCGTTTCCTACGGGTACCGGGACGATGCCGAGCACTGGGTCCAGTTTGCCCTTGCATATGAGGATGAAACCATCACCCTGCGGATCGAAGACGACGGCATGCCGTTTAACCCCGTCGAAGCCCTGGAGCCCGACGTCTCGTGCGCATTGGAGGAGAGAAGAATCGGCGGGCTCGGCATTCATCTGATCAAAAAAATCATGGACGACATCATCTACCGGCGATGTGGCGATAAAAATATTTTAACCCTCAAAAAGGTGCTGCCGGCAAATTAGCCGCGCGATCCGCCCGATGGGCAGAAACACCGGGCACGGATCGTAAGGGAGGAACTTGATGGAAATTATCGAAAAAGAGCAGGACGGGGTTTGGATTTTCAAACTCAACGGGCGGCTGGATTCCAAGACATCCCCGGAATTTGAGCAGAAGATTGCGGATGCCATGGGCAAGGGATCCAAAAACATGATCGTCAATTTTGAGGATCTCGATTATATTTCCAGCGCGGGGTTGCGCGTCATTCTCAAGGCCACAAAGGATCTGAAGCGCAGCGAAGGCAAGTTTGTTCTCTGCTCGATGAAGGATTATGTGAAAGAGGTATTCGAAATCTCCGGTTTCGACTCTTTTCTTCCCATCGTGCCCACCATGGCTGATGCGTTACAAAAAATTTAGCACTTAGCCGAAAGTCCCGCGGCGCAGCTACTTCATACCGATGAGCCCCCGCCTTCCCAGCTCCCTGAGAAACTGGGCGACTGCAATTTCGGCCTCTTTCGGTTCGAGCCGATGCTGCCGGCAAAACGCCTCAACCACCTGGCGCACCGAGCGGTTTCCATCCAGAAGACGCCAAACCGCGGTTCCCAATGCATCGAGCTGGAGTTTTTTCTTTACCGGGCCGGGGGAAACGCCGGTCAACCGACGCATCCAGGCGGCCGCCCAGGCACGGGCCCTGACCGGATAGGCCAGCAGCAGGTCTCCGCTGTCGAGCAGGGTCTCTTCGACCTCGGCATTTTTGATCGGGGTATGGGCCAGCGCATGGGTGCGGCTGAATTGCGGTTGTTTTTTAAATCGCCGCATACCGTTGGATCACCTGTTCGAAACACTCCGGCGCCGGAGGGGTGCCGTCGATGCGAATTCCAAGAAGTCGGTTCTTCTCTTCGATATGCCGGATGCGAAACCGCACAGGCGGTGTGCGCTTTCCCAGCCCAAACCCCCAGCGGGACAACGGACCCGAGCCTCGGGAGAAACGGTACTCCAGACTTCCATCTTCCCCCACCGGCTGGAAAGGGGTGTCTTTTCGGAAACCGGTTGCCGTCATCCGGGCAAACTGTTCCAGGTCCCGGCCGGACAGCAGAACGGCTGCGGGGGCCCACCGGTAAAGGGTCAGTGTCGTTTTCCCGGACACAAAGGAGAGTTCAAACCGTCCGGGGTCAAACCGATATCGATCCAGCCGGAACGTTCCGGGGATCTCTGCACGGATGTCAAAAAGCGTCCAGGAAATCCAGTCGTCCGGAGGATGGTCCGAAAAGGAGTCCAGCACGCGGGGGGCGTATCGGTCCGCTTCCCCGGGTTTCCGTTCGAAAAACTGGATCAGGGCGGCATTTCGGCAGGAAGCACAGTGCAGAATCGCACCTCTTCCCCCGGCACCTTCCCCCGACCAGGAAAACCCCAAAGGCGCATAGCGGCGCAGGGGTTTTTCCCATTCTTCCGGAAGGGGGTGTTCATGGATCCGGAACCCGCTCTGTTTTCGGTACACCGAGGCCATTCGCTTGAGGTGTTTGCGGTGGGAGAAAGTGCCCCGCACCGGCCCCCACTTCAGCTCCAGCACCGGCTCGGCCCCGGCTTCGAGCAGAAGGTAGCGCCGGCCGATTTTTGCCGGATCCCACCCCCCAGGCACGTTCAAGCGGATTCCGTTCCAGCCGATCGCTTTCCAGGAAGCCCGCTTTTCGGTGTCAAATTCCATGCTATCGGGGCACCATCCGCTCCCAATCGATGGTTCCGGACGGCGCCGGCGTTTTTCCCTTGGAGGCCTCACCGGTTTTCCGATCAAAGCATCGGCGTTCGGCTTCGATGCCGCTGACCAGGTTCATTTTGACCGAATTGCCCAGTTTTTCCTCCTCGTCTTTGGTGTTGTGCTGAAGGCTGAGGCTGATTCGGTTGTTGTCTTCATCGGTAAAGGACCACTTCCAATCGATCACGATGTGAAACGGATCTCCGCGCCATTCGTTGGGCTCCCCGAAACGGGCTTTGAATTCTTTGAGGAGCCTGTCGTAGAATTTCTTGGACGAATCCGCGTACTTCAATTTGATCCTGAGAACCGGAGCCCCCTGGGTGCAGGTCCCGTAGCTGAGCAGCCCGGTCTTGAATCCGGTCATGGGCTTGATGGCCACCTCGTGCAGGGATTCCAGATAGCGGATCGGCATGTCGGTGTTCATATCCACAAGATGCGTGTACGAATCGATGGATTCACCCAGGACAAACCCCGCGATTCCCCGGGGTGCCTGCGCGGAGCAGACACCGGACAAAAGAAACCAGACAATTCCTGCAACACCGATGGCCCTTTTCATATGATCTCCTTCATTGGCATTCGCCCAGGTTCACTTTGCCAAACCACGAAATATAAGAAACACACCGGGGATTGAACCGGAAAACCGTCAACAAGTCAAGTCTAATAGGCCAAACGGCTCAACGATTTGAGGATCAATGTGAATCCCATGGCGAACATACCGGTAAGCCCCATCCCGCAGGAAAAGCCCGCGAGCAGCACCGGCGCATACTGCCGCCACATGGCGCCGTAGCGCCGCATAAAGAAGAATCGACCCAGCATCGCCCCGGCCACCTCCAGGATCAATCCGTGGGGGATGGTCTGGCCCAGCCCGCGGACCACCCCGTAAATCAGCATCACCGGCAGGCCGAAGAGCATCAGCAGAAAGTAGGTGACGACCCCAAACCCCATACCGGTCAAAACATAGCTGGCCTTTAAGGCCTGGAAGAAAAGCGAGTTTCCTTCCAGGGTCGAGGTCTGCATCAACAGGGTGTTGAGTGCCTGCAAGTGCCAGAGCTCCTGCGCATACGGGTAGCTGCTGGAAGGAATCGGTGCGAGCCGCCAGATGAATTGAGAAAACAGCAGGCTCGCGATCATGACGATGGGAAAGACCACGATTTCCGCCTTGATGATCCCCCGGATGCTCGTTCCGGTCAGCTCGATCTGGCGGAAGTTTACCGTCGCTTCGCCGTAGTTGTGGATGGGAATGGGGGCATACCAGATCTCGATGCCCTGATATCCGAAAAACTTGGCCCCTGCGATGAAGCTTGCCTCACGGACCAGCGGCAGGCTCACAAACTGTCCTGCGATGCCTTCCATCCGGGCGGTGATGTAGGAGATGATGGGGGTGTAGATAAATCCATAGCCGAGGAAAAATATCCACGGGAAGTTCGGAACCAGCCAGACACAAAGCCCCACATAGGCCAGGGTGGAAAAGACATAGATGCCGATGGATATCCAGAAGTTGAAATCACCGCGCCCGGGCGGCGGCGTAAACAGCTCCTTGAAGCTTCCCCGTTTGCTGGAATTCCTGCTGCTGAAGGACCTGAGCACATGCCAGATTCCGACAAAAGCGATGGCAAGGCCCAGCCCGATGCCGAAGCTCATGTAAAAATCGAAATTGTTGGCAAACACGGTATCCACCGTCCCCATGCCCTGGTGCCAGCGATGGAGGATGCCGTGACGGTAGAGGATCGGATTGGCGACCACCGTGATGATCAGTCCGATGAAGCCGCCGATCACGGCCCAGAAGGGCAGCACCATTCCGATGAACAACAATCCCAGATCGAGCTGGAGACCGGTTGCAACCGCAGGCAGCATCCCTTCGGTATGCCGGGTGAGCTCTATCCAGGGAATCGGGATCAATCGAATCGGCTCGGACAGCAGCAGCCCGGAGACCGCGGGCAGCAGGACATAAACACCGCCGAATGCCAGCCCGATGACCCCGCCGATGGAAAAAACGCGCCACTTCCAGCTGGTTTGTCTCTCTTCGGTGGACTCCGCCAGCGCCATGGTGCCCAGCGCGGCCACCGGTGCCATGGGGAAGGGGAGCTTTTCCACATCGGAGGTGATCCGATACAGGGCGTATCCCAGGCCGAAATGATCCACCCGCTGAATGAACTGGGTGCCGATCAGCAGCAGTATCGGAATGAACCAGTCCCGATGGAAGAAGGTTCGTTCAACCAGCGAATCCGATTCGGGCTGGGGGGCCACCCATTCCGGGATAAATTCCGTCAGTCCGAGCATGCGGGCCGCATCGGACTGCACGAGATACTGACTCCACAGAAGCCCCTGAAAAGGAGACGCCAGGGCCGCGCCCGCCATAAAGTAGAGGATGAATATTTCCTGCTGCTTGAGCTCGGTGTAGGACCGCTTGGCGATTTCGGCAAAAAGAATGATGGTCACCCAGCGGGCCGCCGGACCGATCCCGGTTCCGATCACCAGCTGAAGATACATGCTGCCGGGCATCATGAGAAACCCGATGAATACCGCCCCCACAATGGTCTTCCAGTCGAACCCTTCCTCAAAATGGTCCGGGGTTTTCAGCAGATCGCGATACTCTTGAAGTTCCTTATCTTCGTACATGTCAAGGTTCCGGGTTCAAGGTTCAAGGTTCAAAGTTCAAGGTTCAAAGTTCAAGGTTCAAGGTTGCGGGTTACGGGTTACGGGTTTAAAGTACACCCCCCGGAACCCCGAGCCCTTGCATATTCATAAATACGGTATCGTTTTAAAATCCCTCCCGGCCTCCCTTTAAAAAAGGGAGGAGAGTAATATGCCCCAGAGCCCCTATGTCGGCAGCACCTGGTAACTGGCATACGTGAACAACCCGACGATGGCCCAGGTTCCGGCCATCAGAAGGTCACCGATGATCAGCCCGATAAAGAAAAATCGTAGCCGCTTGAACAGCATGACCCCGCCGTAACGCATGCACAGCGCATTGCAGCACCAGCCGACAAAAAAACAGAACCAGAGAATCCGCATGGCCGAGCTGTAGGCCGTCAGATACCCGATGGGATGAATCGGCCACCAGTAGAACCGGTGGTAACAGATCGCCAGCACCAGCATGACGGCGGCGCCCACACCGGTAAAAATCAGCACCCACCGTCCGCCGGGAACCGGAGACTCCACCAGCGTGTATACGTTATCGTACATGGACACGGTGGTGCGGATGGCCCAGTCCAAACCGAGCTCCCGGATGCCGTATTTGTAGCAGAGCGCCAGCATGGCGACAAAGGAGACCCCCACCGAAACAAAGAGGGTGACCAGGATCCCCCCGAACACCATCCGCATATTGGACGAACGCTGGGTGACTTTGCCGGCGTGAAGCAAGGAGGGCATCAACGATTCCCGAAGGTCCATGAACAGCATCTTCTGGGTGACTGCCGATACCAGGAGCCCGGCAGAGGTGAAGGCTTTGGGCCCGAAAAAGGCGAGCAGGCCGTCGATGGGTGCCGCAGTCAAGGTAAAGTATGCGAGCCCGCCCTGGCAGATCACCCGCATGGCAACCAGGGTGACCATGAAAAATGCCCCCACCACGAGAAACGAAAAGAGCAGCGGAACACCGAACAGGTGGCACCACACGACGATTCCAAGCCCGCCGATGACGAACCCCCAGAATGCGAATCGGGTCGAAACCCACTCCGAATCCGAAAGAGTCCACTTTTTAAAGGTCAGCCCGATGTGAACGATATTGAAAAAATGCTGCCGGGCCAGCCAGAACAAAAAAACAAAAAACACCAGGTATGCACCGATCATCTGGGTTTCCTCGGGCCGCGAGAGGATCGGTCCGAAGGTAACCCCCAGGGCCGCTGCGGGGATATCGTATCCGAGAACGCTCAACAGCCCGAAGAGCAGCCCCCCCATCAGGAAAAAGAACCAGAAGGAAAAGGAGATTTGCTTGGAGGTAAGAAACGCAAATCCGATAAAGACCGGGTAGATGTAGATATTCAGCTTGTAGAATCCTGAAAACAGCCCGTGTTTCGGAAAGTACGAACCGGCGAGAATCAGGGTGGGGATCTGGGGGACATCCGGATAGTAAAAGCTCAGCCCGTTGAGCAGGTGCAGGAAGACGGGCACCAGCATCCCGCCGAGCAGAAACCGGTTGAAGAAGAAACGATGCAGCGTCCCCTCGTCGTAGGCTTCCTCCATGAGTTCGGGTACCCGGAGCAGGGGAAAATTCATCCGCTCGTTGTAGAGGGGTTGCCCGCTGAGCAGATTGACGATGCAAAGCATCACGAAATAACACAAAAAGATGAACCCGCTCCAAACCAGCAGCGGCGGCAGCCACGCATCCCAGGGGATCCGGACGAAAACCTCCCCCCAGCCCATCTGCCGCCCGCCGATAAACCCGTTGTACAATCCGGCGATGGCCTCCCGGCTCTGGGGGTAACAAATTTCCGGCAGCAAGGGATGCAACACCTCTTGCCAGCGGTTTTCCGGGGTGGCGAAATAGTAGGGAGCGGTCAAATTGACAAAGAAGGTTCGCACCAGGCCGGTGTAGGCAATGCCGGAGGCGATGACCATAAGGATCCAGGTGAACAAAAGCTCCCTGCCGGTAAAAAAGTCCGACCCTTTAAAGAGTTTCCGCAAAAGGGCCAGCAGCACCGTCAACCAGACAAGGACATAGAAGGGCGCCAGGGGGAAATGCCCGCCCCCCAACGGTGTGGCCTGGCGGTAGACATTGTTGAAAGGAGTGATCGCACAGATGACAATCGCCAGAACCACCCCGAGCACCGCCGCCCGTAATCGGATGCCCTGGCCGGGGTCTTCTTCTCTGCTTGTTTTCATGTCGAATCCGTTTTCCCGCCTACTGATCGCGCAATGACTATCCTCCAGCCACTATTAAGAGTCTCATATTGGATATTCTCCCTTCCTGGTGCCTCCGTGCCTTGGGGACCGGTTCGTTAGGCATGGGGGATGGCCGACGTCAGCAACCGCTCGTAATGGAGATGAGACGCCGCGTCCAGCGAACGCCATACCAGCAACTGCTTCCGAAGGGAATGCAAAAAGCCCTTGTTGATTCGGTGCCAGGCGGTGGCTTCTCCGGATTCCCGTTTCAACCGGATCTTGATTTCCAGATACCCCTTCTCTTCCTGGGCGGGGCAGAACTGTACCTCGACCCGCTGCATGATCCCGAAATCAAAGGGCGCCAGCCAGACGGTGGTAAACAGCTGCAGGCAGGATTCCCTGCAGCAGGTCTCATCGGCACAGACGGCTTCCCCACCGGGCGAGCCTTCGGGCCGGGGGCAGACAAAACCGAACTCGATGTCCCCGGTCGAGAAGATGCCGTGGGATACATCCTGATGGCCTTGAAAGTAATCCAGGATATATCCGCCGATGCTCTTGTGTTCATTGTACTTCATGAGGAACGGAAGGGTGATCTCCACCACGTTGTCCTTGGCTTCCGGAAGCCGCCAGGAGCGGTTTACATCGGGAATGGCGATTTCGGCGGCGACCCGTGAAGGATAAATCACCGATACCAGAACGACGAGAATCACCAGCAGCATGGCGGCGACCCCGGCCAGAGAGGAGTAATTGACCGTAATGCCGGCCCACAGGGAGGTTCCGGCAAAAAGGCTGGCGGTGGTCTGGGCCAAAAGGTATCCCAGCACCACGCTGAGGACCGCAAATGCCAGCGCTTCGGCGATAAACAGAAACGACACATGGGAGGGGGCCAGCCCGATGGAGGTGTAGATGCCGATCTCCCCCTTGCGCTCGTAAACGCTGCCGATCATGGTATTGAGCACGATAAACACCGAGATGATCAGGGGGATGGCGATGTTCGGAACCCCGCTGTAGCTCATGGCATCGCTGGCATTGTACAGATAGGTGCCGTCTTTCTCCCCGCTGAACAGGGCCAGTCCGAACCGGTCCACCAGATCCTGCGCCGTTTCCTGAAAGGGGGCATCCGTTAGGGGGCGAATCGCCACGGCTTTGAGCTGGCCCCCGGCGGCCAGCAGGGTACGGTAAGGAATAACCACGGTCAGATCCGCCGGGATGTGCTGGTACCGGCTCTGGAACACCTCGATGTCTTCACCGGATTCCAGCGCTTCGACCTCCACCTCGGTCATTTCCATGGACACCTCACTGGGAAAGGTCACCGGGGTGATCGGCTCGTGATCCAGGTCGGTAAAATCCTGAAATTTCTGACCGGAAAAGATCCCCACCACCGTGAGGGGAACCCCCCACAGGTCCACCGTTTGCTGCCCGGAGCCGGCCGTTTGGATCCCCAGGCTGTCGGCCAGCGTCTTTGGCAGAAGTACGGCAAGCCGATCGTCGTCGGTGAGCCATCTGCCGCTGATCAGGATCCGCTCAAGCCCGGTGACCTGGGGTTCCGCAGCGGAAAGCCCGACCAGCCCCTGGGCCTCGACCATCCGGTCTCCATTGCGGATCGGGATGGGAAGGATCCGGGTCTTGTCCTGGGCTTCAAACCAGACGCGGGGGGCGACCACCCCGGTTTCCGCAAAGGCGTTCATGAAGATGCCGAGGGCCTCGGGGGGAAGGCTCTTCCAGACGGCGTTTTTCAGTAAAAATCCCTGATACGGGGCGGTGGGCTGGTATTCGACCCGTGCATGGCGGCGCATGGTCTTGACCGAGGTGAAGCTCATGATGGTAAAGGTCAGGATGATCAGCGTGGCGCAGGTCAGCCCGGTCCTCAGCCGGCGCCGCTTCAGATTGCTGACCCCCAGCAGAAAAGAAGCCATAAAGGCCTTCCATCGGCTGATCTCGTCGGCTCGGATATGCCGTGCGCGACGCTGGAGCAGGATCATTTCCGCCTCGAATCGGAAAAAAATGATCAGGGTCACCATCATCGACAGCCCCATGATGAAAAAGGCCAGAATGACCACCATGGGACTGTAGGCCAGTTGAAAGGCCGGATGGACCTTGTAGATAACGGCGATCAGCGCCACCAGAACGGCAAGAAAGGCGATGATCCGTTTGTAGATGTTGGCGTAGCCGAAAAGCAGGCGCTCGGCGCAAAAGGCGAAGGGAACAAACAGCGCGATATAGAAAAGCACCCCGAAAAGCACATCCTTTTGGGTCTCCTCCACATGATCGTACACCCGGCTCGCCAGCGCCCAGGAGCGTTGCGCGGATTCGAAAAACCGGTGGTACTGCGTGTCGGCCAGGGCCTTTTCGGCGGCTTCCAGCGCGGTTGTGCCTTCCTTTTGGAGTTTTCGGATCCTTTCATTGACGATGCCATGGGTTTCAAGGTTGGTGATCCGCGGATCCAGCAAGGCCCACATGTCCCGGGCAACCCGGTACTCGGTCATATTCAGATACGGCCAGCTGTCGATGAGATATCCGATTCCCTCCGGGTGGTCCTTTTCGGCATGGGTCAGGATGAATTTTTTTCTAAGGACGCTATCGGAAAGGGTCATCTTCAGTCGTGTTCCGGATTCCAGATAGATCGAGGCGAGGACGGAAGTGCGGGTATCGATCCGGCTCCACCAATACCGCAGCGGCATGGCCTCGGTGCGCCCGTCGATCAGCTTGATCTGGGTCATATAGCGGAAGGTCCGCGGCTCCAGCAGGTTGAACAGGGTCGTCGCCTTGCAGGCGAACATGACCAGATCGGTCTCCATGGTGCGCCGCTGCATTTTCACGCGGTATCCGGACTTTCCGGTCTTTTTCTTGTCGATGGTCCAGATGACCTCACCGGTCTGGGGGTCGAACCGATACCCTTCGATGATCACCTTGTGGAGCACGTGTTTTTTATCGGCAACCCCCTTGATGCGAAAGATCCCCAGCGCATCCACCATGCTGTAATACCGGGTCAGGTGCTGGTAAGAAAGAATCACGCTTCCGGGGGCGGGTTGATCGGCGAACAGTTCTCCGTGGCGCAGAAATTTGGCCCGACCGGTGACGGTTGAAAAACCGTTTCTCGGGGGCTCTTCCGAATAAAGCACCGGAACCCGGCTCAGATGCGAGATCAGCCCGCAGATAAATGCGCTCTGCCGGGCGCCGTATGCCGTATCGACCTTCTCGGAAACATCGTAGGGGGTTCCCCAGGTCCGCCTGCCGTCTTCGACCGTTGCCAGGGTGATGCCCACATACCCCGCCAAAGAACTGACTTCCCCGCCAAGTTCGGGTCGATCCAGAAAGTAACTCTGCCAGGGGCGCTTTCTGCTCGGGCGCAGGGTGTCCTTGAACATGCCGGGCAAGGCCATCGCCTCTTCCACCTGCCGCGCCCCCCCGGCGAGGGCCTCTTCGATGATGCTGTACGCATTGACGCGATCCACGGTGGGCTTCAGCGCATAGAGCCATCCCTGGTTGAACGCACCGATGCCGTTTCCGTGGCTTGAAAGGTGCAGGGAGATGACCGCGGCTATCTCTTTGGAGCGGGCCAGCGAACGAAAACGGGATGCGGATCGCAGATTCCGCTGCTGCCGTTTGGTATCGGCGATAAGGGCCTTCTGTTCCGCGAGAGCCGACGGCACCAGCGCCATCGCCGCTTTACGCTCTTCGTCGGAAAGGTCGGCGAAACCGCTGCGCCAGACCAGACGCCTGAGGGTCAGCCGCCGCCGGGCGAGGTCCTCAATGAGAACATCGGTGGCCGGGGTCTTTTCCTGGAGTCGAAGACGCATCAGCTGCCGGGAGATCCGATCGACCTCTGTCTTGATCGGCTCCTCGAGGGCATCTTTGATCCGGACCGCGGTGTCCGGATCCATAGCGTGCTTGAGCCATTTCTCCTCGGAATCGATGCTCTCCAGCAGCTTGGATCGTTTCTGGGCGGACTTTTCCGCATTCTGAACGACTTTTTTGATATCCCGCATCTCTTTGGAGAATTCACGCAGGCTCCAGATGGCTTCCCGCATGCCGGCCAGCGCCTGGGAATGCGCATCGGTGGCGACCAGAAGGATCGAACGGGCCGGCGGGGTCTCCTTTAAAGAGCGTGCAAGCTGAAGCAGGGTGGCGATCCCGCAGGCCTCGTCGGCACCGGGAGATGCCCCGGGGACGACGGCCGTGCTGTCGTAAAACGCTTCGATGATGATCAGTTCTTCCTTCAGCTTCGGATCCGTGCCGGGAATCATCCCGTAGATATTCTCCCCGGTGGCGTTCTCCCATGTCATGTTCGAGGCCAGATGCGCATTTTCAGACAACACCGGGGTTGCGGCCGACTCGAAGTCACCGAAAAGAGCTCTGGCCTTTTCCAGGGGCAGCCAGAAGCGGGGGAACCGAACGGGGGTAAGCTCCATTTTTTCATTGAAAAAGGCCTTGGACATGGCGCCCCGGTCCACATAAATGAGCGCCTTGGCCCCGAGCGAAGCGGCGTGAACCCAGTTCTTGCCCGATTCGAATTCCATCAGAACAATCGCGCCCGAGACGGGTTTGCCGTTGAACGCGCTCAGCCCGCCGGTTCCCGCATAGATCAGCGGCCCTGAGATGCCTTCCGGCCCGGTGGACTCCGGAGAGATGGCATTGGAGCGAAGCGGCGCAATGGCGGTTTCGATGCCGCGGTCCTCAACGGTCAGACGGCTGCCGTGATGGCGGAGAATCGGTACGGAAAAGTGGATGGATCCGGTGTCTTCGAGCCCCAGCCGGTCGAACCATTCTTTGATGGTGTCCGCCGCAGCCCTGGCCCCCGGTGTGCCGGTGCTGCGATCCTTGAAGGAAGACAGCGTCCGGATGATCCGGGAAAAATCATCGGTTTGGACCTGCACGGCCTGTGCGGGTGGAGACAAATGAAAAATCAACCCGCCGGCCAAAAGCACGCAAAGGGTCGTTCTGAAATGGGCTGAAATGCGTGTGGCTGTCTTTTCCGGCATATACGGGCTCCGGTGTCTTGGGATGTTGAGTTATCGGGTTTCGACCTGGCCGATGGATATGTCGAGATCCTCTCGATCCTCGATCTTGTCGATCCTGCCGTCCCGAATCCAGATGACCTGATCCGACACGTTCAACATTTTTATGTCGTGGGTGGCCGAGATAACGGTGACCCCGCGGTCTTTGCTGAGGTTTTTCAAAAGGTTGATGATCTCTTCGCCGGTCTTCAGGTCCAGGTTCCCGGTGGGTTCATCGGCCAGGATGATGGCCGGATTGTTGGCCAGGGCCCGGGCCACGGCCACCCGCTGCTGTTGACCCCCGGAAAGCTCAAAGGGTTTATGCTGGAAGCGCTCTTTGAGACCCACCAGATCCAGCAGGCGCATTCCCCTGTCCACGGCTTCGTCGTTGTTTACCCCGGCAAACACCATGGGAAGGGTGACATTTTCCAGAGCGGTCATGACCTGGATGATGTTGAAGGTTTGAAAAATGTAGCCGATCTTCCGGCATCGCAGCCAGGCAAGTTCGTAGGCATCCAGCTGGGCGATGTCCACCTCGTCGATGAAGACCTTTCCCGAAGTCGGCTTGTCCAATCCGCCGATCATATTGAACAGCGTGCTTTTCCCGGATCCGGAAGGCCCCATGATGGAAATATAATGCCCGGCGGCAATCTGAAGGTCTATCCCTTTGAGGGCTTGAACCTCCAGCTTCCCGAGCCTGAAGCGTTTGGTTACATTCGACACCCGAACGATATTTTTTGCCTCTGGCATACCCGCCCCCCGCTAGAGTTCCACGCGCATGGCTTCAACCGGCTGCATCTTTGCGGCAACGACCGCGGGATAGAGCACCCCCAAGAGGCTCAGCACGCAGCCCACCCCTGTGGCAAACAGAATGGATATCCCGACATCCGCCGGGTTGAGGTTTGAAATCGCGGCCCTTCCAAAATGCAGGAAAGCATTCAACAGCGAGAAAACCCCGCCGGCGATGCTTCCGGCGGCTGCACCGGCCACCCCCTGCATGCCCGCCTCCAGGAGAAAGAGCCGCAGCACGAAGCGGTCCAGAGCCCCCAGGCATTTCATGGTTCCGATCTCCCGGAACCGTTCGGTCACCGCCATCAACTGCGCATTGACGATCCCCACCACGCAGACCAGAAGCGACAGGATGATGATCCAGCGTTGTTTGGGACTGCTCCCCACGGACTGATCCTCAGGCCCAAGGTCGTAATTGGATAGGATCAGCATCTGCCGCAGGTGGGGGTCCCGGGCGGCGAGCATACCGTTTGCCGCGTCATTGCTCACGCGCACAAAACTCAAAAAGGAGACCGCCAGCACCAGGCTCATGGTGGTGATCAGCGATCGGAAAAATCGGACCCTGATGCTCTTGAAGGCGATATCGACCGACTTGGCGAAGGGGAGTACAACCAGCCGGGCCACGGAATCGGCCGGCGCTGCGGCTTGGGATCCTTGTTGGACGGGCATGAGATCCTTTCCTATGTATCCGGTGAAAAAACAACTCCTTCACCCCGATGGTGCCTGAAATCCCCCCACATCCCCCTTTTCCAGAGGGGGACTTACCGGCAGCCGGATCGGAAAATTCCTACCACAAACAGGGCGTCCTGTAAATGAGAATGATTCTTAAAATTTGTCATTGGAAGTTGCCCTCGATCCACTGGGCCGTGTGCAAAGCCCCCTCCAGGTCCACCAGGGGAGCGGGGCGGGATCTTCGGGAAACGGTTTCTCGGATCACCCCCGCGAGCCGGTCCGGGTCAAGGTCCGTATCCGCCAGCACCCGAAGGGCCCCGATCTTTTCCAGACGGCCGGCCCGGATCCCCTGCTCCCGGTCGAAGGAAAAGGGCCACACCAGAGCCGGGACCCCGGAAGCCAGAATATTCATGCAGGTGTTGTATCCGGCCATGCTGATCGACACATCCGCTGCCGACAGCAGGGAAAGAAAGTCGGGGGTAAACCGGGACACGCGAATAGATTCGCCCGAACGGCGGATCAGCTGGTCATATTCTTCACCGATGAGATAGGGGCCGGTAAACACCTGCACACACGCGGGCATCGTTTGGGTGAGGCGCCGGCAGGCATCCATCACGGCCCCAAGCAAGGGCGCCCCGGCCTTTCCCCCCCCGGCGCTGGCGACGATCAAGGGGGTGTGCGCCGAAAGCCCCAATTGCTTTCGCATTCGGGCCCGGGCGCCAGGGGCCGGCTTGGCGGCCACAAATCCGGTATAGATCACCGGCACCGGAATATCTCTTGTGCGACTGAAGGTTTCATCGAGCCGGACCAGGCTCGGATCCGCGTGAACCAGCAGGGCATCGAAGTACCGGTTCAATTTTCGGATCACCCGGTCTTCGTAGGCCTCCGGATCTTTTTTTTCAACCAGAATATCCCGCAAACTGCAGGCCACCCGGCATCGGGGAAGCCGCCGGTGCCGGATCGCATCGAGCAGCGGGTCCAGCTCGAAGCGGAAGGCATTCCGCCCAAAGGGGTAGAATTCAACGATCAACGCATCGGGCGCTTCTTCGGCAACCAGGGCCGCGAGCCGCATTTTCCGGACCGCCATGGCCGTTTCAAGGGACATGGACGGTTCGGTGGTGTACAGCGTGGTGTAGTCCCGATCGGTCATGATGCCCGGAAGCTTCACCGCGCGAACCCGCTCGGGCACCGGCATCTCCACCCGATCCCCCCCCGATACCAGGATCACGTCATGAGCCGCCAGCGCCTTGCAGATTTCAAGGCTTCGAAAAAAATGGCCCACCCCCCAGATGTGTTGGCTGTAATAGATGATCTTCATTGGTTCCGGGTTCAGCTTTGAGCTTTCAGCCTTTTCCCCCCTATTTCAGCGCCACCGCGTTGAGCTTCTCGATGGAGAGCCCTCCCCGGTCGTATCCAAGAAAATGGACGTGGCCGGGTTGAAGGATTTTCGGCTCCGATGGGAGAAACTCTCGCCCGCACAACCGATACACCAGGCATTTGAGCATGCCTTCATGGGTCACCACCAGGATATTTCCCCCGGGCGAGGTTTCGGCCCATCGGCACAGGCAGCCGCAGCCGCGACGCCAGACCGCGGTTCGATCCTCTCCGCCGGGAGGGCAAAACGACCAGCCCGCGGCAAGCCGCGCATCGAGTTGTTCCTTGCCCCTCAGGGTGTTGAACCGTTCTCCTTCCCAGGCCCCCCAGTTCTGTTCCCGCAATCCGGCCTCCACTTCGACGGGAAGCCCGAGGGATCGGTTGATCCGGTGCGCGGTTTCCATCGCGCGCCCCAGGTCGCTGGTAAGGATCCGATCCCATGTCAAGGTGCAGAGGGTTTCCCCCCAGCATCCGGCCGAAGCCTCCCCGCGCCGGGTCAGCGGGGAATCGCAGCAACCCTGGATGCGATCCTGCCGGTTCCATTCGGTCTCGGCATGGCGGATCAGCCCGAACCGGGTGGGTTGGGTCGAATCATGGGCAATCCTTGCAGCCCCAACCATACCTGCCTCCTCAAGTACTTCAGAGCCAACCTATACGTGGCGTCATTCCGGCGGAAGCCGGAATGACAGGGTGCTTTATAATGTATGACCCTCTATAGGGATGAGCGCACAATCCTTTCGAGCACCGCCTCGAGGATGCGATAGTTCCGGTTCAGATCGTGGCGCTCCCGCACGTGAACCGACCCCGCCCGGCCCATCCGCCCCCGGAGCACCGGTTCGTCCAGCAAAACCCCAACGGCCCGTTCGAACGCATTCGGATCAAAGGCCGGCACCAGCAGCCCGGTTTTCCCATGCACAATCACTTCCGGGGTTCCGCCATTGGCGAATGCCACCACCGGGAGCCCGCAGGATTGCGCTTCCAGAAACACCATGCCCAGGGATTCCCGGATCCCCGGAAAGGCAAAAATATCCCCCGCGCTGTAAAACCGGTGCATCTCTTCCCGGGGCACCTGCCCGACAAACCGGACCCGTCCCGGAAGGTGACGTTCCCCAAGCGCCTCGAGGTATCTTTTTTCCCGCCCGTCCCCGGCGATGACCAGATAAAACCGTTTCCCGCTTTGAAAAAGCCGGCCGCATGCCCGGATCACCAGCGCAAGCCCCTGGGTCTTGACCCCGGGTCGAAACATGGCGGCGCTCAATACCACCGGCGCATCCGCCGCCTGCCAGGCGGATCGAAGCGCACGCCTGTGGTTTTCGCTGAATCCGAAGTCTTCGCTTACGATTCCCGGGGTGACATAGGTCAGTTGCCCCCCGGGCACCATCCGCTCCAGATTGCGAAGATCCTTGCGCTTGTTGGTAAATACATGCCCGGCGGTTTGCAGCGCCAGGGTATTGAGCATATATCCCGGCCAGGTTTTCAACCTTCGCCGTCGTTTGGTGGAAAACACCCCCTGGAAAATGACATAGGGCACCCCGGTCTTGCGGCACACCCAGGGGCCCAGCACGTCCGGGGCCTTGTAGTAGGTATGATAGGTCAACCAGAGATCCGGGCGCAACCGATCCATCTTCCGGGCCGCGCGCCGCCGCTCGCGAACAAGTTCCGGTATCCGCCAGGGTTTCAAGAAAATCCATCGGCACCGGAGCGTGCTGACGGTCCACAGGTGGTGGCCGCGGTCGGTCAGGAATCGGTAAATCCCCGCACCGATCCGCTGATCTCCGGATGGAGCGGGATGGGTTAGGGGTTTGAAGGGTGCATAAAAGCAGATATTCATGCCGGGCTGCGAAACTCCGGAATTTTTTCCCTGTAAACGGCCGCAAGCTCACGGATCAGCGCCCCGTTGTCGAAGTTTCGGCTTACCTGGGCTCTGGCCCGGGGGATCACCCGATGACGCAGGCTCCCGTCGGTGAGCATCTGCAGCATGCACCGGGCCAGGGCGTCGGGACGGCCCGGATCTGCCAGAAGTCCGGTCTGTTGATCTTCGATGACCTCCGGAATGGCCGACACCCGGGTGGCGACCACCGGGACCCCCATGGCCATGCTTTCAAGGATGACGTTGGGGATGCCGTCCCGGTCTCCGTTGGGGGCGATCTCACAACCCAGGACAAAGAGATCGGCCCGGCGGTAATGGTCCAGCACCACGTGGTGGGGCTGGGTCCCGATCCAGCGGGTGACATCGTCAAGCTTCAATTGCCGAACCAGCGAGAGGATCCGTTTTCGATCTTCACCGTCTCCGATCAAGGTGTACCGGAGGGCGACCCCCTGATCGACCAGCCGGCGAAGTGCTTTTAGAACCGTGGGCAAGCCTTTTTTCCGGGTCAAGCGGGCCACGGTCAAGATCTGAAACGGCGGGGACGGATGAAGGTTGTCTTTGCCCCCGATGAACAGGTTCAGATCGATGCCGTGGTAGATCCGGTAGATGGGCGTTTTTACGGAAGGTGACAACGCCTCCAGGTACCTCCGGTTGTAACCGGTACAGGTGACGGCAAACCGGGCCCGGGAGAGTTTTTCGATCAACTGCTCCGGATCGGAGGTGTAGATGTCTTTTGCATGGGCCGTAAGACTGAAAGGGCGCCCGGACAGCCCCCCGGCAAACATCGCCACCGACGCGGGGGAGTGGGCGAAATGGGCATGGAAATGAACGATGTTTCGCCCCGGCAAGAGCCGATCCACCAGATACCCCGCCTGGAACAGGTGTTTGAGGGTGGCCGGGTTCCGGCTCCGGCGGTATCGCCGGATCGCTGTTTTTAAGGCCTCGGCGTACCGGTGGGGAACCTTACGGGCCAGACGAAGGTTGTGAAACAGAAACCTGGGCAGCGGCTGCAGCAGGGTTTCGGGCAGGTAATCCACTTCGGCCCGGATGGCCTTGACGCTGTCGTGTGAAAATGTCTCCCGGGGCTGCCGCATGGAAAAAAGGTGAATCGGAATGCCGAGACTTTCCAGAAGAAGGATCTCGTTCGAGATGAAGGTTTCGGATATCCGGGGGAACCCCTTGAGGATCATTCCCAGAAAAGGTCGCTTCCGGTCGGTCATCTGTTTTTGCTTCTGAAGGTCTGGAGCCGCTGATACATGACGTCGAATCCGGTCATCGGAAAGCGTGCCATGGCTTCCCGCTGCCCTTGGGAATCCGCCAGTATCCGGAACAGTTCCTTTCGCAGGGATTCGGGGTTGTAGGCGTGGAAAGGGATGTAGTTGACCAGATTCCGCCGTTGCAATATCCCGGCCCGGATGATTTGTTCCTTTCGCGGATTTTCACGGGGGACGATCAGGCAGGGGGTCCCCTGGGTAAGAATCTCGCAAACGGTATTGTATCCGCCCATCCCGACGACAAGGTCCGCGGCCGCCAGCAATTTTTCCATCCACCGGTAAAACCGATAGGTGCGGATGCCGAGACGCTTGGCGCGCCTGGAGATTTCTTTGCGCGCCGGATCGGGCATGAACGGCCCCGTGACCAGGACGCTTTTGAAGGGAGCCGGCTGCGATTCGGACTCCAGCAGCGTCAGAAATCCATCCATCACGGGGTATCCGTCGCCGCCCCCCCCGGTGGTGACCACCACCATCTTTTCATCCACCCGGATTCCCTGTTCTTTTCGAATCTCCTGGACCGACTTTCGGTCCGGTCTTATCCTCGGGATATACCCGGTAAAATGCATTTTCCGGCTGATCGATTCGGGGATGGCATATTCATGGATGGGATCGTAGAACTCACGGATGCCGTAAACCCAGATCTCGCTGTAAAAGTCCTCGAGAATCTCATAGACCCCTTTCTTGCGCCAATCCTGTTGCACCGCGCCGGCCTCGTCCATGACATCGCGCAGCCCCAAGACGGTGTGGGTTCTCGGCAGGCAGCGGCGCAGCCACTGCAGGGTGGGAAGCACCTCTTTTTTCAACCCCAGAGGCTCCTTGTCCACGATGAACAGCTGGGGCTGAAAGGTTTTTGCGGTGGCGGTGATGATGTTTTTCCGGATATCCAGCGCGTGCCGGGGGTTGATTTTGATGGACATCGGAAAGTACGCATCATTGGTCCGCTTGATCATCCCCGGTATTCTCACGAAATCGATCTGTTCCGGGAATGGAAACCGGCCGACGATGGGGGAGCCGGTCAAAATCAGGATATTGACGTTGGTTTTGCGAAGGTGCTCGGCAATGGCCATGGTTCTGCGGATATGCCCCAGGCCATAGGTGTCGTGACAGTACATCAGGATGTTGTATGTCGAATTTCGCGCCATAAATCGAGCCGGGCCGCCTCGTTTGCCGGCGATCCGATAATCCATTTATTTTCAGACCCTTTTAAAGCATTTTTGGTTCATATCTTCAAGAGAAAAACATCTCGGCAACAACCGACTGCGCATCCGGGGCAACCCCATGCAAACTGAAGCGCCGGGGCCCTTGCTTTTCCGCGGGGCGGACGGGGTGAAGGTCCTCATCTTTCCCCCCTTTTTGAAAGGGGGGTAGGGGGGATTTTCCTAAACCTCATTGAAATCCCCCTAAATCCCCCTTTATGAAAGGGGGACTTCAAGGCATACCCGTTGAAAACTTCGGATGTTCCGGTGATTAAGTTTTTCCTGATGGAAAAATCGGATATCCCGTCCGGCCTAATTAACATCGGGGGATTCCGGACGACATCCGGTAGCCCTGTCCGCCACCCCTCCATCCATTGTATTCTTGTGGGTTATGATTTATGTAGAATCCGGTGATGAAACCCTCTCAAGGCGACCCTATGGAACTACGAAATACGCAAAAAAAATAACGATATTTTATTTACCGTTTTCGCGTTTTTCATAGTAAAAATGGAAACATGCAATCCGGTTAACCGAAATGCCGAACCCCCCGCACATCGATGCCGCAAGGGATATCGAAACCCTCGAGCGCTTTTTCTTGCAGGTCGACGCAGATACGCTCTTTGATTCTCGCAACGAATCGCATTGCGAGAACCTGAGATATGAACTTTCAGCCGCGCTCTTCCGGCTTCTGGTCTGGAATCGGCCGCACCTGGAACGGCAAAGGGGCCTTCTGTGGCCCTACAGGGAACTTCAAAAGCGTTCGGCGTTTTTCACCGATCGGTTCCGGGAGCACCCCCGCCCCGCAATTCGACACCAGGCCCTGGCGTTTCTCTGCCGGCTTCCCTTCCCCGGGCAGTGGCGATGGCTGAATCATGCCGAATCCCAGGCCGGGAGCCTGCCGGAGGTAAAGGCCCTTTTTGAAACCGAAAAGACGATTGTACAAGAAAAAGTCGCCCGAAAACGTCAAAAAACATATAAACTCCGGCATTTCTGCCAGATTCTGAAGCGTCCGGCCCCGCCAAGGGAAAAGGGGATCCTGCGCATCTTCTCGCTTCCGTACCTGTTTGCCGATCAAACGCTGTTGCAGGCCCTTTGCCGGGAGTATCTGCTCTTTGTCGAACCGGCCGCGGGGGTCGTTTACCGGCACGGCTATTTTCGCGCCTTTTCCGGAATAAAATCCCCCTGCCTCTTCGGAGCGGCCGGCCCCGAAGATGCCGAATTTCTCGAAAGCCAGCCGGGCATTCTCACCACCCCGCTGGCCCATGCGGACTTTCTGGAAGACGACACGACCGTGGATCTTTGCGCAGAAAAACGCTTTGATGTGGTCTTTAACGGCACCTATGATGAAATGCCCCGAAAACGGCACGAGAAGATGCTCGCTCTGCTCGGGCATCCCCGGCTCGATACGGCAACCGCGCTCTTTTTGGGCCGGGGGGAAGAACCCCATGTCGATGCCTTTAAAGAAATGGTCAAGCGCTGGGGGCTTTCCCACCGGGTGACCGTGCTGGCCAATGTCCCGCGAAGGGAAATTCCGGTGCACCTTTCCCGGTGCCGGGTGGGGGTGCACCTTGCACTGCATGAAAACGGCTGCCGCTGCATCTACGAATTTTTCCGCTCCGATCTGCCCTGCGTGGTGTCTTCCTGTACGGCAGGGGTGAATTTCGATATTTTCAACCATCGGACCGGCCTCGTGGCCCCGGACGGCGACCTGGCCGAGGCCATCGGGCATCTGCTGGACCACCCAGGCCGGTTTGCCCCCCGGGATTGGTTTCTCGCGCATTCGGGAAGCGCCAACGCCTCCGGCCGGCTCAACCGCCGGTTCAAGGAAATCTTTTCGGACCTCGGGCAGAAATGGACAACCGATATCGTGGCCCTGGGCAGCAGCGGCGCGAGCCGGTATGTCTCGGAATCCGACTACGAAAAATTCCGGCCCGATTTCAAGCGGCTCTTTGAGCTGCTCACCCGGACCCATCGGTTTCCGGTGCCCCTCGTATTGGAATAACGGCAAGAAGGAATTATGTTCAATGTAAACCCTTTCATCGGAGTAACCGCCATGAAAAGAATATTCACATCATCCCATATCCTGACGCCGGCCCTGCTGCTTTTGGTCTTTTTTGCATCAGCCGGCTGCCGGCATGATCTGATCACCTACACCGACAAGGTGGTCAAGGAAGACAACCGGATTTATCTCAAAGACGGTGGTCCAACCCCGGGGGTCTGGAAGACCGAGGATCTGACGCTGAATTATGAATACCGGAAGCGGGGATCCGATTTTGAGATTTCCGGCACCATTGCTTTCGACCAGCATCTGGAATACAACTACCACTCCTTTACCAATTTTTGGTTCCAGGTCTATTTTACCGACCCGGAAGGCATCATTCTGGCCGAACAATTCCTGGGAACAGCCGGATACAAGCAGGAAATCGAAGATATGACCTTTAACAAACGGTTTTCCCTGCCGCCCAACGCCGGGGCCATGGCATTCGGCTACAGCGGAAAGGCCGAGGATGCGAGTGATGATGCGGATAGCGGTATCGGCGGGGGGGGGACGGATTGGTCGTTCTGGAAAACGCCCACGCGGTAAAAACAAGGGGGGTTTTTGAATGCAGCATCACGCCTTTGAACCGGTCATCGGACTCGAGGTCCATGCCCAGCTCAGGACCCAAACCAAGATTTTCTGCGGCTGTTCCACCGCCTTCGGCGCCCCACCCAACACCCATACCTGCCCGGTGTGTCTGGGGATGCCGGGGGTGCTGCCGGTGTTGAACAAGAGGGTGGTCGAGTACACGCTGGCCATGGCGCTGGCCGTCCGCTGCAGCATTTCCCGGGAAAGCCGCTTTGCCAGGAAAAACTACTTCTATCCGGATCTTCCCAAGGGGTACCAGATCTCCCAGTACGAGCTGCCCATCGCCCGGAACGGATACGTGGAGGTCGATCTGAACGATACCCGAAAGCGGATCGGCATCACCCGGATCCACATGGAGGAAGATGCGGGAAAGCTCATCCATGACCCGGACCGGCCCTTGAGCCGGGTGGACTTCAACCGGACCGGGGTTCCCCTGATGGAGATCGTCAGCGACCCGGACATCCGGTCTCCCGAAGAAGCCGGCGCCTACCTTCGCGGGCTTCGCGCCATCCTTCGCTACCTGGATATCTCTGACGGCAACATGGAGGAAGGAAGCTTCCGGTGTGATGCCAATGTGTCGGTGCGCCCCCGGGGGGCGGAAGCATTCGGAACCCGCACCGAGGTCAAAAACCTCAACTCGTTCAAGCACGTGGAAAAGGCCCTCCACTATGAAATCCTGCGCCAGATCGACACCCTGGGCCGGGGAGCGCCGGTGGTTCAGGAAACCCGGCTGTGGGACCCCGATAAGGAAAAGACCGTTTCCATGCGCGGAAAGGAAGAAGCCCACGACTACCGGTACTTTCCGGACCCGGACCTTTTGCCCCTGGTGGTCGACGACGCCTGGATCGACCGAATCCGCCGGACCCTTCCGGAGCTTCCGGACGACAGACGCCGACGGTTCATCCGGGACTACGGGCTGCCGGCCTACGACGCCGAGGTGCTCACCGGCAGCCGGGAGCTTGCCGACTATTTCGAAGCCTGCGTGAAGTCCTTTGTCCAACCCAAACCGGTGAGCAACTGGATCATGGGCACCCTGCTGGGCCACCTCAACGCCCGGGGAAAAACCATCACCGACTGCACGATCTCTCCTGAAAACCTCGCCGGGCTGCTCAAGCTCATTGAAAACGGGACCATCAGCGCCAAAACCGCAAAATCGGTTTTCGACGAAATGGCCGATACCGGTAAGGACCCCGAACGGATCGTTCAGGAAAAGGGGCTGGTGCAGGTCTCGGATCGCTCGGAAATCGAAGGGGTGGTCGAAAAGGTACTCGCAGCAAACCCTGCCGAAGTAGCCGCCCTTCTCGGCGGAAAGACCAAGCTGATGGCTTTTTTCGTGGGGCAGGTGATGAAAGCGACCCGGGGCAAGGCCAACCCCAAGATGATCAACGAGATCCTGCTGGAAAAGCTCAAGGAATGAGTTTAACTGATAGAAGAAATCCCCCCTGCCCCCCTTTAAAAAAGGGGGGAGTTTTTGCCTTGGCACGGCCCCCATGAAGTTTCATACGGGAGTTCCGTCTCCTTTCAGGGTCCCTTATTTCAGTTCCAGAAAGGACCTCTGAGACAGGGGCATGTTCGTTCAGGAGACCCCGGACCGAGCCTCCGCCTCAATTCGGGGTCTCCATTTCTTTCCCTCAGTAATTGACTTTATCGATCCCTTTGAGATCAAGGATGCTTCTCGCTTCGTCCGGGGTCGCCGGTTCCAGGCTCATCTCTTTGGCGACGTTCACCGCCATTCGGACCTGGTCGGCGCTCGATTTGGCCGGAATCCCCTTCCCGGCATACAAAGAGTCTTCCATGCCCACCCTCACATTAGGGGCCCCCATAGCCATAGCCGTGGCGGCGAGAGGGATCTGCCACTTCCCTCCGGCGGCAACCGACCAGGTGAAGTCTCCACAGCCCACTGCTGCGAGCCTCTCTACGGCCTCTTCGTGAAGCTGGAGCAAATGCTTCACCGAAGGAGGCATCCACCCGACCATGGGGCCGAACACATACTGCAAGTGGGGTGGTGTCTTGACCAATCCTTCTTGAATCAGCCAAACCACGTAGCCGATGTGACCCAACTCGTACATTTCAAATTCCGGTTTTGTGTTGAGATCCAAAAAAGTCTTGGCGTAGGTCAAATCATCCTGAAAAGTCATGTGCATACCAATATTGTTTTTGCACCAAGCCAGCATCTGGGATTCCCATTCATACTTGAACTTCCCCTGATATCGTTCAGTCAATTGGAAAAGCCCTAAGTTAAAAGGGGCCGGGTCAAATGAACACATTTCCGGTTGAAGTTCTTGGACCACTCTCAATTTTTCTTCCACCGTCTGTCCCACACCCCCGCCGGTAGTAGGGAGCAGAATGATATCGCAGCGTTTTTTGATCTTGGTCAGAACCTCCCGAAAAAGGTCGATGCTTGCAGACGGCATTCCATTTTCCGGATTCCGCACATGAATGTGAGCGATCGCCGCTCCCGCTTCATGGGCCTTAACCGCATCCTCTACGATTTGGTCCGGTGTGATGGGCAGGTAATCACTCATCGTTGGAAAATGGACCGAACCGGTCACCGCCGCAGTGATAATTAGCTTGCCTTGCATTCTCCCCATGAAAAAGCCTCCTCTCTATCTGTTTTTACTCCTTGGTCCTTGCAGACCAAAGGATTTCACGACCGCCAACATTCGTTTTCGTTCCCGTTGCCGGATGATTCCTCCTGGGATCTCACGCGCCCGTGCCGGCCGAAATCCCCGTCGGACGGACGGGCATACAGTCCTCGCCGTCGCCGGGGCAATCGATGACACAAAGAAACTCCGCCGGCTCGTTGCCCAGAACCGTGGCGCGGTGAGGCTCGTCCTCGTAAAAAATGACCGTGTCCCCGGGTCCCACTTCCAGTTTTTCACCCTGGCCGTTCTCGAAAACCATCCGGCCTGACAGAATGTATGGGCACTGGACGTATTTGTGGTTGTGGAACGGGACTTCTTCCAGCGGCAACCCGGGCTGCAAGGTGTACTTCCGGACGGCGTGCTGATGATGATACCTTTCGTCTCCAACCCTGTTGCTGAAAATCCACTGGATGATCATCATGTTTTCAGGTAGCCCGAAGGGCTTGCCCACGTCGATCTTTTCCACTTCGTCGATTCTTCTGAGAATCATGATCCAAACCTCCTCACAATCGTTTGTTAGAAAACCGCCTGGCCTAAGTCAAGCCCACCCCTCGCTGCCCATCATCGGTTTAAGCATCAACTCAGCCTCGACCGGCCATGTCCGGGCACAAATATCTGCGTAAAAACCACCACCCATGGGAAGACTACAGTTTCACCTGGCAGATCCTCCTCGCTCTGAAATAGTGGGTCGGCAAAGAATTCCAACCGCCTTTGCGGCCATAGCCGCCTACGTTGGTGATGACCAGAACGTCATCGCTTTTTACACCATGAAAAATGTCTCCCCACCCCTTCTCCGACATCTCAAAGGGCAGGACCTGAGCTCGTTCCCGGGGTCGGGCGAGATGATAAACGGCATGATAGGATCCATCGACCAGATCAACGGGAATGCTCTGTTCGTCCTGTCCCGCGGGCTTGGTCAGCAGAATACCGGCATGGGACACCAGGTGTCGGCCCGGTTCCACCCAGAGTCTCAGGCCAGGAAAGGCGTCCAGGATCTCTTCCACCTGTTCGGCTAGGCGCTTTGTCATGATGCGGTCTTTCTCGGTGTCCATGGGGAGCCCCGCTCCGCCGCCAAGACAAACCGTGAGCGGCTTCGGAAAAAAAGAGGCCAGCTCGTGGACTTTAGGGAGCAAATCTTTCAAACTCATGAAATCTGTTCCTTCCGCCCCTATGTAGATACCGGCCAAATTCGCTGAGAGAGAACCTTCCAGGTATCGAGGGTGAAAAGCGTCTCCTTTGAGGGAGACCCGAAGGAGAACAGGATGTTTCCCAAGACCATCCCGCCGGAGTTTCAGCGTGTGGATCGAGGTCACTGCTTGCATGCCCCTTTTCAGGACACCTGCGTCCTCTTCCCACCGATCCCCCGAGGAAAGAAAAAGCACTCGGTGAGGGTCCAGTTCCGGGATGAGCCTTGAGAGGCGATCCACATCGGCAGCGCTATTGACTCGAAACCCTGCGCCCAACTCATAAACCTTGCGCAGGACTTCGAGTATTCGGACCGCGTCTACATCCTGGAAGATCCTCTCCACTGCCTCAACCGAGAGGAGATCAAAAACGGATTCATTGATGATCTCCTCGTTATAAACGAGAACCGGGCTCTTCTCCTGTGCCAGTTCAATAAGGTCCTCTCGTCTTTCCAAACACCAGTGTTCCATTTCCCGCCTGTTCTGTCCTCGATCTAAATCAATCCCTCCCCTATCAAATCATCGAGCGGCCGAGCATGCTTTATCTCTTGGTCGAGATCGAAAGGAGGATCGGGATAGACAACGGGTCCGTCCACTCTTGAGGGCAAAATCACAGTAGAAACATGGGGACTGATGGACCACTCATTCCTTTGATTCTTGGCCCACGCCTCGATATCGACGCAACAGCGGTCCTTTTCTCGATATTTCTTAACGACCTTTCCCTCAAAAGTGGTTACATCGCCTGCCAGATTAAAAGTCCTCAGGTCCCCGCTCATTTTCCAGAGGAAACCGTCGTCGCCCATCCAATTGGTGAACAAATTGCACAACCATGACATCCGTTGATTCCCATAGTCGTAAATTCGATCCACGCCGATGGTTCTGGCAAATGGGTCCAGAAAATGAACCAGTTCCGGCACGTCACCGGGATTGTCCGCCTCTCCTGTATCCACATATTCCAAGGTTCTCGGATGTCGCTTTTCGTATTCATATTCTATTTTGTGGGCTTTCACGTAAGGGGACCCTCCTCCCATCAACCAGCAAAGGATATCTCTGACGCTGAGGGGCCCCTTAATCATGCGGCCGATCCCGTCTCCGACGGTCACATCCTCCCAATACCTGGGCACAGAGCCCCTTACCTCTTCTTGATCATAGAGGTCGAGTATCCTTCTCCAATCTTCTTTGGTATATCTGGGCTTCGGAACATCCCGATGCTTCCTTGCCGAGCCCGCTTTTGCCCTCTCTCCCAGGACGATATGCTGATACTCCTTGGCCACCACCTCTCCCTTTTGATTGATGAAGAT
>ENA-OSEO01002349-OSEO01002349.1-sediment-metagenome-genome-assembly--contig:-NODE-2349-length-27339-cov-3.711356_pt1 | contig 27339 bp, 23 predicted proteins | sample MGYA00237883_ERZ534232 | MGnify/ENA metagenome assembly ERZ534232
AAGCCCTCCTTTGTCTCTTCTATTGCGACCAGGTCACCCTTCTTCAGCCCCAACTTGCGCCGCAAATCGGCAGGCAAAGTGACCTGCCCTTTTTCCTGGACACGCACGAGCTTTCTCTCTACGGTCATAGTGTTGTCCCTCCGAAAGTCATACTTTCCGAAAGTGTACCATGACACACCAGGAAGGTCAAACTGAAACGTGAACACAAAAAGTCCTGGAACTTGGAGGCGGCTGTCGTGCAGCCGGCCCATTGGGCCGACACTGCTCGCGTCTGCCCGCTGTGGGGCCGTGAGTGATACAATAAATGGTCCCCCCTCTTGGGGAGAGCTATCGGTTCAAGCAGAGTCTGCAGACCCACCAAGACTCGACTTGACCGCGGCAAAGGGAACAGCCCACAGGAGACACTTTGGGCATGGTCCCCTTTTCGGTTAGCACAGGTGGGTCCCTTTTCGATTGTCATTCACAGACGTCAAACGCCGGCTCGATCCCACGCCGCCGAGAACATCCTTGCTCACCTTCAGGTCCAGTCGGCGCAGAGCAGCTCGGCTTGTTGCATGACCGTCTCGGTCGCTTTCTTCTGCTTGTCGGGTGGGTACCCGTGTCTTCTAAGGATGCGTTTGATCATGACGCGCATCTTGGCCTGGACGTTCTCTTTGAGCGTCCAGTCGATCGTCACGCTGCCCTGAACGGCCTTGACGAGCTCGCGGGCGATCTGCTTGAGCGTTTCGTCTCCAAGAACCGCGACGGCGCTATCGTTGGTCTCGAGCGCGTCGTAGAAGGCGAGCTCGTCCTCGTCCAGACCGAGCTCTGCGCCGCGGCGGTCGGCCTCCCGTATGTCTCTCGCCAGGTCGATGAGTGCCTCGATGACCTGGGCGCTGGTCAGGGCGCGGTTGCGGTAGGCGTTGATGCTGTGCTCGAGCATCTCGGCAAAGGAGCGCGATTGGACCAGGTTGCGACGAGAGCGGACCTTGATTTCGTCGTTCAGCAGTCTCTGCAGGAGCTGGACCGCCAGGTCTTGGTACGGCATGGCCTGCACTTCAGCCAGGAATTCCTCTGAGAGAATCGAAATGTCGGGCTTCTTGAGTCCCGCTGCTTCGAAAACGTCGATGACGCCGTCGGGAGAGATGGCTTTCGAGACGAGCTGGCGGATGGCGTGGTCGAGCTCATCCGGCGGCTTCTGTCCACTGGCGGTGGTCTTGGCGACCGCGGAACGCACGGCCTGGAAGAAGGCGACGTCGTCGTGGATGCGCGAGGTGGCCGCGTGCGGGACGGATAGGGCGAACGCTTGCGACAGCTCCGTGACGATCCTGAGGAGCCGGTTCTTGCCGTCTTCCTGGGCGAAGATGTGCTGCTGCGCTGCCGCAAGCAGGGTGAGACGCTGTTCCGGCGTTCCGGTCGTCCAGGCGGACCAATCGAAGCCGTGGAAAAGCGCGCGGCAGATCTCGTACCTTGCGAGCATGACGTCGACGGCTTGCTCCTGATCCAGAGCCGTCTTCCCCCGCCCACCGCTTCTCGTGTACTCTGTGAGCGCGTCCCGCAACTGGGCAGCCAGGCCGAGGTAGTCGACGACAAGGCCGCCGGGCTTGTCCTTGAAGACGCGATTCACCCGGGCGATGGCCTGCATCAGACCGTGGCCGCGCATCGGCTTGTCGACGTACATGGTGTGGAGCGGGGGTACGTCGAAGCCGGTGAGCCACATATCGCGCACGATGGCGATCTTGAACGGGTCGCGCTCGTCCTTGAACCGGTTAGCCAGGGCCTCGCGCTGCCCCTTGGTGCGGACGTGTGGCCGGTAGGACGCCGGGTCGGAGGCGGAGCCGGTCATCACGACCTTGATCTGTCCCTGGTCATCATCGGGATGATGCCACTCCGGACGGAGTCTGACGATTTCGTCATAGAGCTCGACGCAGATGCGGCGGCTCATGCACACGACCATCGCCTTACCTTCCATGGCTTCCAGGCGCTGCTCGAAATGGTTGACCAGGTCCTCGGCGATCAGTGCCAGCCGCCTATCGCTGCCGACCACGGCCTCCAGCGCCGCCCACTTGGTCTTGAGCTTCTCCTTGCTCTCCAGCTCTTCCCCTTCGGTGACCTCCTCGAAGTCGGGGTCGAGATGCGGCTTCTGGCTCTCGTCGAGATCGAGCTCCGCCAGGCGGCTTTCGTAGTAGATCGGGACGGTGGCTTTGTCTTCCACGGCCTGCTGCATGTCGTAGATGTCGATGTAGTCGCCGAAGACCTGCGGAGTGCTCCGGTCAGCGAGCTCGATGGGCGTGCCGGTGAATGCAATGAAGGAGGCGTTGGGCAGCGCATCGCGCAGGTGCCGGGCGAAGCCATCGACGAAGTCGTATTGGCTGCGGTGCGCTTCGTCGGCGATGACCACGATGTTCTGCCGGTCGGAGAGGAGCGGATAGCGGTCGCCCTTCTGGTCCGGGAGGAACTTGTGCACGGTGGTGAACACCACGCCGCCGGCGACGACCCGCAGAAGCTCCCGCAGGTGCCCCCGGCATTCCGCCTGCTGCGGCGCTTGCCGCAGGAGCTCCTGGCAGGCGCAGAACGTCCCGAACAACTGATCGTCGAGGTCGTTTCGGTCGGTGAGCACCACGATGGTGGGGTTCTTCATGGCGGGCTCGAGGATCAGCTTGCCCGCGAAAAAGGCCATCGTGAGGCTCTTGCCTGAGCCCTGCGTGTGCCAGACCACGCCGCAGCGGCGGTCGCCGCTGGGGCTGGACGCCTCGATCGTGGTCTCCACCGCCCTCCGCGCCGCATGGAACTGGTGATAACCGGCCAGCTTCTTGACGATCTCGCCGTTGTCCTCGAACACGTTGAAATGACGCACCAGGTCGAGGAAGCGACGCTTCGCGAACACGCCCTTGAGAAGGACCTCCAACTGGGGCACCGCGTCAGGGGCGAGTGCTTCGCCAGCGACGGTCCGCCACGGCATGAACCACTCGGTGTTGGCAGTCAGCGCGCCGATCCGCGCATTCAAGCCATCGGAGACAACCAGGGCCTCGTTGTAGACGAAGAGCGAGGGAATCTGCGCCTTGTAGGTCTGCAACTGGTTGAAGGCCTTCCAGACCGTCGCTTCCTCGCCGGCCGGGTTCTTCAGCTCGATGACGGCGAGCGGCAGACCGTTGACGAACAGCACGACGTCGGGCCGGCGGTTGCGCTGGCCCTCTTCCACGGTGAACTGATTGACCGCCAACCAATCGTTGGCCGCGGGATTTGCCCAATCGACTAGGCGAACCGCCTCCCCGGCGATGGTGCCATCCGGGCGGTTGTATTCGACCTCCACGCCATCGACGAGCATGCGGTGAAAGGCGCGGTTGTTCTCGACCAGCGATGGGGACGCCGGAGTTGCGACCTTGCGCAGCGCCTCTTCGAGCGCCGCGGCCGGGACCTCCGGGTTGAGCCGGGTCAGGGCGGCCCGCAGACGGCGGTGCAGCAGCACTTCGCTGTACCGGTCCCGCTCGGCGGCGAGCTCACCGGGGGCGATTTCTGGGCCGTACGCGACCAGGTAGCCGATGTCCTGCAACCAGCACAGGGCGGCTTCCTCGGCTTCGGACTCGAACATCATTGTCATGGCTTGATACCCAGCTTCCACGGTGGCGATGGGGCGAAACGCCTACAACTCTGTGTCCTTATGCGGCGAGTTCCAACCTGACTTCTTCGCGCTTGCTCCATAGTACGGGTGTGACGTCATAACTTCGCAGCGCATCCACAACAGGGCTGGACACGTCCTGCTCCGAATCATTCAAGAACGCGTAGGCCTTGGAGTCTGCAGCTCGTACTTCTCTCGTGTCCATCCATGCATACGTCACTGCCTCGGCAGTGTTTCGGCCAGGGCGATTTATGGCCTGAACAATACGTTCAGGCTGGCGGCGTGATTTGGGAATGATGAAATGAAACAGATGATCATACCCGCTCTTACCCGTGAACTTAACTTTCGGAGTATAGCGGATATCATTCAGATCGAGCCAGTCCGAGACATCTTCCATGAAGAGGCTCATAACCACGGCAGACGCAAGATAGAAAAGATCGTTAACTGCCAGCATGGCCTGTATCAGATTGTGCTTGCGCAGTGCGAAATTGTCTGCCGAGGCGCGGATTTCCAGTCTGCCTCTAGCCAATTGGACGCCGAACCCATTCAGTGTGGTTCTCAACAGAGTCTGTCGTTTCGGAGAATCGAGGTTACAGCCCGACTGCCTGAGATCATCCAGTGTATACCCGTCATCTGTCAGGATAAAGGTACCATTCTGCCGCCGTGCATAGATCTGCAGATAGTCGTTGTGGCGGTCAAGGTAGGGTGTTGTGATCTCGATCCAATCCTCGATCTGTCGAAGAGTCGTCTTGTCCTTCAGCCAGGTTGTATATTGGTCAATCAGACCTTGAATCTCTTCAATCATATAAACAACCCTCTCTGAATACTTGGTGGTTCTATAATATTACAGAAATCCATGAAGTCCAAAAGCGTTTGCCACATGTCCTCCAGTTTTGGGAATCTGTCTGCTGGAACTGTCATTGCCCACTTGTCACCATAATCTTCACGGTAGACGTGCAGATGTGGGCTTGGGACTTCTTCGCCATCAGGATTACGATGCGGACGTCCTCCGAAATCCAGTCGAATCAGAATCACCGTTTGGTGGGATCGGTTCTGATAGGTGCCTTTGGCCAGATCAATGCTGCCCCGGCTGATGTCCAGGAAGAACTGCTCTCGCCTGTTCTCTGACAGTAGAGGGACGCATATCGAGCCACCGAGAAGCGGGTAGTCCCATTGCTGGTCGTCAACGCGAACTTTCGCCATCGCAATCAGAGCATCGGCCTCAGTTTGGGTCAGATTGATTTCTGTCATCGAACGTGGTCCCTCCAAGTTTCAGATGACTATGCCTGATGCAGTCCAACTTCGGATTTGCACAGTCTTTCAAGGCAACTTCTGTGGTATCATGGGCCGCGCTGTCTTGTCGGCGCTCTGTCGTTCTCATGCTGCGGTGTGTACCACCAGAAGTTGATCGGGTTCTTCGGATCGAATGTCCTCAGTCCCTGGCTGGATTTGAGACTGACACCGAGTTTGTGAGTCCTGCATCCGCTGGTCAGCTCAGCCAATACGGGACAACGCGCTTTGTCAGCATTGCTCAGCGATATACTATCACTGTCTTCGGCGAACAGTGGCATCTGAGCGGACTGCGATTTCTCCCAATAGTCAAACTTGCCGTAGCATTCACGCGAATAGACGCACAAGCCGGCAAACAGATCAGCCAACTGCACCAGGGCTTCCTCATGAGACTTCGCCTCGACTATGGAGTGAATCGCAAACTCGGTCTTCAGCCAGTCACTGAGTTCCGAGCCTGCGAACAGGTCTCTATCGACATTGAGGCGTGCGCCGGTCAGCTCCAGGAAATTCTGTACCTGATCCCACGCGATCTGTGATTGCTCGTCCGGGCAAAGCCGCCAGATGCTCTCGTTGGGCCATCGGACGCTGAGGACGTTCTTGAAGAGATGGTAGTACATCCTCTGCAGGTTCGCTATGTCGTCCCGGCCCCTAATGGCGTGTCGACTGTCGTGGGTATCCCAGATCAACACATCGATCCTCAGTTCCCTGGCAACTGCATACTCAACAGCAACGGTCAACAGCTCGCGAGCCAAAGACCGATATTCCTCAATGCGAAGCTTCGCCCACTTGAACTCGGTGACGTCGGACTCGGATAGCTTCTCGGCGAGGGCAGCACGAATACTCGCGCTCTTCCGGCTTTCCAACGTTACCATGCCCAGGCATCGGTATCTCCCAGTGGAGTAGTGTGATTCGTCCGAATAGGCGATGTGCGTATAGGGCAAAGCTGCATCGCCTTGGGTCATACGTGTTCCTCCAGGAAATGATCCACATTCTCGACCCGGATTTCGCCTGAGACAAGCCGCGGCAGCAACGCGTCACGCAGGTCTCCCAGTGTGATTATTTCCCTCTCAAGCTGTACTACTCGCTGGCGAACTGGCTCAACATACTGTACGAAACCGGAAAGCACCGGAGCTGGAGGCGCTACCACTTGTATTGGGCGGAAGTTTCGCCTGCTAATCTCCATAAACGTGGTTCCATTGGCGTTACCGATGATCGATTCCATATTGTGGATTGCCCAATAAAGCGCGTAGTATTTGGGCAATTCACGGTCACAGATCATTGCGATGAATCCCTGGTTAATCGCCACCGGAAACTCTGTGATCGCGAGGTAGCCAATAGGAGCCCTTGACGATAATAGGACGGTACCTGCCGGTAATAGCCCAGAGCCTATCTGATCCAGTCCAGCTCTGGTGATACTCCTCTCCGTGCTCAAAAGCGTCGGAGAATGAAGGGAAGACAAATCCTTGGGAGTAGCGAAGCCGAAGGATCCGTCCCAGAACTCGGGGTTCTTCGTGCTCGGAGTCGACCCTCCGACTGCCCTAACTACGTCACCTATCGCTCGTACCCTCCACCCCTCCGGGATCGGACCCAGCTCCGAGTCGACGAGCGAGTCCGGGAAAAGAGCGGCGGTCTCCGCGTCCATACCGGCGGGCTCGCGCCCCTCCATTTTCGCGCGGACCGGATCGAAGTCGATGAACCACGACTTGAAGAGGGCGCGCGCGATGGCTTCGAGCGTCTCGTTCATGCGCCGGTTGAGCTCGATCTTGTCGTCGAGGGTGCCGAGGATGTGGGCGATGGCGCGCTGCTCGGGGAGGGGAGGGAGCTTGACCACTTCCAAATGAACATGATTGCGATTCACTCCTGGCACGGCAGCCTTGTCGCTGTAAGCCTCAAAGTTGACCGTTTCCAGGAGATACCTGATGAATCGCGGATCGTTACCTTTGAAGTCCTTCACGTAAAGAGTAGTGTTGTGAGGCCAGTAGTCTTCTCGGACAAAGAATACACGCCCTAGGGTTCCGTACCGTCCGATAATGACACCTGGACCCTTGGCCTTGGCCACACTGTGTGTGCCCGTCTGACCGGAGGAAGTGATAACAGGCACCGTTCCCGGTTCCCTTTGCGTCTGAGCCAGATCATAGCCTCTCTTGAGTTCAATGACCTCGCCTAGTGCTGCGTTGCGCCACTCAGTCACCATAACCCAACCGCTCCAGATTCTCGCGAATCGTCTGCTCCAACCGGGCCGACTCGGCGAACTGCTCCTGCAGCGTCTCCACCAGCCTGGACATCTTCTCCTCGAACGGCTCGCCGTCGTCCTCGCTCTCCGCGATGCCGACGTAGCGGCCGGGAGTCAGCACGTAGTTGTGCCCGCGGATATCGTCGAGACGCGCCCTATTGCAGAAGCCGGGGACGTCCGCGTATTCGCCGGAGTCCGGGTCGCCCCGCCACGCGTGGTAGGTGGCGGCGATGTGCGCGATCTCCTGCGGCGTGAGCTCGCGATGGACGCGGTCGATCAACGTGCCCATTTTGCGCGCGTCGATGAACAGCGTCTCGCCGCGCCGGTCGCGGAAGCGCCCGTTGCGCTTGTTGCGGGCGATGAACCACAGGCACACCGGAATCTGCGTCGAATAGAACAGTTGCCCCGGCAGGGCGACCATGCAGTCCACCAGGTCGGCCTCGATGATATGCTTGCGGATCTCGCCCTCACCGCTCGTGTTCGAGGACATCGAGCCATTGGCGAGGACGAAGCCGGCGATGCCAGTCGGGGCCAGGTGGTGGATGAAATGCTGCACCCAGGCGTAGTTGGCGTTGCCCGCCGGCGGAACGCCGAACTGCCAGCGCACGTCGTCACGCAGGCGCTCGCCGCCCCAGTCGCTCATGTTGAACGGTGGGTTCGCCAGGATGTAGTCCGCCTTGAGGTCGGGATGGAGGTCACGATGGAAGCTGTCGGCGTGCTCGCCGCCCAGGTTGTTCTCGATGCCGCGGATGGCCAGGTTCATTTTCGCGAGCCGCCAGGTGGTGGGGTTGGACTCCTGCCCGTAGATGCTGAGGTCGTTGAGCCTGCCCCCGTGGGCGCGGATGAAGTCCTCACTCTGCACGAACATCCCGCCCGAGCCGCAGCACGGGTCGTAGACGCGGCCATGGTACGGAGCGAGCATGCTGACGAGGACCTGTACGACGCAGCGCGCCGTGTAGAATTGCCCACCTTTCTTGCCCTCGGCACTGGCAAACTGGCCGAGGAAGTACTCGTAGACGCGGCCGAGGACGTCCTTGGAGCGGTTCTCCTTGTCGCCCAGGCCCACGGAGCTGATGAGATCGATCAGCTCACCGAGACGCTGTTTGTTGACGGCCGGCCGGGCGTAATCCTTGGGTAGCACGCCCTTGAGCCTGGGGTTGTCGCGCTCGATGGCGATCATGGCGTCGTCCAGCAGCTTGCCGATGGTGGGCTGCTTGGCGTTGTCCTTGAGGAACGACCAGCGCGCTTCTCGAGGTACCCAGAAGATGCTCTCCGCGACGTATTCGTCGCGATCCTCCAGCGCGTCGTAGCGTGCCTGCGGGTCCTTGACGTAGCGCTCGCTGGATGGATCGTCCGCTTCGGCCTTGAGCACCTGGTAGTATTCTTCGAAGGCGTCGGAAATGTACTTCAGAAAGATGAGCCCGAGGACGACGTGCTTGTACTCGGCGGCGTCCATGTTGCTGCGGAGTTTGTCGGCGGCGGCCCAGAGAACGCTCTCGAATCCGAGATTGGCGCCGTTGCTGCCATTGGCTGATTTCGGCATGGTTCCTCGCTGTCGTTGGCACGGAATGGAAAAACGCCGCATAACTCCAGCGCGGCGCGTCCGGTCCCCCCGATCCGGCGGCGTCGTAACGAGACAACTCCGTGAGGGGCCCTGTTCCCTCAGCGGAGAGGGTGTAGCGATATGTTATGTGGATTGTAGCACGGTTGAGACGGTTTGTCCAGGTGGGGATGAACGTTGTTCGGCGCGGGTTATTTCTTGGTCCGCTGCCAATGACTGGATGCCTGCTCGTAGAGATCATCGGCGCTGGTATCGCCGAACAGGTCATCCTGCCATTCCAGGTAGTCTCCCGTGCCCGGGTCGAGTTGAACCAGGAAGCGAATGGCGTCGGCGTATCCAAGAGATTGTATCAAGGCCATGTAGCCGGCCTGCCTCACGGTCGCTTCGGAGCGCGTGAATTTGTGATTTGCCAGGGCCATTTCATGTCTCCTGCAAGAAGTCGACGGGATTCGTTACTTTCACCTTGACGACATCCTGCTCTTTGATCATTTCTCCCTGTTTCACCAGGCGGTCATCACAAGTGAGCAAAAACTCACATCCGGATAATTCAGCGCACGCCAGATGCAGAGCGTCTCGCCCGCGAATTTGATGGGTCAGGGAGAGATTGCGAGCCAGTTCTCTGATAGAGTCATCCGGTTCGATGGTGTCCGCGCAACACTGCGATAAATACTGCACGAATGCCCGCCGTCCTGAAACAGGGTCACGGCTATTCTCATAGTCCAGAACAAACGACCAGTGAGCGGAGAAGTGGCCTTCTTCAATCAACACGAAAATCATCGTGATAGCAACCGTTTCCAGATGGATGCGCATCTGGGATTGGTCATCAAAAGGGCGTTTGTAAATATTCATGTCAAGATAGAGTGTGCGCACTGGCATTTTCCTGCAGTGTTCGTTCAGGGTGAACCATCCGCAGAAGTATTATAGTTGAAGGAGTATCGAGATGCAAAAAAGCGTTCAAAGAATTGGAACCGCTAATGGACGCGCATGACACTGGCAGAAACCGAAAAGTCGAACAACTTACCCTCCCTGGAGTTCGACCTTTCAACCTATTCGATAATCGACAACCAGGGGTAATCGTGGTGAAGCAACGGGCAAGAGTTCGCAATAGACGGAAGCCGAGTCGTGTCAAGGGATAACCAGGCTGGCTCCTACCCACTTTATAAACGCCGAGTAATTTGTAAAATCGGCACTCTCGCGTTAGATTGGTGATCTGCCGGACCATCCAATAAAATGCGGAGAATGCCGATGGCTCTACAATACAACAGTTTGCTCGCTTTTGTCCAATTGTTGCTCCCCACGCTGCGCGCCACGCGGCAACGCAACCTCGTCTGGCTGGTGCTGGGCCTGCTGCAAGTCCGCGATGCGCATCTCACCATCTCGGAAGTGGCTCGCGCGATCCACACGCGCTCCAGCCACTGGCACAAGTTCAAACGCATGTACCGTTTCCTATCCAACCTGAAGTGGTCCCCGCAAGACTGCTGTGACGAGTTGTTACCCTTCCTGCTGAGCCGCTTTCGGTGTAACGGTTATCTGCCGGTGATTATCGATCAAAGCACCCTGGGCGGGCGCTGGGAGGTGCTATGGGCGGCAGTTCCTTTCCGCGGCCGGGCTCTGCCGATTTACTTCCGCCTGTTTACCTACGCTGACCTCCGCTCGGACCCCGAGGGGAGCCAGACCAAACTAGAAGATGAGTTCATCCGGGCCGTGGTCCGCCGCTTGCCGTGCCCGGCAGACGCGGTGCTGCTCTTCGATCGCGGCTATGCACGGGTCTCGCTCCTGCGCCTGTTGGCGGCGCTGCACGTCAAGTATGTGCTGCGTGTCCGCGCCGATACCTGGGTGTGCCACCGTCGCTATGCCGGGCCCCTAAGCGACATCCCAATCCGCCGTGGCGGACTGCTGTGGTGGCCCCAGGTCCGCTACCACAAGCACGAGTGCTATCCGACCAACCTGGCTATTGCCCGCAACGCGACCGCCAAGGAACCGTGGTACCTGCTAACCAATCTCAGCCGGGCAGCGACCGCCGTCTCGTGGTACGAACGACGTTTCCGCTGTGAAGAGCTGTTCAAGGACATCAAAGACCAATTGCACCTCGAAACGTTGCGGCTACGCAAGTCATGCCAAGTCGAACGCTTGCTGTTCGGTATCGTCGTTGCCTACTATGCCCTTACTTTGATCGGCGTTGCTGCCAAACGCGCGGGCCTCAACTGCAAGGTCTGCAAGGACCGCACCAGTGCGGCCTGGATGGCCCTCCGCCTGCTCAAAATGCCGCAGTTCCTCAAACCACGCCTGGTGCGACGTGCTCTCCTCCAATACTGCTGGTCGCTCGCCTACGAAAGTACTAAGAAACCACCCACCTAGGCTGCACCCGGTTGAAGGCGATAGCCCAACCGCGCGGCTTGGCGTTCTAGGTTTCGGAACTGGCGTTCACGGTAACGGGCATCGTACTCGTCCGGTCCAATGTCGCGATACTCTGTTTTGTTCTTCAACATACAATAAATGATCCGAGCCATCTTGTGAGCGGCGGCGACGTTTGCTATGGCGGGGCCGTACTTAGCCTTTATGCGGCGGTAGAAATTACCCAAGGCGCTTTGGCTGCTATGCAGACTCCGCGCCGCCACGCGCAAGGCTTGGGCCACCCGGTTGTGAACTTTCCGCCGCCCCCGCTTCTTGACTTTGCCACCGGTAATCTTGTTGTTGGGACACAACCCAAGCCAAGAGGCGAAGTGCTTCTCCGTGCGCCACTTGCTCATGTCCCAACCGATCTCTGATAGCACCACCTGAGCGGTCAAGACGCTCACCCCATCAATCTGGGTCAAGTCCACTCCTGCCAGTCGGTACAACTCGCGGCGCAGGTCGAAACGGGGCAGATTAGCCGTGCCCGGCCGCTCTCTCTGGCGGGGAGGGGGCAGCGGCTTCGCCTCGAGGTCGAACTGGGGCTTAAACGCGCTGTACTTGGCCGCAATCTCCTCATCGCAAACCTGGATTTGAGCGGTATAGAAGTCATAGAGCTCGCAGGCCTGTTTAAGCACGAATAAATGCTCGTCTCGATAGTGGCCTGCCAATGCCCGAGCAATATCAGCTTCACTTCTCTTGCACCCTGGATCCCGCAGCCCAGCCAACACCTGCGGGTCTCGCTCGCCCGCCAAGATGGAGTCGATGATCCGCCTACCCGTCACGCCAGTAATATCTGACACCACATTCACTAGCTTGACGTTCATCTGCTCTAAAGCCTTCTGCATGTGTAGGATGTGCGGGGACCGATGGCGAATCAGGCTGTCACGATGGCGAACCAACGCCCGCAGAGCACAGATGTCCTCCGTAGGGCGAAAGGAGGCCTGTAGCAGACCGTAAGTGTGCAGTTGTTGAATCCACTGGCAATCCAAGACATCCGTCTTGCGCCCAGACACATTCTTGATGTACCGCGCATTGACTAGATACACTTCAAAACCAGCTTCAACTAGCACTTCAAAGACAGCAATCCAATACACACCGGTTGATTCCATCGCAACCGTGGTCACCCCACAGGCGGCCAACCAGTCGGCCAACGCATGTAGATCGGCCGTACAGGTCCCGAAACACTGCACTTGTTCGCTGTCTCGACCGGTTGGCACACAAGCATAGATCTCTTCAGCTCCAACGTCCAGTCCAGCAGCGTTCAGATTGATCTGGGCGAGGCCATTGAAGTCCGCCGCTTGTAGCGTACGCTTACTTGGCTCAATCATCCTGATGTCCTGCCTCCTAGTGAAAGTATTTCGGCGTCTAGACCCGATGATGATCCACTGTTACGTAAATTACTAAACGGGGTCCAAGCCACCAATGAACAAATCACCCATCATCGGAACCATGTTGGGTAACGGGTACATCCAACACCAGTTTGGCGACGGTGTGACTGTCCAAACGCCGAGCTGCCATTATACACCCGGTCGGTTTCTTCATGAACAAACCGCGCCCGCCGCGGTTGGCTGTTGGGTAGGAGTCAGCACAACCTCTGCTTGACACACTTGTACAGAGTGGTACAATATCCTTTACAGATGTTTGGCTGAGGAGCCAACAGGGCAGTGGAGCTCAAGATACGGGAGGCAAGATGTTGACGACTCAAGAGAAAGCAGTTGTCGACCCTGAACATACGGGTGAAAGGCAGCAACAACACAACAAGGGATCGAAACGACAGAAACACGCACGGGTCACAGTATTCGCCAATTGGTGTAAGGGGTGTGGCCTGTGCGTTGCTTTTTGTCCTCAACAAGTGTTCGAAGAGGATGACGAGACCCATCCTGTGGTTGTCCATCCGGAACGGTGTACAGTCTGCAATTGGTGTACGATGCACTGTCCGGATTTCGCGATCGTGGTCAATGTGGAAGATGAACCGGAGAATGGCTGCCACACGCTGGTTGAGAAAGATGGGGAGCTGGAAAAGTGACGATACGGTTTATGCAAGGGAATGAGGCCTGTGCCGAGGGGGCGCTGGCTGTAGGGTGCAATTTCTTCGCAGGTTACCCGATTACACCATCGACCTCCATTGCGGAAATATTGTCGCGCAAGCTACCGCAGTATGGTGGCAAATTCATCCAAATGGAGGACGAGCTGGCGAGTATGGCGGCGGTCATTGGCGCGGCGGTGGGAGGAGCCAAAGCGATGACGTCCACGTCCGGACCGGGTTTCTCGTTGATGCAGGAGAACATCGGCTATGCGGCTATGGCCGAAATCCCGTGTGTGATTGTCGACGTTCAACGGTTAGGCCCCAGCACCGGGCAACCGACCAGTCCAGCTCAAGGAGACGTCATGCAGGCGCGCTGGGGAACGCATGGAGACCACCCGATCATCGTGCTGACGGCATCCTCGGTCTGCGATGCTTTCAACATGACGGTGAAGGCCTTCAACTTCTCGGAGCTTTATCGTACCCCGGTAATTCTTCTGCTGGATGAAGTCATTGGGCACATGCGTGAGAAAGTAGATGTACCCACACGCGGAGAGGTCGAAGTATGGAACCGCGTGCAATCTCACGTACCACCTGAATGGTATTTCCCCTATGAAGATGCATCCGCTGCGGTGCCCCCGATGGCGAATTTTGGGGAAGGCTATCGCTACCACATCACCGGTCTGTTTCACGACCGGGCGGGATTCCCGACGCAGCGCCTGGACGAGATCAACCCGTGGCTGGAGCGCGTCTTCAGCAAGATCGCGCTGAACGAGGAAAGCATCTGCCTCTACAGCGAAGAGTGGATCGGTGGAGCGCGTGACGTTGTCATCGCCTATGGTGCGACGGCGCGCTCGGCACGCCATGCCGTCAAGATGGCACGTGCCAAACGACACAGCGTCGGCTTGCTGACTTTGAACACATTGTGGCCTTTTCCGGAGAGTGTTGTATCCAGGATCTCCAGAAATGCACGCAGGATCATTGTGGCCGAGATGAACCGCGGGCAGATCGTCCTGGAAGTGCAGCGTGTCATTGGTCAGACTAAAGTCCGCAGTGTCAACCGCTCGGACGGTGAAATGCTGACGCCCCAGCAGATCCTGACAGCGATTGAGCAGAAATAACCCGACGCGAACGGTCGGTATATTGGAGTGATAGCGGTGAAACGTGAAGAGCAAAAGGTCTACGAGTATCTGAGACACAACAAGAAATTTCCCAACATGTGGTGCCCCGGCTGTGGAATCGGGATCGTCTTGGGGAGTCTGATTCGGGCCATTGATGAGGTGGGGCTGGATAAGGACGAGATTGCCCTCATTTCCGGCATTGGGTGTACCGGACGAATGCCGGTGTATGCCGATTTCAACACGATGCATACGACGCATGGAAGAGCATTGGCCTTTGCCTCCGGATTGAAGTTATACCGGCCCGATATGCACGTCATCGTTGTGATGGGTGATGGCGATGCGGTGGCAATCGGAGGGAATCATTTCATTCATGCCGCGCGGCGCAATATCGACATCACCACGATCATCGTGAACAATGCGATTTACGGGATGACCGGCGGGCAGTATTCACCGACAACCCCGTTGGGCAGCCTCGCGACGACGGCTCCCTACGGGAACATCGAGCAGCCGGTTCCCATCTGTGACCTTGCCACGGCTTCGGGCGCAGCATTCGTCGCCCGGACGACGGTCTATCACGCCCATGAGATGGACAAGCTGATCGAGCAAGGTCTGCGTAAGAAGGGTTTCAGCGTCATCGAGGTGATGAGTTACTGCCACACGACGTATGGCCGGATCAATAAGAAAGGACGAGCGGTCGATATGATGCGTGTCCTGAAAGAGCAGAGTATACCGTTGTCCGCGTCCGAAAAACTGGCGTCTGAAGAAAGTGCGGGGAAAATCGTTCGTGGTGTGTTGATGAATCGGGAGTTGCCGGAGTATACGGAGCGCTACGAGCAGATCATTGGACGGGCGAAGGAACTCGCAGAAGTCCCGCTAGAGAGCGAAACGGAGTTGGCCGCCCCCCCGATCACCAAATGGGCGGAATGTGGCAGCTCGAGCAGGGATGAAGAGGACAAGCGTTTTGAGATTCGCCTGGCTGGTGAAGGTGGGCAGGGGTTGATTTTGGCCGGATTGATTCTGGCGGAAGCGGCGACCATTTACGACGGGAAGAAGGCCACGCAGACCCAATCGTACGGCCCTGAAGCCAGAGGCGGGGCCAGCAAATCCGAAGTAATTATCTCTAATGGAGATATCGATTTCCCGAAGGTCATCCTGGCGGACTTCTTGCTGGCGATGAGCCAGGAGGCGTGTGACAAGTACTTCCGCGAAATCAAAGTAGATAGCACCTTGCTCGTCGATTCGGATCACGTCTTGCGTGTGCCCACGACGCGAGCCATCAAGGTCCCGATTACTGCGATTGCCGAGCGTGAGACCGGACGGCGGATCACTGCGAATATCGTCGCATTGGGGCTTATCGTGGGGCTGACCAATGTGGTGTCCCGCGATGCGCTTCGCCAGTCCGTTGTCTCCCGTGCGCCACACGGCACTGAGGAAATCAATCTGAAGGCGCTTGAAGCCGGCCTCGCCGAGGCGGAAACCATCTGTATCGAAACGCGGCGGGGGTGGAGGTAGGCGCACGGTTCGTGAGGTGGACTCCCCGTGATGGATGAACGGCAGCAGCAAGAACTTCTGTGCTGGTTGGGTTCCCAGGACATGGCTGTGTTCCTGGTAGGTGGGTCGGTGCGCGACCGGATGCTGGGACGGCTCAGCCATGACCTGGATGTAGTGGTCTCTGGCAGTGCGATCCGGTTGGGGCGGAACCTGGCAGATCGCTTCGGCGGGGCATTCTATATCCTCGACGCAGAACGCGGAGCGGCACGCGCATTGCTCCCATCTGCGGATGGTGAGCAACTCACCGTCGACCTGACCGTGTTGGCGGAGGACGACATCGTCGCCGACTTGGCGGCGCGTGACTTCACGATCAACGCGATGGCGATGCCGTTGACGAGTAATGACGTCGGCGCGTTAATCGACCCGCACGGTGGCTGGACTGATTTGCAGGCGAGGCGGCTTCGCGCGGTTTCTTCCGCGTCGCTGCGCAATGATCCGGTGCGCGTGCTGCGCGCGGTCCGGCTGGCGCACGAATTCGGCCTGGAGATCGATTCGAGTACAGTGGCTCTGGCCTGTGAGGCAGTCCCTCTGCTTGGAGATGTCTCTGCTGAGCGGTTTCGTGATGAGTTGGGCCGTATACTCGCCCTGTCTCATGCCAGCGTCCCGATTCTCCGCCTGAACCGCTGGGGCGTGCTGCGGTTCCTTTTCGAGACGTACGGTGTTCCACCCATTGCCGGACGAGATTCTCCCCTTACGATCCAGGCAGAGATCGCCGGTGCAGTCCTGGATGCCTGGGAATGTCTGTCGGAAGTGCTTCCAGTTCCGGCGCTGTGTGGGTCGCAGCACAACGCCGCTCTATTCCGGCGAGCGGTGGCGTGTTACCGTGGACCTCTGGCAGATAGACTCGCGGCGGTCGTCACCGGTGAGCGCACTCAGTCCCTGCTTGTCAGGTGGGTGATCCTGCTGTGCTTTGCCGGCGGGAAATCATGTGTGGAGGAAATGCTCGCCCGATTGCGCTTCAGCAGGGTCGAGGTCCGGCGTGGCCGGACGCTGGCGAACACGTTTTCACGCCCCGGAGAGTGGGCTGAGTCGGGAGAAACAACACCTCGCCAGTTGCATCGTTTCTATCGCGAGGCTAAAGGCTGCGGCCCGGAAGCCCTCGTGCTGTATCTGGCAGAGCGGTTGGCCGTGCCGGGGCGCGATGATGGCGTTGGTTGCGCGGAATTGGCAGCCCAGCGGGTCGAATCCGCATTGCGGGCGTATTTCGAAAGTTATGAAACCATCGTTGCACCGCCCCAGCTCGTCGATGGCATCGTGCTCATGGAACGCTTCGATCTGCAGGCCGGCCCGCACATCGGCGAACTGCTGGAACGAGTGCGGGAAGCCCAGGCCGAAGGGGAGATCCGCACCCAAGCAGAAGCGCTCGCCTGGGTGCAGGCATACCTTGCCACAAATCATCCGGAAGCCGGGAACTAGCGCAGCGCGATATCCAGCGCTTCTGCGAGGATGCGCGTCCGGATAATCTGCAGATCCGCCGGGCGGGCCTTCTCCGAGCGCGCGGTGTGGGGCACGATGCACCGCTTGAACCCCAGTTGAGCGGCTTCGTTCAGGCGGCGATCGAGGTGGCTCACAGAGCGCAGCTCGCCGGAGAGGCCGACCTCGCCGATGACGGCCAGATCGGGCGCCACCGGCACGTTGCGGAAGCTGGACGCGATCGCCAGTGCCACCGAGAGGTCGGCAGCCGGTTCGTTGATGCGCAGTCCGCCGATCACGTTGACGAACACGTCCTGATCCGACAGGCGCAATCCCACGCGCTTGTTGAGCACCGCAACGAGCAGCAACAGCCGGTTGAAGTCAACGCCGTTGCCGGTGCGCCGGGGCAGACCGAAGCTCGTCGTACTCGCGAGCGCCTGAATCTCAACCAGCAGGGGGCGCGTGCCTTCCATCGTCACCGCGACAGCGGAACCGGCGGCGTGGGCGAGGCGTTCAGCCAGGAACGATTCCGACGGGTTGGAAATCTCGACCAGCCCCTCGTTGCGCATCTCGAACACCCCCACTTCGTTCGTCGAGCCGAAACGGTTCTTGACGCCGCGCAGCAGGCGGTAGGAGTGAAAGCGCTCGCCTTCCAGGTAGAGGACCGTGTCGACGATGTGTTCCATGACGCGCGGTCCGGCGATCGCTCCCGCTTTGGTCACGTGGCCCACGATGAAGATTGGTATATGCGTCGATTTTGCCATGCGTAGCAGTTTGGCGGCACAGTGCCGCACCTGGCTGACGCTGCCACTCGCCGCCGTGAGCTCGTCGGAATAGATCGACTGGATCGAGTCCACGATCACCAGCATGGGCTTGAGCTGTTCGATCTGCACCAGGATTTGTTCCAGATTGATCTCGGACAGCACGTAGAGGTTGTTCTCGAGTGCGCCGAGCCGGTTGGCGCGCATCTTGATCTGCTGGGACGATTCCTCCCCCGAGACGTAGAGGACGCAGCCTTGCCTGGCCAGCAAGTTGGACACTTGCAGCAACAGCGTCGATTTGCCGATCCCCGGATCGCCCCCGATGAGCACCACCGAGCCGGGGACAATACCTCCGCCCAGCACGCGGCTGAACTCCTGGATCGGCACAGCGAGTCGGGCGAAGTCACCAGATTGCACGGCTGCCAATGGCTCTGGCCGGCTGAACGATGCCGAGATAGTCAGGTTTGCCTTCTCCTGGTGTGACTCGACTACCGACTGGACGAACGTATTCCACTCGCCACAGTCCGGACAGCGTTGCCATTCTTTGGCAGACGTTTTACCGCAGTTCTGGCAGATGTATTGTGTCCTCGTTTTTGCCATGTCGTGTGCTCCACGTTTTCCTGCTGCGTTGTTAGAACAAATTTTCTATTCGCATTATACGATGGTTTGACCATTTGTCAAAGTCCGCATCAATCTCGATTTGCTTTTTTCACCCCCTCGTAGTATAATCACCATCGTTGGGCGGTTAGCTCAGTTGGCTAGAGCGCCACGTTGACATCGTGGAGGTCGTAGGTTCGAGCCCTATACCGCCCACCTTTAGTTCAAAAACGAACATGGCTGTGATCAGGAAGACTATTTGAGATTTCGGTTTCAGGGAGAGAGGGTCAAGGACTGGAAACCCTCTCAGCGGGAACTCAAAGAAAACCACCTGAGAGCTTGCTCCGAAAATCCGATGACGTAATGGCGCTTGATCGGTTAAGGATGCACGGTGGGCCCGTTATCGTCCTGCGTGTCAAGGGTTGCCTGTGTCGTGAGTGGCAACCGAATTTGGGTGGAACCGCGTGAGTGATGCCTCTCGCCCCAAGCGAGAGGTTTTTTGTTTGTATGACACTTTGTGTAACGTCATGAAACGAGTCTCTGAAAGATATGGAGGTGTGATGGTGAGCGAGCACAATCATGAAGCCAATTTTCTCGACAAGTTAAGACACTCGACGGCGCACGTCATGGCTGAGGCCGTCCTGGAAATGTTCCCCGACGCCAAACTGGCCATTGGCCCGGCTATCGAGGAAGGATTCTACTACGATTTCCTGTTGCCCAGAAGTCTGACTCCCGATGACCTTGCAGCGATAGAGGAGCGGATGAAGCAGATCATTCATGGGAAATATGCGTTTCGACGGGAGGAACTCTCACGTCAAGAGGCTATGGAGCTGTTCAAGGGACAGGATTTCAAGCTGGAGCTGATCCGTGAAATGCCTGAAGGTGAAATCATTTCGACCTATACACAGGATACCTTCACCGATCTGTGCCGGGGTCCGCACGTCGATGATACCGCACAGATCCCCGAAGATGCCTTCAAACTGATGTCTGTGGCGGGCGCCTATTGGCGTGGTGATGAGAACCGCCCGATGCTCCAGCGTATCTATGGAACGGTGTGGGAGGATAAGGCCGGTCTGGATGCTTATCTCACCAAGCTGGAGGAGATTCAGCGGCGCGATCATCGCAAATTGGGGAAAGAGTTGGACCTGTTCAGCATCCACGAAGAAGGTGGTGCGGGCTTGATCTACTGGCATCCCAAGGGTGCATTGATCCGTGAAGTCATCGAGGACTTCTGGCGCAAGGAACATCGTAAACGGGGCTACGACCTGGTTGTCTCACCGCATATTGCCAAGGTGGACCTGTGGAAGATCAGCGGGCACTGGGATTTCTATCGGGATAGCATGTATTCCCCCATGGATATCGACGGCGTGGAGTACCTGCTCAAGCCGATGAACTGCCCGTTCCACATCCTGATGTACAAGACGCGGCTGCACAGCTATCGCGAGCTCCCGTTGCGCTGGGGTGAATTGGGGACAGTCTACCGCTACGAGCGGGCGGGCGTGTTGCACGGGATGCTGCGTGTGCGCGGATTCACGCAGGACGATGCACACATCTTCTGCCGCCCGGACCAGCTTCTCGACGAGATTGTCGGCGTCATCGACCTGGCGATGTTCATGCTGAAGGCGTTTGGCTACAAGGATTACGACATCGAGCTGTCCGTGCGCGACCCGCAAAATACGGCCAAGTACATCGGCCGCGATGCCCAATGGGAGATGGCCGAGCAGGCGCTCGTGACCGCACTCGGCGCGGCGAACCTGCCGTACAAGCGTATGGAAGGCGAAGCAAAGTTCTACGGCCCGGCGATCGATATCAAAGTCAAGGACGCGCTGGGACGAGGTTGGCAGGGCACGACCATCCAGGTCGACTTCAACCTGCCGGAACGGTTCGATGTCACCTACGTGGGCGAGGATGGGCAGGAACACCGCGCGGTGATGGTACATACGACGCGCCTGGGTTCGATGGAGCGGTTCGTTGCCACCCTGATCGAGCACTATGCCGGTGCGTTGCCCGTGTGGCTATCTCCCGTGCAGGTCATGGTGATCCCGATTGCCGACCGCCATCACGAATATGCCCAGCAAGTGGCGCGGCAGTTGAGAGATGCAGACCTGCGTGTGGAAATCGACACGTCCGGCGAGCGCATGAACAACAAGATCCGGCAAGCGCAGCTCCAGAAAATCCCCTACATGCTCGTGATTGGGGATCGCGAGGCCGAAAGTGGGACGGTTTCGGTCAGATTACGGACAGAGGAAAACCTGGGGGCTCTGCCTGTTGAGGAGTTTCTCAGCAAGGCAGTGACCGCCGTGGTAACCAAAAGCGAGATTTGATTTGACTAATGTCCCAAAATGTGATATATTTAAGTATTGTTGGCAGTTCTGTCAAGCAAACAAACTGCGTGTAAGGTGACGTATCAAAGGGGGGTTATCGATGGCCGTGACCTCCCTTCTAGAAGTTCTTCTAGCGTGTTTGTTGTCATAGCCGAATAAAGGGGTGGGAAGATTAGCAATCGAGGACAACGCGTAAACGAGACGATCAAGGCGAAAGAGATTCGGGTTATTGACGAACATGGCGCGCAATTGGGTGTGATGAGTGTTCCGGAAGCACTGAATATTGCTCATGAGCGTGGCCTGGACTTGGTAGAAGTGGCACCCAACGCTACACCCCCTGTTTGCCGTTTGCTGGAGTATGGGAAGTTTCTGTATGAGAAGAGCAAGCGGGAACGGGAGGCACGCAGGTCTCAAAAAGCTACTGAGGTGAAAGAAATCCGTCTTCGACCGAAGACGGGAGAGCATGATATCGCTTTCAAGATGCGGGACATGCGGCGTTTCCTGAGCACAGGTGCCAAAGTAAAAGTTCGCGTTGCCTTTCGAGGACGGGAGATCACCCATTCGGATGTCGGACGGGCGTTGCTCGAACGGATCGCCACTGAGATGGCAGATGTGGCGGTTGTCGAGCAGCGACCACGGTTGGAAGGGCGGAGTCTCCTGATGATTCTAAGCCCTGCCAACAAATAAGCGAAGATTCTGACCTCTTCCGGCAGGAAGGGGATCGAAGTTGGGGGAGGGAAACGGATTTGCCTAAGATAAAAACGCACAAAGCAACTGCTAAAAGGTTTGCTTATACCGGCTCTGGGAAATTGGTGCGGACTAAAGGTGGGAAAAGCCATTTGCGCCGCAGAAAAGCCAAGCGGGTGAAAGCATTGTTCAGCGAAATGTTGGAAGTTCCTTACAAGGCAACGCGCGAGCGTGTGGCCAAGTTGGCACCATATCTGGATAAGTAATTAGTCAGGCTTATTCTGGCTGGAAGGGGGATCGTCCATTGCCCAGAGTTAAACGGGGTGTTACCGCGCATGCGCGGCACAAAAAGATTCTAAACATAACAAAAGGCCAGCGTGGGAGCAAAAGCAAGCTCTACCGGCGTGCAAATGAAGCGATGCTCAAGTCGCTGTGGTATGCTCATCGTGACCGGCGCGACCGCAAACGTGATTTCCGTCGTCTTTGGATCACCAGAATCAATGCGGCGGCACGGATGAACGGATTGCCTTACAACAGGTTCATGTATGGTCTGCAAGTGGCCGGCGTGCAGTTGGACCGCAAAGTGTTGGCGGATATGGCGGTGCGTGACTCGGCAGCGTTCGCCGAATTGGCCGAGCTGGCTAAGGCTTCGCTCTAGTTCATCTCTTGTTCAGGTTGTTCAAACAGGGTTTCCGAACAAAGCAACCGTGCTTGTCAAAACAGGCACGGTTTTTGGTGGTTCGGTAAAGCCTATCCAATACCCAGATGAGGAACGAGACCATGCGATTTCCAGACTTCACGTTGACAGACAAGGTTGTTTTGCTCACCGGAGGCGACAAAGGCATCGGCCAGGGCATAGCGGTAGCGATGGCGCATGCGGGGGCCACGGTCGCTTTGACCACCCGGCACCTGCCGCGTGCGGATGAAACGATCCGGATGATCGAGGGATTGGGACGTCCGTGTGCTGCGTTTGAGCTGGATGTCACCCAGGTCAAGACGATTCCAGCCGTAGTCGACCAGGTCGTGGCGAAGTTCGGCCGCATCGACATTCTGGTGAACAATGCCGGTCTGAACATCCCCAAAGCTCCTTTCGAGATCACCGAAGAGACGTGGGATACCGTGTACGATGCAAACGTCAAGGGGCTTTTCTTCGTGAGCCAGTCCGTCGGCAAGGTGATGGCCGGACAGGGCGGTGGTAAAATAGTGAACATCGCCTCGCAGGCCGGTATCGTGGCTATGCCGCGGCGTGTGATCTATTGCTCCACGAAAGCGGCGGTCATTCACATGACGCGGGTTCTCGCTCTCGAATGGGCGCCGCTGAACATTCAAGTTAACAGCGTCGGCCCGACGTTCGTCCGCACACCGTTGACAGCGCCGATGCTGGATGACCCCGATTTCGCCAAGTACGTCGATGACATGATCCTGCTGGATCGGTTGGGTACACCAGAGGATGTGGCCGGCGCGGTGATCTACCTGGCTTCGCCTGCCGCGGACATGGTTACCGGACATACCTTGTTGGTCGATGGGGGCTGGACGATCCATTGATCGTTGAGGAGACGCGCACGTATGGGCGAATGGTTGCCTGAACCCGGTCCCATCATCAATAGCCCGGCCAACGATAAGGTCAAGCTCGTGCGTGCCTTGCAGCGCAGGCGCGTCCGGCACAAAGAACGGCAGTTCATCGTCGAGGGCGTTCGCGTTTTCGAGGATGCCATTGGAGCGGGGTACGTCCCCGCCTTCGTTTTTCTCGGACCGAAGTGGGAAGGAAACGAACGGGTCGCGATGCTCGTATCCCGTGTCCTCACGATGACCGCGGAGGTGTATCCGGTGGGGCACAGCCTGATGAAGACGTTGAGTGACACGGTCGCTCCGCAAGATATCCTGGCGGTCTTTCCGTTCGTCGATCTGTCTCCATTGCGCCAGGATTGGCTGTTGATCCTCGACGGTATCCAGGATCCGGGTAATTTCGGAACGTTGCTCCGTTCGGCGGAGGCGGCTGGGATCGATCAGGTCATCCTGGCGCCAGGCACGGTGGATGTCTACAATCCGAAGGTCGTGCGTGCCGGCGCTGGGGCGCATTTCCGCCTGCCGGTGGCCGACCTCGGATGGCCGGAAATAGCACATCTCGTCAAAGGGAGACCGGTGCGCCTCGCGGAAATGGAATCAGTCTTGACCTACTACGATGTGGATTGGTGCCGTCCCGTCGCACTGATCGTCAGCAATGAAGGATCTGGCCCGAGCGACGAAGCCCGCGCACTCGCTACCGAACGGATCCGCATTCCAATGAAAGGTGGCACCGAGTCCCTCAATGCCGCTGTGGCCGGGAGCGTGATCCTGTTCGAAGCTGCTCGCCAACGGGATGTGCTAACGAGCAAGCGGTAATCCACCCGGTAATCGGATGTCGTGCCACAGCCCCTTTGAGAATTCGTCGCTCTGTGCTACAATAGGGCCGTGCAAATGGCCTGATGTCTGTTTTCCTGTCTCAAGCGTCCCCCAGGTCCGTGGGAAATACGCTGATGTCTGACTCTTCTATTGAAACCAGGATGGATACGTCGTCCGGAGATGCCCTCACGACTCTCTGGTATTTTTTCACTTCGAGTCGTTGGGCGGCATTGCTGCTGGCGCTTTTGGCCTTGACGGCTGTGCTAGCCGCGCTGGATCCAGGTTTGCGCACGTTCGGTTCCAGTGCGCTGTCGCAGGGTGGCACGACCGCACATCTCGGCACCCTGAGTGTGCGCGGGTCCATGCTGAATAGCGATGGCGTTCGGTTTTTGGGTGGCCTATGGCTGCGGGTGTTGTTGGCGCTTTTTGCATTTACTCTGTTGCTGCGCCTGGTCGATCGTTTTCTTCTTGCCTTTGGTTCTCACCCCAATGTCACGCACATGCAGCAAACCTTTCTCCCTCGCGTCGCGTTATATCACGGCCCGGCGCCGTCGAAGTGGACCGTCAACGAGATCCGCGAACACGTCAGCAAATGGCCTGGCGCTCGATTGATGCGAAATTGGACCGTTGTAGGTGAAACGGTGACCGTTTTCTGTGCGGAGAACGTGCGCTTCATGGCATGGGGCGATTGGCTGCTTCACCTTGGCCTGCTGATCGTCATCATTGGACTATTCGTGTCCGCACAGTGGGGCTGGCGTGAGGACAACATCACCCTGGCGGCTGGTGAGACCTACGCGCTGGACCACGCGGCCGGTTACGTCCTGAATGTCGAGCAGGCTCAGGTTAGTGAAGAAGCGGGGAAAAGCATGCTCTCGCTGACCACCGCCGACGGCAAGGTCCAGGGGTTTGCGTTGTCGGCGCTCCAACCTCATCTCACCGCGTTCCTTACACTCTTCCAGGTCTCTACAGGTCCGGCGCTCACGCTGTCTGCTACTGAGGATTCGGGAGGGTCTCTGTGGTTACAGCCTCTGGCCAAGGGTGCGAATGCCTCCTCCAAGGTGACGCTCAAATTCACGGAAGGGCAGGAAGAAGCCTATCTGTTTGTTCCAGATGTGGGCGTGACGTTGCGGGTTGTCCGCTATCAAGCCCTGCCGGAAGAAGGCTTTGCCCAGCCGGTGTATCTGCTCCGCGGATATCGCGGTACTCAATCGTCGCCACTCTTCAACGAGTACATCACGACAGACACGACTTTCCGCTGGCAGACACTGACCTTCTCGACGGGTTTGACCCATTACCTTGTTGTGAACGCGGTGTTCGACTGGGGGTGGTGGCTTGTCCTCACTGGACTGTTGTTACTGTTAATCGGCACTGCGTTGAATCGTTGGTCCAGCCCGTGGCTGGTCTGTTTTCGGACAGAGCACCAGGACGTCGAGCCGCTCGTGTTCGAGCGGGTCACACTGTGGGGCAGGAACAGCATGGCGGATCACGGTCTGGCTTTTGTCCAGACTGCCTGCGAAAACGGAGGCTTTTCCGAACCATGAGTCCAGAGGCGAGTGCTGCAGCGGGGATAGGATATGCTTGTTTCGTCATCGCCTGTGTGCTCTACGTCCTCTGCCTGCTCAAAGATGACAACTATCTCGGCCGTTTGGCGATGACGACCCAGACGGGCGGACTTCTGCTGTGGGGAGCCGGCTGGGTTTGGGCACTCGTGAGCAGCGGCGACTGGCCACAACTCGGAGCGCACGACGTGCTGTTATGGCTGGTGCTGGTCTGTGTTACCGCTTCGCTGCTCGTCGAGCGGCTCCACGACATGCGCGTCCACTCGCCCTGGGTGCTCGTCCTCGTCCTGTTACTGGGTGGGGTGGTTTTGTTTCGAGCGATCCCGTTCCGGAACCCGGCCACGGAGACACTACCGGCCGGTGGCAGTATGTGGACGTTGGCATACGGCCTTCTGGCGGTGGTTGGCTACGGGCTGCTCGTCGTGTCGGGAACGCTGGGTATTGCGGAGTTGGTGAGGCCGGTGCTGGACCGGAGGTTTCTGATCTATGCTTCTCTGTCCGAGTCTGATATCGAGCGCATTGTTGTGGCTCTGATACGCTGGGCAATGCTCGCTTTGGCCTCGGCACTGCTCTTGCGCGTCGGATGGTCATGGCTGGCGACCGGTATGTACTGGTCGTGGGCGCTCGTCGAGGTATGGATGCTCGTTACCTGGGCTGTGTACGGCGTCTATGTGCACTGGGGCCGGTTCCGCCAGTGGCCTGCCGCGATCACATCGGGCATGTTATTGGTCGGCGTCGCGCTGGCACCTCTGATGTGACTGTCGGTACACGCATGGTTGGCCGGCGGTTGGGCGGGGTGAACGATAGCTTCCGTCTGGGCGAGTGCGCTGCACTGCGGTCGCTCACTGGGGAGGCGCGGAGACAGCGATGCGCTTGCTCTATCTGAATCATAATTATCGCCACGATGGGACTTACTATCGTGCCTTTCCGATGGCGGAGCGTCTGGCGCGCCGGGGACACCAGGTGACGCTGATCACCGTGTCACGCGACCAGCGCTGGCGAGCGATGGAGTCCGAGATCAATGGAGTTCACATTATCGAAACCCCCAACTGGGGGCAGGATTGCAGTGGCAATGGGTACGGCCCTTTGGACAATGGCCTGCGTTTGATCCACGCGCTGGCCAATCGTTACGACATCGTCCACATGTTCGACCATAAACCGAACGCGTCGTTTGCCGGGTTCCCAGGACGCCTGCGCGGGGCGCGTCTCGTTTCGGATTGGGTCGACTGGTGGGGAGGACCGGGCGGGATCAACGACGTCGCGAAGCGGCGACTCCCGGCGATCGGGCGCTTCGAGGTATGGTGGGAGGAGCGATCCAAGCGCTGGGCCGACGGGGTGTTAACGATCAGTACCGTGTTGCGCGAGCGTGCCATCGCTCTCGGCTGTGCGCCGGAGCGGACGCTGTATCTGCCCACTGGTGCGCCGACGGAGCGTATCTGGCCGGTGCCACTTGCCACTGCGCGCAGAGAGCTGGGCATCCCGCTCGAGCGGCGCATGGCCGGGTTCATCGGGTGGGGACAAAGCGACCTGGAGCTTGTTATGGTGGCGATGCAGCAGCTCCCTGATCTGTGGCTCATGGTCGTCGGGCGTCCCAGCGAGCGGCTCAACGAGACCGCTCGGGCCTTTGGCGTGACCGGCCGGCTGTGGCAGACCGGATTCGTGCCGGACGAGCGGGTGTCGGTGTATCTCGGCTGTGCGGATTGTATGGTCTTGCCGCTGGCCGATTCAGCAGCCAACCGGGGGCGGCTTCCGAACAAGCTCCTGGACTACATGGCCGCGGGGAGGCCAACCGTCGCCAATCCCGTCGGCGATGTGAAGACCATTATGGAGGAGCACCGCATCGGC